>FRDC01004484.1_pt1 | contig 24773 bp, 23 predicted proteins | sample 1106171 | NCBI WGS metagenome assembly FRDC01 (sample SAMEA3930566, study PRJEB13176) | freshwater metagenome | biome: Drinking water system; feature: drinking water; material: water | place: Singapore | collected 2014-12-20 | reverse complement strand
ATAGTGCCTGCTTGATCAATGCATTAAATGGCAGTGGAACCGGAGTATTCAAAATTTTCTCACAGCCACCTAAAACATCAGTAAAAGCCCCCAGATTTTCACTTAATACCAAAAATGCTTCCAATTCAATCTTGCCTTCCTCTCGGCATTTACTAATAACCCGATTCATTTCACGCAATAGAATATTTGGCAAATGGTCATGCTGGCTATAAGTTATTCCAAGCTCAGTCATTATTTCCATACATTTATCAGTTTCACGGCGTAAATGGCATTTTAATAACTCAGGAAATCTTGCCACATATTCCTTAAATTCAGGGTAATTATTTAAACCAAGAAACGCATCAAACCTTAGTGCCAAATTACGTGCATTATTAGTTAATTGCCCCCACAACCCACGCCCTTCCCACCAACGAGCATAAGCAGTATTCACCCGAAAAGCAATCATGATTGAAAGTACAAAATTAAACAGCAAATGAAATTGCCCAAGGTAGGCAAAATCATTAATAATGCTATAATAATCATGCAAAAAATACTCGGCAGCACTAACTAATGAGGCATAGATAATCATTAGGATTACAATTGGTCTTAGGCGCCTAAATACATTTTCCTGATGAAAGTTAAATAAGAAGTGTACCCATGCTTTTGGATCGTAGATTTTAATTGGCATTATTATTTATTCTCCATCAATACTTCACTCACATTTTTTCCTTTTAAACTAGCACTAATTGCTTGATTCATTCTTCTACTCGCAAAATCATTACTTACCTCATTTAACTGATTAGTTAAAGTCTTAATCTGACTAGTAGTTTCTTTATAATCATCTACAACTCGGGCAATTTTAATTTTTAATTGCATACTTACATGACTAATTTTATCCATTTCACCATCTAAAAGCAAATCTGAATCTTGAATAATTGCTTTTTCTATTGAGTCGATTAGCGCTTTGGCATCAACAACTGCCTCTTGATAAAACCGCAGTTGCATATCTTTGTCAGCATTATTGATTGATTCTGTTAACATAGATTGAATTTCATCACCAGATAAGCCATAACTTGGTTTTATTTCAATCTGACTAATAATCCCAGTACTCATTTCCTTAGCACTTACGGTTAATAGCCCATCAGCATCTATCTGATAAGTAATTCTAATCCGTGGCTGACTAGCAACCATTGGTGGGATTCCACGAAGCGTAAATCTCGCAAGTGAACGACAATCGGCAACCATTTCACGTTCACCTTGCACGACATGGATTGTCATCGCTGTTTGTCCATCTTTATAAGTAGTAAACTCCTGTGCCCTTGCTACTGGAATTGGAGAATTACGCGGAATGATTTTTTCGGTAAGCCCGCCCATAGTTTCAACACCAAGCGATAATGGTGTCACATCCAGAAGAAGCCAGTCATCTTTGGTATTCCCAACTAAAACATTCGCCTGAATACTCGCACCAATCGCTACAACCTCATCCGGATTAATCGAAGTAAGTGGTTCTTTAGCAAAAAACTCACGGACGACCTGACGAATTGGTAGCAGTCTAGTTGAGCCACCGACCATTATGATTTCATTGATATCATCTTTGCTTAATTTTGCATCACGTAATGCCTTTTTTACTGGCAACATGGTTTTTTGCACAAGATTATGCACAATCTCTTCAAACTCTGCACGAGTGATTGAAATATTTACAATTTTCTTATTTGAAAGCACCACATTCAAAGCAACTTTCTCTTTTATTGAGAATTGTTCCTTAACCTCCCTAGATTTCACCAATAATAAAGCGGTATCCTCATCACTTAGCTGCGACAAATTTGATTTTTGTAAAATATAGCAAAATAGACGGTGATCAAAATCATCTCCACCCAAATGGGTATCACCGCTAACAGCAAGTACCTCAAATACACCTTTATTTAGGCGTAAGATTGAAACATCAAAAGTACCACCGCCCAAATCATAAACCAAGAAGATACCTTCTTGCTTACTATCAAGACCATAGGCGATTGCTGCTGCAGTTGGTTCATTCAGTAACCTTAAAACATTTAATCCAGCTAATTCAGCTGCATGCTTGGTTGCGATACGCTGGGCATCATCAAAATAGGCAGGAACGGTAATAACTGCCCCAACCGCTTCTTCGCCCAAAGAATCTGTTGCTAGAGCTTTTAGACTTTTTAATATATCAGCGGATACCTGTACCGAATCTTTAATTCCCTGCCGGGTATTTATCTGGATATGACTTGCCTGCTTTACAAATTTATATGGGTAGGTAATTTCCGGATCAAGATCAGCAAAACTTCTACCCATAAATCTTTTTACTGATACTATCGTATTTGCTGGATCAGTCACTCTTAGCTTCTGCGCTGCACGACCGACTAAAACAGTATCCTCTCCATAATTTACTACTGATGGGATTAAATTTTTCCCATCCTGATCAGACAATACCACCGCTTCACCACTTTTAACCGTGGCTACTAGCGAATTAGTCGTTCCTAGGTCAATTCCAATCGCAATATTTCTCTGATGCGGAACTCCAGACATTTCCGGTTCTGCAATTTGTAACAACGCCATACTTCTCTACTCATTTAGATTTCTGCAATACTACTTGCAACTAATTGCTGCAATTTCACATAAAATGATAATTGTTTAATTGGTTCAATAATTAAATCAAGTTTATCATTCGTAAATAATTCGTCTACCTGTTGAACTAAATTTTGTTCTTTAGCTTGCAATTCATTTTCAATTGCCAGAAGCTGATCAAAGTCTTGATTATCTCTAGCCTCATCGATTGCTTCCCGCACCTCAATCTGCTCTAACAAAAAAGCATGGCTAAATTTGGTTTCATGCACCAAATCTATTTCCACACCCCGTAATTTTAACAGATATAACGCTCTCAATAATGGGTTAGCGAGTGTTCTATACGCTTCATTTATATAACTAGAAAGCATTAATGACTGATTTACTACCTCTGAGTCTTGATTGGCGTATTTATCCGGATGATATTGTTTTTGCAATTCGCGCATATTGTTTTGGATTTGTTCCAGACTAATATTGAATTCTGGTTCAATGCCAAATAGCTCAAAAAAGTTCAATTTTAACAGTTTATCCATATTCGATTCATTCTTAAATTCTAGCTAATATTATAAGGAATAAATAAAGTAAAAGCCCCATTAAGGGGCTTTTACTTTATTTGGTATTAGACTGTGAAGCTCTCTCCACAACCACATTCATCTTTTACATTTGGATTTGTAAACTTAAACCCTTCCTGCAATCCTTCCTTGGTATAATCAAGGACGGTACCATCAAGATATTTGAGACTTTTCTGATCAACAAATATTTTTATACCATTTGACTCAAACATTTCATCATCAGAATTTGAGCTATCGACAAATTCAAGCTTATAAGCGAGTCCAGAACAACCAGTGGTTTTGACACCAAGACGTAAGCCAATTCCTTTGCCACGCTTAGATAAGAATGCCTGTACCCGACTTGCTGCCGCTTCAGTTGCACTAATCATTATTTATTCACCTATTTACCGTGCTTAGCCTGATAGTCTGCTATTGCAGCTTTTATTGCATCTTCTGCCAAAACAGAACAGTGTATTTTTACTGGCGGTAATTCTAATTCATCGGCTATCTGACTATTTTTGATGGTTTTAGCTTCATCTAGTGACTTACCTTTTAACCATTCTGTTACTAAAGACGAAGAAGCAATTGCTGAACCACAACCATAAGTTTTAAACTTAGCATCCTCAATAACACCATTATCACCAACTTTAATTTGTAGTTTCATAACATCACCACAAGATGGTGCCCCAACCATACCAGTACCTACATGTGGATCATTTTTATCAAGTGCTCCAACATTCCGTGGGTTTTCATAATGATCAATTACTTTGTTTGAATAAGACATTTTTAGATTCCTTTTAATGCAAAATTACGTCGCGCTGTGTATCATGTGAATTCCACTGAAAGCTTTCCACATCAATACCGTCCTGAAACATTTCCCATAATGGCGAAAGTTCACGCAGTTTTGCTACTTTTTCCTGTAGTAATTTAATTGTGTAATCTATTTCTTCTTCGGTATTAAATCTACCAATACTAAAACGAATTGAACTATGTGCCAATTCATCATTCCGTCCAATTGCACGAAGTACATATGAAGGCTCAAGAGAAGCAGAAGTACATGCTGAACCACTAGATACTGCAATATCTTTAATTGCCATCATTAATGATTCACCTTCTACAAAATTGAAGCTAACATTCAAATTCTGTGGCACACGATGCTCAAGATCACCATTAACATATATTTCTGGGATAGCCTGTAGCCCAGTTAGTAATTTATTCTGTAAATATTTAAGTTTTGGCAACTCAGTAGCCATTTCAGCTTTAGCAATCGCAAAAGCTTCACCCATACCAACTATCTGATGTGCTGGCAAAGTACCTGATCTAAACCCACGCTCATGCCCACCACCATGAATAAGCGGTAACAAACGAACCCTTGGCTTACGTCTTACATAAAGCGCACCAACACCTTTTGGTCCATAAACCTTATGCGCCGAAAAACTCATCAAATCAACATTAAGATCAGTAAGACTAAAATCAACTTTACCTACCGCTTGCGCAGCATCAACATGAAAAATAATACCTTTTTCACGACATAATTGACCAATTGCCGAAATATCCTGAATTACGCCAATTTCATTATTAACAAACATAACCGAAGCGATTATCGTATCAGGTCTAATTGCAGCAGCAAATTTGGCAATATCAATCAACCCATTTGCTTCAGGAGAAAGATAGGTTACTTCAAAGCCAATCCGCTCTAATTCACGCATAGTATCAAGGGTAGCCTTATGTTCAGTCTTAACCGTGATCAAATGCTTACCTTTTTCCTGATAAAATTCAGCCGCACCTTTAAGGGCTAAATTAATTGACTCCGTTGCACCAGATGTCCAAATAATTTCTTTACTATCACAGCCAACAGTATCAGCAACTTGCTGCCGCGCGTTTTCAACCGCAGCTTCAGCTGTCCAGCCAAATGAATGCGAACGCGATGCCGGATTTCCGAAATCATCTGTCAGATATGGCAACATTTTAGCCAATACCCGAGGGTCAATCTTGGTAGTTGCCGAATTATCTAGGTAGATTGGCAATTTTATTTTCATTTAAAGTAATTCCTTGTTAATTTGGACAAAACATGATTTTCGTAGGTTCGTTGGCATCAGCCTTTTGGATAAGATCTTTTAAGGTGATTTTATCTAGATAACTATATAACTCAGAAGTTAAACCCGCCCATAAATCATGGGTAAGGCACTTACGATTATCTCTACAATTTTTGTTACCACGACAAGTTCTGGCATCCATATCTTCATCTACGGCACGGATTATTTCAGATATATTAATCTCTTCAAGACTGCGATTAAGCATATAACCACCACCTGGACCTTTATAGCTTTTTACCACCTGATTTTTGCGTAACTTGACAAATAATTGCTCCAGATACGAAAGAGAGATATTCTGTCTCTCACTGATATTGTATAGCGTAATAGGTCGAGAGTTACTCTCACTATATATGGCTATATCCAATAATGCAGTAACCGCAAATTTACCTTTTGTAGTTAGCTTCATGACCGTAGTAAACCTATAAAAAATTATTGGCACGAATTTTACATTAACCCACTAACTTTGTCAAGTATATAACATTATTTATTTTACTTGTATTATAAATAATGCCAGCAATATTATACAATATCCGACAATTTTAGTCAACTTTTATAAATCGATGTAAAATGATAAGAATTTTCTTCATCAATCGCCAAAAGATAGTAAAATTGTTATCAAATAATAGCAGGATATCTAAAATGACACGCATCAGCTTTTTAAATGGTAATTTTATTGATCACAGTAATGCTTATGTACATATTGAAGACCGTGGGATGCAATTTGCTGATGGAGTATATGAAGTCATCCTCTTTTATAAAAATAAGCTAATCGACAATGAGTGGCATCTTGATCGCCTCTTTCGCTCACTAGGTAAGATTAATATTAAACTAGATCTATCTTATGAAGAGCTGAGCGATATTTGCTTTGAATTATGTAAAAAAAACAAGCTCCCAAATGCATCGGTCTATATTCAGATTACCAGAGGCGCAACTTCCCGAAATCAGTTAATTCCAACTGGTTTAAGCCCGACTGTAATCATAACCGCTTCACCTATTAATCTAACTTCCCCAGATGAATTAGAAAAAGGCTATAGCGCTGTTATACTAGAAGACATCCGCTGGCAGCGCTGTGATATAAAATCAATCGGCCTTCTGGCTAGCTCCTTAACCAAGCAGAAAGCGATTGATATGGGATATTCAGAGGCAATTTTTATCCGTAATAATGTTGTTACCGAATGCTCGTTTTCAAATCTGTTTATAGTTGATAATAACGACAACTTAGTTACTAAGAATCTCGATAATCAAGTGCTTGCTGGAATAACCAGAAGAAGGATTATCGGCCTAGCAAAAGAATTGGGCGTAACAGTGATTGAAAAGCCTTTTAGTGGTGAAGAGTTACTCCAAGCAAAAGAAGCTTTTGCAACAAGTACAACTCTACTGATTCGCCCATTAAGCAAAATAAATGATACAATTATCGGCAATGGCAAATGTGGGCAAATAACCAGAAAACTGATTGATAGATATCAGCAATTTTTAAATACTTAATTAAAGATGAAACAAAATTTAGCTTCGGATGAACTAGCACTAAAAAATATAATTGATGCGCTTGAGTTAATTACCACCGCATCCCCACATCAAATGTTTGGCGTAAAAAATTGCGATTCTGAAATGATTTATTACTCCAAAAATTATGCTGATTTTCTTGGCATAGAACCTAGTGCAATTCTTGGCAAAGTAACTTACTCCATGCTCTATGATAGCCCAGATATTGAAACAATTATTCGGGATGAAGATAGTTCAATTATTAATGGGCGAAAGCCAGTCAGATTTCTAAAAATAAATCGAATTAATGGTAATCTAAAACCTTATGTGTGCATAAAATCACCACTTATTAATCCAGCAACCCAGAATGTAGTCGGAATACTGCTACAAGGACTAGAAATAAGCGCACTAAATCTCAATCATGAGATTATTCGCTCATATTTAAATTTTAATACAGCCCGCGGTGAAAATAAGGAACTTTTACCGTTTCTAACTAGGCGAGAACGACAAGTAGTATTTTTTTTCATGAACCAGTTAACCAGTCAAGAAATTGCCGATATAATTTTCAAGATCGAAGGCAAAAAAATTAGTAAAAGTACAATTGACAGCCTATTTAACGACCAGCTTTATATCAAATTTAATGTTGGTAGCCGCATTGCACTTTATAAAAAACTCGAACAATTAGGCTATGATAAACTAATACCATCAGATGTATTAAGTAGTACCTCAACACCATTAAACATTATCCACACTTTTTAAAAAATGAAAACCCGGCATTATTAACCGGGTTATCAATCTAATTACTAGATGCGGAAGCAGCTGGCTTGGTAACTTTAGCTTTACATTTGAATAAAGTGCCATTTTTATAGTAACATTTCATATAAGTGCCATCATCAGCATAAAATTTTACACGTTCCATATTTGCATCATCTCCATCCTCATCATCTTCACCCTGGCTTGGTAAGGCAACTGCATTACCACCACCACCAGCATTTTTCTGCGGTGGAGCACCTACAACCACTGATGCATTCCGAACTTTTGCACCTTTACAGTTCGCAAGAAGAGTCGATTCACTGGTAGTTTTGGTTATTTTTTTGCCATTACAGGTGTAAGATTGCGTCTGGAAGTTCACAGTCTGCATTGCATAGCATAGACTTGAGCTTGATAAAAGTAGTGTTATCAGGATTTTTTTCATTTTATGTCCTTTTCAATAATTTCAACTAGTAATTATAACTCACAAAGAACTGAGTTCCCCAATTATCACCGATAGTATTTTGTACTGATACCCATTGGTAAGCATAATATGCCCAAAGAGTTAACCCTCGTACTTGCGGCAAAGAATAACTAACTGTTGCAAATGCTTCATTAGTTCCTGTCCACTGGTAGTTACCCGTAACCAGCGTTGTAAACGCAGGAGAAATTGTCAAGTTATTATCAAGAAAGCTAAAGGATGGGTTAATTTTATAAATCGTACCCGAAATCCCCATATTTACCATATTGGTAATCCACCCCTCTGCGTATAATGGATCTAATCCATCTGCATAAGTATATGGTGACACTATTCCGCCGCCGCCATAAGAAGATTGTGGCCCCCAAATAGTATCAAATGAAACATTTAAGCTAGCCCAATCTAAACTTGCACCAACTTGAGCTCCAACAAAATTACTTGAAATTTGCCCTAAACCATTATTAACTAAAGCATTGGTATTACCACCGACCTGATTATCAGTACCCCCCTGCGCCGCAAAGTTAAATGACAAACCCTTATTAGCTGCTAACTTTAAACTATTATCAGCATAAAGTAGCGTTCCATAATTTTCAAACTGATAACCCCATAGGCGTAGGTTATAGTTATTATTCCAACCCATATAGTTAGCACCAAGAGCTACAGTTCCAGCAGAGCTTCCATCATGCACATTAGCATTTGAAATAAGACCACTATAACCATCATAAACACCCTTGTTATATAAGGTCTGGCTATTAAAACCTAGATTACCCGAAAACTGCGCAGCATTAAAGGCAATCGCAGTTAATAACCACCCGGCACCAGGATAGACATTAACCATTGCACCTTGATAAGTTGCAAACGGTGTAATCTGATTATTATAGTACGTTCCACCCAGCCACGGGCTATTAGTTATCCCGATATAACCAACATCAACTTGTACCATATTACCATACATATATTCTACAAAAGCCTCAGGAATTGAAGCGATTGCATTAGCCGGAACAAAAGGATTTCCATTAACATGATAACCATTCATATTATCCGCACCAATTGGATTGGCAACCGAAATCATACCACCAAAGGAGAACCCTGCCACATAACCTGTTTGCCCGAAGAGATTGGTACCATAGGCATAGATGGGATAACCATTACCATTAGGAAAGCCTTGTGCCGAATCAAATCCAATATACGAAGCGGTCGCAGCAGAATAGATATTCCAAGTACCATCGGCAAACCACTTTTGCGCAACATTCTGATTCGACATCTGACTTTCACTAACAATCTGTTTACCAACCAGACTTGGCAATCCGATGTAGGGATCTTGTGAATACGCCCAACGATCAATATATTGAGAATTTAGATTTACAACTGGCGGAGCTGATTCACTATCATCAGCAAAAGCAAAAACACTGGAACACGAAGCCAAAATAAGAAAGGTTAATCTTCTCATAACGTTTTATCCACTTAAAAAATCTGCCATATTTAATTTGTGATTTTATTATTTTACTTTTGTTACAATCAAATTTCATCAGATAAATCATTTAAGGGATACAACATTAATTTGCCTCATTCATTTTCATAATTGACAAAATTGGAAAGCAAATGTAAGCTATGCCCCATTCAAAATTTAAATCAGATTTTATTATATGTCATTAGTTTAAGTAAAAACAATAAAGCATAAATTAAATAGACTGTTTTTTCATGCTGTAAAAATAATATCAATAAAAAACAGTTCACTACACATAAAAATAAAGTTGTAAAAGTACACACTTCAAACCAGCACAAAAGTTCGGTTGTTATTTATCGCTAAAAAAAATAAAATACTCTTCTGACACAAACAATTAACAGTGGAGATCAACATGCAGGAAAAAAATATTACCTGGAATTCCAAATTTTATGACACAAACCATAATTTTGTAAGTAAATATGGCGAATCCCTGATTCCGTTACTAGCCCCACAAGCAGAGGAAACCATTCTTGATCTTGGTTGTGGCACTGGCGACCTAACACATCAGATTGCAAGCCAGTGTAAAAGCATTATTGGGCTTGATTACGCAGAAAACATGATAAGACAGGCTCAAGAAAAATATCCAGAGCTACGTTTTCAGGTAGAAGATGGCCATAATTTTTCAGTTGGCACTGATTATGATGCTGTATTTTCTAATGCTGCACTTCACTGGATGCTAGAACCTGAAAAACCAATACAGTGCGTATATAATGCTTTAAAGCCAAATGGCCGCTTTGTTTTTGAGATGGGCGGACATGGAAATATAGCGACTATCATAGCCGCAATTAATCATGCAGCAGGTAAACTTGAGCTTAAAGATAGCGCACGGCTAAATTATTTCCCAACAATTGCTGAATATGCATCACTACTTGAAAAAAATGGATTTAGTGTTACTTTTGCTGAGCTTTATCAAAGACCAACTCCTTTATCGGGAGAAAATGGACTTAGGAACTGGATAAAAATGTTTCGTGGTGGAATATTAGAAAATTTATCCGAAGCAAAATTGGAAGAATTTTTTAACCACGCCGAAGATTACGCACGAGCAAAATTATTCAATGACAATGTCTGGGTTGCTGATTATGTCAGGCTCAGAATGATTGCCTACAAAAGAAATTCTTAGTAACAATTAGAATAACTTTATATGCTATTGAAATACAATATTTATGCCTTGACTGAATGCCACCAAAACTGTTAAAATTAAGGTTTTATCAAAACCAATTGCGGCAGTGCAGCAACAAAAGCTGATTTGTATAGACGTAGCAAAGATTTAACCCAATTTTATATATTCAGGAATTTGAAATGGCAAACTTAATTTGGCAAAATGGAGCCCTAAAACCGTTTGAACAAGCAACAACTCATGTTATGTCACATGCCCTACATTATGGTACTGGTGTTTTTGAGGGGATTCGTGCTTACGAACAAGCCGATGGGTCAATTGCCGTACTTGCACTTAAAGAACATATTGAAAGAATGTTTGTCTCAGCAGACCCAATTGCGATGAAAATCCCATATACTCGCGAAGAAGTTTGCGCAGCAGTAGTTGCTACGGTAAAAGCTAATGAGTTGAAATCTTGCTATATCCGCCCACTGGCATATTATGGTTTACCACCAACCAAAGTGCGCGTACGCCCTGACCCTAAAACACCGATTGAGGTGATCGTATATTCGTATGACATGGGTGATTATTTGCCAGATGTTGCTTTAGACGTTAAAATCAGTGATTTCATTCGCTTACATCCACAATCAACTGCAGTTGGTGCTAAAATTTGCGGACACTACGTTAATAGCCTGCAAGCATTATTACAAATCAGTGGCACTAAATATAACGAATTAATCATGCTTGATTACGAAGGCTATGTAGCTGAAGGTAGCTCAGATAATCTATTCATGGTAAAAGACAAAGTTGTTTATACACCTGAATTGGGTACTATTTTGACTGGGATTACCCGACAAATTGTAATTGGTTTGGCACAAAACCTTGGTTATAAAGTAGTTGAGACAAAAATCAAACCGGAAGAATTATATACCGCCGATGAAGTGTTCTTTACAGGGACAGCAGTAGAAGTTCGTGCCGCAGGTACTATCAATGATAAAACTATTGGTAGCGGTGAAGAAGGTCCGATTACAAAACACCTGAAAACAGAATACCTAAAAATCTGTCGTGGACAAAATCCTAAATATAATCATTATTTAACTCCGGTAAAATAACAATGAAACAAAACATTATCAATAAAATTTGGAATACGCATCTGGTACATAGTAAAGCTGGATTTCCTGAAATGCTTTACATTGACCGCATTTTATTGCATGAAGTAACTTCAGCTCAAGCATTTGCTGAATTAAAAAACCGCAATATTCCAATTAGAAACAAGCACAATATAATCGCAACGGTTGATCATAGTATCCCAACTGATAAAAACCGAATCGTGATTGCTGATGAAATTGCTCGTAAACAGGTTGATACTTTGCGGGCTAACTGTAAAGAAACTGGTATAACTATTTACGACATAGATAGCCACCATCAAGGCATTGTGCATGTGGTTGGACCAGAGTTAGGCTTTACCCTACCAGGTAAAACTATCATTTGCGGTGATTCACACACTTCAACGCATGGTGCTTTCGGCGCACTGGCTTTTGGGGTTGGCACATCAGAGATTACTCATGCAATGGCAAGTAGTTGTATTTTACAAGACAAACCTAAAACCTATAAGGTTGAATTTAAAGGTATGCCAAATCAGTATTTCACTGCCAAAGATGCAATATTGAAGCTGATTGCCGAAATTGGTATCGGCGGTGGCAAAGGCTGTGTAATTGAATATGTTGGTGAGTATATCCGCTCACTAAGTATGGAAGCACGCATGACTATCTGCAATATGTCGATTGAATGTGGTGCCCGTGCTGGCTTAATTGCTCCTGATGCAACGACACTAAGCTATCTGGAAGGTCGTGAATATGCACCAAAAGGTGCTGACTGGCAACAAGCTAAACAAGAATGGTTAGCTCTAGCCAGTGATGAAGATGCTGATTATGATTATAGCATCACTATTGATATCACTGGCGCAGGCCCAATGATTACTTGGGGTATAAATCCAGAACATGCAATTGCGCTTAACGAAACTACTCCAGCTATAAATGCTGGAGGTGATAAAGCTACGTTAGAAAAAGCTTACGCTTATACTGGCTTACAGCCGGGTCAATCATTAGTTGGTACAGCAATTGATTTTGCTTTTGTTGGTAGTTGTACCAATGGTCGAATTGAAGATTTACGTGCTGTTGCCAAGATTCTTGATGGACGCAAAGTAGCTAATAATGTAACAATGTATATCGTACCAGGCTCAGAACAGGTTATGGAAATGGCACAAGCTGAGGGATTAGATAAAATATTTGCTGCAGCTGGCGCTGACTTCCGCATGCCTGGCTGTTCAATGTGTTTAGCAATGAATCCAGATAAAGTACCGGAAGGTAAACGCTGTATTAGTACAACTAATCGTAATTTTATCGGGCGTCAAGGACCAAATAGTATTACCCATCTGGCTTCACCACAAACCGTAGCAGCTAGTGCCGTTTTAGGCAAGATTGCAGGACAGGAGCATTTAGCATGAAAAAATTCACAACATTAAGTAGCCATATTATTCCCCTAGCGATTGATAATGTTGATACGGACATGATTATTCCGGCACAACACCTAAAAAGTGTTAGTAAAGAAGGTTATGGCGAAAATGTTTTCTCAGCATTAAGAAGTATGTACCCAGATTTTGTATTGAATAAACCTCAATATAATACTGGTAAAATCCTAGTTTCTAAAGAAAATTTTGGTTGTGGTTCATCTCGTGAACATGCAGTATGGGCAATTCAGCAATATGGAATTGAAACGGTAATTTGTAATTCATTCTCGGATATATTCTTTAATAATTCAGCTAAGAATGGATTGTTACTAATAACTCAGCCACTTGAAGTTATTAATGAGATGCTAGCAATTGCAGAAGAAAATTCAACAGCCGTAATGACCGTTGATTTACCAAACCAGTCAATTAGCTATAATGGTAAAGGTTACCATTTTGACTATGACGGTTTTCGTAAACATTGTTTGATTAATGGGTTAGATGACCTAGATTATCTAATGTCACATACTAGCGAAATAAATAAATATGAGGAACATCATGGCAAAGCATAATATTGCAGTATTAGCTGGAGATGGTATTGGTCCTGAAGTGATGGCTGAAGCGATTCGAGTATTGGATACTGTAGCGAGCAAATTTAATCATGAGTTTAGTTACACCCATGCACTAGCTGGCGGTGCTGCATATGATGAATATCAAGATCATTTGCCGCAAGCAACAATTGATATTTGTAAAAATAATGATGCAATATTATTTGGTTCAGTTGGTGGTCCAGTTCATTTGCAACATGAAGCAAAATGGGCAAATTGTGAAGCCAAATCAATTTTAGCCCTACGTAAAGCGTTTAATTTCAATATTAACCTACGTAAAATGACTATTTTCCCAGAAATTGCAGCCTTATCACCGTTGAAGCCTGAACTATTGAAAAATGGTCTAGATATTGTTATTTTTCGTGAATTATTAGGTGATGTTTATTTCGGTGAACATACGTTAAGCGAAAAAGATGGTAGGCGTTATGCTTTCGATAGTGGTTCCTATGATGAAGATCAGGTTAAGTCAATCGTTGAATATGCATTTAATGTTGCTAAAACGCGGGATAAAAAAATTGTCTCCGTAGATAAAGCTAATGTTATGGCGATGTCAAAATTATGGCGTCAAGTTGCTAACGAAGTAGCAAAAGAACACCCGGAGATTGAATATTCTGATATGCTAGTTGATAACTGCGCTATGCAGATTATTAAAAATCCAGCACAATTTGATGTGATTGTTACTTCAAACCTATTTGGTGATATTTTATCCGATGAGTTATCGGTATTATCTGGTTCGTTGGGAATGATGCCATCAGCAAGTTTTAGTAGTTCAGGTTTTGCATTATATGAACCAGCTGGTGGTTCAGCGCCAGATATTGCTGGTAAAAATATTGCGAATCCGATTGCCCAGATTTTGTCCGCAGCCATGATGCTAGCCTATTCATTTAATCTACATAATGAAGCTGAAGCCATTAATAATGCAGTTAAAGCAGCTATTGTTGCTGGCTATCGTACAGGTGACTTAGCAAGTGGACAAGCAAACGAGAAAGTTGTTGGAACTAAAGAGTTTACTGATCAGGTAATTTATAATATTTAATTTTATGTGAGATAAGGACGTAATAATGTCAAGCAAACAAGTTTACATATTGGATACCACCCTTCGTGATGGACAACAATCACCTGGTGCCGGGATGTCTTTTGAAGACAACCTCCAGTATGCTGAACTCGCGCACAAATTACGGATCGATATTTTAGAAGCCGGATTTCCGTCCGCAAGTAATACGGATTTTGCTATCGTAAACCAGATTTCAAAAAATATGGCGGCGATTAATTCAGCAATGCGTATTTCAGCGCTTTGCCAATTACGTGAAGAGCAAGTTGTTCGCACTATGGAAGCGTTAGCACCTAGTCTTGCAATCGGCAAAGCTAGGATTCACATATACGTACCAGTTGATCCAGAATTAATGCCTGCCTCTTTGGGTAAATTTGCTGAAGATAAACCAGCTATTATTACAACTACGTATCGGTTGATCAAAATGATGGCAGATGCTGGCTTTGAAGTCGAGTTTAGTCCAGAAGGATACTCACGCCAGCGTGAAAATTTTGATTTTGTAACTGATTTAATCCGCAAGGCAGTAAGTGCAGGAGCAACAACAATCAATTGTCCAGACACTATTGGTGGAGCGTCTCAATATCAAGGTGAAGAATACTTTGTCCATAAAATGGCAAAACATAAGCAAATAATAAAAGCGGAATTCCCAGATAAAGATATTATCTGGTCAATGCATTGTCACAATGATTTTGGAACGGCTTTAGATAATAGCCTATATGGAGTATTTAGTGGTGTTGCCCGCCAAATTGAAGGTTGTATCAATGGTGTTGGTGAACGTGCCGGGAATGTGTCACTTGAACAATGTATTATGGTAATTCGCCAATTTGGTCATGGCGCGCATTTACCTGAGAAATATCATACCAATATTGACATATCGCACTTAAAAGAAATCTCGGATTTCATCGCTGAACGGATGCTACCACGTCAACCACATTCACCTGTAGTAGGTAAAAATTCAGCAAGCCATACTTCCGGCGGACATATCAATGCGATCCTAAAAAATCCATTGGCTTATCAGCCATTTGACCCTCGCGATATTGGCAGTGAAATTACCTTTGTCTTTGGCCCATTAAGCGGTAGTAATCATGCTCAGCAGATTATTCACAAATTTAAATATCGCTGTGATGACAATGAAAAAGTAGCTGTTACTCAATCGATCAAAGATTTTTATGCGGATAGACGTAAAGGCGTGACCGATGAAGAGCTATTACAGGCATATAAATACTATCGTTCACCGATTAAACTTCAGCATTTAACTTATGCCAAGGAAGATGGTGGTAAAACCAGAGTAACGTTCCATGGTGAATTTTTTGCTGAGAAAGATCTAGTAATCGACTATCAAGGACGTGGCTCAGCTTTAAGTGCATTAAATAAAGCCGTTAATAATCACTTGGCAAATACTACGGTTGTAGATTATAATTCACACTCCAAGGGAAGTACAGTTGATGCATTATGCATTTCATCAATCATTATTGATGTAAATGGCAGCCGCTATAATGGTCAAGCGGAAGATGAAGATATTGAGATTTCTGCATTAAAAGCATTTATAGATGCAGTAAATAATGCGTATATCGAGACTAATTTTAGAGTTTAACAATAATTAAGAGAGCAAAACTATGAAAATAAACGGTGCTCAGGCAATGCTTGAATCATTGCTAGCGGAAAATGCAGATGTGGTATTTGGCTACCCTGGTGGTGCAATTTTACCCGTCTATGATGCATTATATGGCTATCGCGATAAAATTCATCATGTATTAGTCCGTCATGAGCAAGGAGCCGTCATTGCTGCTGAAGGTTACGCCAAGTCTAGTGGTAAGGTTGGAGTATGTTTTGCAACTTCTGGTCCGGGAGCAACTAATCTGGTAACTGGGATTGCCGATGCAATGCTTGATTCAGTGCCGTTAGTTTGTATAACCGGACAGGTATATAGTACCTTAATTGGCACAGATGCCTTTCAAGAAGCTGATATTATTGGTATCACTATTCCAATTACTAAATGGAATGTTCAAGTCACACGTGCTGAAGATGTCCCTGCTGCAATAGCAAAGGCATTTCATTATGCTCGTGAAGGACGTCCTGGTCCAGTAGTAGTAGATATAACCAAAGATGCACAGCTTGGACTATTGGAAGAAGATTTTGAATATCAACTCCATCAGCCGCGCAAAGAAAAAGTTCTTAAATGTTCAGATATGAAATTTATCGAAATTGCTGATATTTTAAATAATGCTGAACGCCCATTAATTCTTGCTGGAAATGGTGTGGGTATTGCAGGTGCTGAGGATGAATTATTAAAGCTAGTTGATAAAGCAACTATCCCCGTTGCTTGTACTTTACATGGTTTACATAATTTCCCGAGTGATCATGAATTATTTGTTGGTTTACTTGGTATGCATGGAAACTATGCTCCAAATATTATGACTAATCGTGCTGATGTGATTTTAGCAGTAGGGATGCGTTTTGATGACCGGGTTACAGGTAATCTAACTAAATATGCCAAGCAAGCTAAAATCATTCATATCGATATTGATCACGCTGAAATTAACAAAAATGTTAAGTCATATATGCATGTACATGCCGATGCCAAGTATGCATTAACTAACTTGTTGCGTTATGTCCAACCAAATAAGCATCAAGACTGGCGTGAACTTTTCCTAAAATTACATCAGCAAGAACATGAACAAGTTATCGTACCTGAATTAACCATGCAAGAAGGCGTCATCCGTATGTCGCAAGCAGTTAATATGGTATCAGAAAAGACTGATGGTAAGGCGATTGTAGTATCAGATGTTGGACAAAACCAGATGGTTGCAATGCGTTATTATAAATTTAAACAATCAAAATCACATATTAGCTCGGGTGGTCTTGGCACGATGGGCTTTGCCCTGCCAGCAGCAATCGGTGCTAAAATGGCAAACCCAGATCGTGAAGTTATCTGTGTTTCTGGCGATGGTGGAATCCAAATGAATATTCAGGAACTAGCGGTAATTTCACAGGAAAAACTTCCGGTAAAAATATTATTGCTAAACAATAACTATCTGGGCATGGTAAGACAGTGGCAGGAAATGTTCCACGAAGAACGTTATTCATTCGTTGACTTACATAACCCTGATTTCATTGGAATTGCCAAAGCTTATGGAATCAAAGGTTCAACTGTATCAGATCCAGCACATCTGGAAGCTGCAGTTGATGAAATGTTAAATTCAAAAGAAGCTTATTTCCTAGAAGTAATCGTTGAGAAAAAAGAAAAAGTGTTCCCGATGATGCCGCAGGGCTCAGGTGTTGATGAAATTAGATTGTCGTAGGAAGGAGTTACAATGACAAAACATTCAGATGATATGCATATAATTAATATTGTAACCCGCAATTCTTTACGCGTTTTACAACGAATCTCTGGTTTATTTTCACGTTATAGTGTAAATATTGACCAGATGAGTATTTTTAGTGGACATGATGGTTTATCTTACTTTTCAGTGATTGTTTATAGCGATGACCACTCGGTACAGAAGCTGACTAATCAGTTACATAAAATAGTTGAGGTGTGTGATGTGCGCATCTTAAATCATAAACACTTTTAACTGATAGCCTATAAAAACAATAACTGCGGCACAAGACTCCTTGTGTAGGATTGCTACACTGCGTTGTCTCACTTCTTGTTCTTGTTTTATATTCTAGCAGTTTTAATTTATAGTATTTGTATAATTTTAATTTTTTAAGGAAAAAACATGGCAATCATGGATTTTGGTGGCGTTAAAGAAGATGTAGTTACTCGTGAAGAGTTTCCTCTAGCAAAAGCTCGCGAGATTTTAGCAAGTGAAACTATTGCAGTTATTGGCTATGGTGTACAAGGACCAGGTCAAGCATTAAACTTGAAAGATAATGGATTTAAAGTGATTGTTGGTCAACGTTCACCTTCTAAATCTTATGATAAAGCAGTTGCGGATGGTTTTGTACCGGGTGTAACGTTATTCTCTCCAGAAGAAGCGCTAGAAAAAGCTACGATGATCATGTATCTATTAAGTGATGCAGCACAAATCGCTATGTGGCCTACTGTCCAAAAACACTTATCTAAAGGTAAGGCTTTATATTTCTCTCATGGTTTTGGAATTACTTACAAAGAGCGTACTGGTATCGTTCCGCCAAGTGATGTTGATGTATTTTTAGTTGCACCTAAAGGTTCTGGTACTTCACTACGTCGCCTTTTCCTTGAAGGCAAGGGTCTAAATTCATCTTATGCAATATTCCAAGATGCTACTGGTCATGCTAAAGAACGTGCATTGGCTTTAGGTATTGGGATTGGCTCAGGTTATTTATTTGAAACTACATTCCAAAATGAAGTATTCTCTGATTTAACCGGTGAGCGTGGTATCTTGATGGGTGCATTAGCTGGTGTTATGGAAGCTCAATACAATGTGCTACGTAAAAATGGACACTCGCCTTCAGAAGCATTTAATGAAACAGTTGAAGAATTGACTGAATCATTAATCAAATTGGTTGGTGAAAATGGTATGGACTGGATGTATGCTAATACTTCGACTACTGCACAACGTGGTGCATTAGATTGGAGAAAACCATTCCGTGATGCAACGGCTCCAGTATTTGAGGAACTATATGCACGGGTTAAAGCTGGTGAAGAAGCACAACGCTCAATTGATACTAATTCACAGCCGGATTACCGTGTAAAACTTGAAGCTGAACTTGCTGAAATTCGCGATAGCGAAATGTGGCAAGCTGGTAAAACAGTACGCAGTCTTCGCCCAGGTAAGTAATTACTAAAAATAAAGGTACCACCATTTGGGTACCTTTACTTTTCTATATATCTAGGGTCTATAACTAGCTATAATTTTACATTATGATAATCAGTTCAAGAATCTGAATATCTTTATACAGTGGTGGCGCAGACTCCGCCCTGAGAATTAAGTTGGCTAAAAAGATCCAACAGATAATCCATAAAATCCTGAACAATTTTGCGTCGATGTTTATTACCATCACTTACCAGATAAAATGACTGAAAATCTGAATGAAAATAATATTCTGGTAGCACCTTAATAATTTTACCATTAGCCAATTCTTCCTGATACATATAATCATTTCCACCAACAATTACTTCATTACTCATCACTGCTTGCTTATCTAAAGCAGTATTATTGCTCATAAAGCGGTTATTGGCATGAAATGCAGCAATACGTTCTTCATTATTATAAACATGATATTGCCTAATTTTAGTTAAATCATCCTGTATTCGTCCTAGAAGCATATGTTTCTCAAGATCAAACAACTTTTCTGGAACTCCATAACGTTCTTTATATTCTTTTGTACAGTATAGCTGGATTTTTATCTCATAAATTTTTCTTATTTTTAAAGCATTTTGATGTGGAATGTGGCGCAAGATTGCACAATCATATTTTTCTGCAACCAAATTCATTTCTCTGGTTTGGCTTATCAGATTAATATTAATATTCGGATGTTTTCTTAAATACTTTGGTATATTTCGTGCCAGAATATATTCAATGATTCCGCTCGGAATAGCAATATCAATATCTCCACCTTCATTCCCAGTATTGCTCTGAAATTTATCTGGCATCTCATTAAATGCCGTCTCATGTTTTATAAAAGCTTGATAGAGACGTACTCCTTCAGGAGTAATTACAATATCATAGCGGTTTCTAGTAACTAGCTGACAACCAAGCTGTTCTTCAAGAACTTTAATTCTACGACCAATATTGGATAAATCGAGACCTAGCTTCTGAGCTGCTTTCTTATAACTTCTTAACCCTACAACAGCTGAAAAAATTTGCAGATCATGGAATATAATGTCATTAAACATAGTCATAAACTTAGTTTCTCCATGAAGTATTAGATATACACCCTAAAATCAAAGCATTTGTTCCTCAAAAACTTGAACAATAAAATCAATTAAATTTTGTACAACTTTATTTGGTGGGCGACTTTTATCATATATCAGATAAAACCCATTTGATTCATCATAAAAATAATACTCCGGAAAGATTTTAATAATCGTCCCCTGCTCCAATTCCGTTTTATATAATGTGTCCGTTCCACTAACTATAACATGATTACCCATGACAATATTCTTATCGGTTGTAGAACTACTGGTACCAAAACGTGAATTATTGACAAAGGTCAGTGTATCAGTTCCATTACTGGCATAAAAATATTTCTGCTTTTTAACTCCTGCATAAGTGCGATAAATTAGCATATGATTAGAAAGCCCCTCGATTGTCTCGGGAAGACCATAAAGCCGTTTATATTGAGGAGTACAATAAAGATAGAATTTTGGATCATATATTTTTTTTACAACAAGCTGGTTTTGCTTGGGAATAGTTCGTAATATTACAAAGTCATATTTCTCAGTAATCACACTCACGCTTAAATTATCACAAGTCAGGTTTAATATTACATCTGGATTATTCTGGAGATACTGTGGTAATTTCGCAGCAAGGATATATTCAATTATCCCATTAGGAATAATAATATCAATAGAAGTATTGCTTGTTACTGGTTTTGTCGCCATAAATTCAGCAAGCATTTCCCGAAATAAACGCTCCTGCTGAATAAACTCCTGATAAAGCAATATTCCTTCTGGAGTTATCCTTATTTTGCGCCCTTCTTTAATAACTAAGAGATGGTTTAGCTTCTCTTCAAGAGCACTAATTCGGCGCCTGACACTCGTAGCATCAATACCCAGCTTGAGGGCTGCATCAGAATAGTTGCCAAATTCAGCAATTGCTGCAAAAATCTGTAAATCACGAAAAATATTACCTTTAGTCCTGATCATAATCAACTAACCAACTCATTAAGACAATACTTAGATTATAGCGGATAACTAGCTAAAGTAGTTGAATAAATGATTATGTTTGGATGTTTGCATTTATACAACTTAGATTAGCAGTTATGCAAGTAACTTATCATTTAAATTTAGGTAGAATCTCTGTTGTAATTAAGCCTAGTTAGTACTGAATTGGGTAATTTAAATTTAAACACAATAATAAGGAATGGATAAAATAATAAAAAGCTCTGGATTAATATTCTTTTTGCCACTACTTTGACAAGTATTAGTGCCTGCAATGGTGGCACCTCCGCATCCGCTACACCACAAACCACGACAAAAACCTGTCGATTTAGTGCAAGTAGTTTTAAAATCAATGCCGATGGTAGTTAATGTCTGTCAGCTGACAAAATAAGCTTCAACTTTTTCCATTACCTCCTGAGGGTCTGTTTTAATCATGCCCTCAGTAGTCATTTACAGTTTATTGCAACATCTTTAGTCAAAAAATCTGCCACTTCCCTCAATTTGTGATTTGCGTGCCGGACTTAATGGATCATTTGCTTTAATTGCTCTTGTCATTTCTCGTAATGCCTCTACCCAATCATACTCATTATCATAACTTTTATACAGGTTATAAAGCATTAGTGGCAAATCATAGTCATCGGGGACTTCTTCATCATTAAGGATATGTCTAACTCTAGTACGGATTTCCTCTTCACTATAACCTGTATCATTTTGTAATTGCCATAAGAGACACTCTCCCGAGCTTTTAGGCGTAATATCCATACTAGGTACATGTGATTTATCATAAATAAAATAATCACAGGCAATTTCATCATTGGCTCGATCAAGAAGATTTGTTTTCTGACTAAAAATTATAATTCGATAAGTTTTACCCTCATTAAGCTGAGATAAACTATCCGTTGTTTCGCATTTCAGGTGTGCATCCGGCAGCAACTTACAATCCAGTTTACCATTGATGAATTTATGCCAAGGGCGTTCCTGAATCGAAAATGAAACATTTCTGGTAAAATCACCCTTAACCCCCTTGGCTATTCGTGGTGCTACTGTTAGTCTCAGAGTAACGGGAGGAGAACTTGCCATTACTTTTTTTTCGGTAGATTTTACTGTATTTTCTGAATTATCAACACCACAACCAGTCATGGATGTCATAATAGAAACCATACTAGCAAAAAATCTCCAACACAACCTTTTATTATATCTGATCATGACTAGCTCACTCTAACTAAAGATTAAAACTAAAAAACCCGCAAGCATAAAAAGCTTCCAGGTTTTAAGTCATAGTTACAATAATATCTACAAAGCTGTTTTAGCAGCAATATCAACTGCCTTGGCAGCATTTAGTTTTTTGGCATCAATACAGTGTTTGCCACCATTATAGGTACTACATGTATTATCTAATGGATCAGCTGTCTGCTGCAATATCTGGATTATTTGAGCTGGAGTCAGACCAGGTTTGGCTGATAACATATCGGCAATGGCTGCAGCAACCAGTGGTGCTGCCTGTGAAGTTCCTGCCGAACCTGTATATGTAAAGCAATCATCTCCAGTACATAAAGGATACTTGCGAGTTAAGCTACTTGATACCGGACCATAATATGGCACAATCACCGGAGTTGCATTATTAAAAAACCAGTCTCCACCACCGCCTGGAGCTGCAATCGTTGCATGTCCCGTACTGGTATAAGTAGCGGGAGTATTAGTTCCAGCAAGTGCAGCAACAGAGATTACCCCCGGACAGTTTGCGGGAAAAGTATTGGCTATTGGATTACTGTTATTATTACCGCCTGCAACCACAATCGTTACATTAGCCTCTGTTAATTGCTGTATTGCATCATTATATACGGCTGGACATTTGCCAACCCCTGCCATGCTCAAATTAAGCACCTGTGCCGGATGTGGATTTGGAATAGTTGGATGCAATCCTGCTGCCCATAACATACCACTAATGACATCCGAGTTCCAAGTTCCATTGATACCTAATACCCGAACAGGCACTAAATTTGCCTCAGGTGCCCCACCTAAAACCCCACCATAAGGAGCAATTGTTGAATTTACCGGATTATTTTGCCCGGCAATAATACCCATCACTCCGGTACCATGCCAAACTCCATTCCCTATAGCCTCAAGTGCATCTGGTCGTGGCGCCACATAACGTTGACTTTCTGGCGTATTTTCTGGACACTCACCTAATAAAGTACATTCAGAAATAAAAGTGTAACCATAATGATTTTGTTCATCCTGAGGTAATAGCTGACTTAAAAAATTCGGGTGCGGTATATAACCCGTATCGAGAACGGCTACGGTCACGCCTTTACCGTGATAAGGAATGAACTGCTTGGTACTACTGTCAAAAAAATGACTACCATAAGTCATAAACCCATATGCGGGGCTTTTAACTTGATCGTACATACTGTACTGATATGGGTTTACCTCGGTTAAATTTGCAGACATGGCTTGAAGCGGTATATCTTCTTCAACATTTTTGATACCAGGTAGTTTTTTCAAGCGGGAAATAATCGCTTCAGTAGTTTCATTAGACAAATGCTGGTTAAAAGTAATCACGCGCCCACCTAAAGGATATGGTGCAAAATCATTTACAGCAATGTCACCAACTGCGGATTTTACTTTTTGTAGCTCGACACCCGACATTCGCGCCATATATCTAGTCTCAATTTTTTTCTGGCGTTCACGTTTGGTTTTAAAATTAGTTGCCTGTTTAACCAACTTCTCTTCATCATAAGTCGGAGAAAATTGAATAATAATCCTAGTATTTTGAGTGCTCGTTGCTGTGTTAGTACTAGCAGGGGACTTCATATATTTAAATGGATTATCGGCTGCCATAGATAATGATTGAATCCCTAGTGAAACTAGGATAAAACTTAATATTTTTAATTGCTTCATATTCATTAAACCTAAAAAACTTAAAAAGAAAGGTCACATTACAGGAATAATGCTCTGTGACCCTTTGGGGAAGAAATTGGATTTGAGAATTAGTTTACTTTTGTCCATGCGGTAGCTGTGTAAGCACCACTAACTGGATCATAGTATTTACCATTATTGTAATTACAATCTGATTTGTCCTTGCAGCGGTATTGTTTGCCATCGCTACCAATAACCACATCACCAACATAGTAAGCACCGATACCTGACGGATATGTTTGTATCGTATTATACCCAAACGGATTGAAGAACCATGATTTTCCCAAGCTAAATTGTTAAGATTCCTGTAAAATCATGTCCGATGAAAATAAGCCTGACTGAAGCCCAGAAATCTG
>FRDC01003667.1_pt1 | contig 24790 bp, 26 predicted proteins | sample 1106171 | NCBI WGS metagenome assembly FRDC01 (sample SAMEA3930566, study PRJEB13176) | freshwater metagenome | biome: Drinking water system; feature: drinking water; material: water | place: Singapore | collected 2014-12-20 | reverse complement strand
TCGTGCGCGGACAGCGAGCACGAGTACCCACCCATCTGGTCTGCCCCCCCCCTCACTGCCACCCCGTCACTTCATATCCCTTCTCATGCAGGCATCGGTTGACGAAATTCGTGTAGGCCTGAGTCGGGTGTGAAGGACCCGTGGCCGCAGAAAATAACCCCGACAGCAACCCCCACACTGCACCGCTTGCGGCTCCGATCATTGAACCCCGGCCGACTGCTCCGGAAATAGCGCCGCCGACCGCACCGCTCGCCGCGCCGATGCCGGCCCCGACAGCCGTTTTTGTCGCCACACGCCCAGGCCCTCCACCGCCCTCCTCTGCGCCAGACGACTCAGCCAGCTGCTTGCAGACATCAATATCCTGTTGGGCAACCTCTTTCCCCACTGACTGAAAGTGCCCATTGGGATACAGGATGGGATGCGCGCTGGAACAACCGGTGAGAAGCAACAGCCCCATGACGGGACCGAACCATGCCGTCTTCACGTCTTCACCACTCCTTCACGAATTGTTGGCATCAACCGGGCCCGGACCGTCTCAGCCGTCACACCCTTCACACACAACCACTTGCGCCGCCCCTCCGCTCCCGCTTGAATGACCACACTCGCCTGTGGAACGGCACACCGGGCGGCAATGAATCGGAGCAAAGCATCGTTGGCCGCGCCGTCGAGAGGGCGTGCCGCCACGCGAATTTTCAAGGCATCGCCATGAATTCCGACACATTCGGTTCGAGCGGCATGAGGTTGGACATGCACTATGAGGACCGCGCCGATCCTGCTGTCCTGCACGATCGCGCGGCGGGAATCCACGATACGCGTCTCTCAGAAGACGGCTTTGACCAGTTCGAGAATGCTGCGCTGCATGTCCGGATCGTCGGTGATCGGGCGGGCAATCGTCACATCGCAGGCTCGCTCTGCCGGCACTCCCTGCTTGATCAATGTGCCGGCATAGATCAAGAGTCTCGTGCTGACCCCTTCTTCGAGTCCATGATTTTTGAGGTTCCGAACTTTGCCGCCGAGTTTGACGAGACTTCCGGCAACGGCCCGACTCACCCCCGCTTCCTGTTCGACGACCGCAATTTCGACGTCGGCCGGAGGGTAATCGAACTCAATCGCCATGAACCGCTGCTTCGTGCTTTGCTTCAAATCCTTGAGGACGCTCTGATAGCCGGGATTGTAGGAAATCACGAGCATGAAATCGTCTGCGGCTTCTACCATCTGACCTTTTTTTTCGATCGGCAACACACGGCGATCGTCACTGAGCGGATGGATAATGACGGTCGTGTCCTTTCGGGCTTCCACCACTTCGTCGAGATAAACGATCGCGCCCTGTTTCACGCCGACCGTCAGAGGCCCGTCCATCCAGACGGTCTCTTGCCCCTTGAGCAGATACCGGCCCACGAGATCAGACGCCGTCAGGTCTTCATGACAGGCAACAGTGATCAGCGGCCGCCCCAGCTTGTAGGCCATATGCTGGACAAACCGCGTTTTGCCGCAGCCGGTGGGCCCCTTGAGCATCACCGCCATCTTACTGCGCGCGGCGATCGTGAAGAGCCCTACTTCTCCGCCGGCTTCGGCGTAAAACGGCTCACGTTCGATCCGAGACCGCCCGATATCAATTTCGCGCCCTGCCTGCATTGGGTAGTCTCTTCGGTCTATTTAGTCTGTCTGGTCCATTCAGCGGGACCGATTGTCGCCTCGTCTAGTCGAGGCGCGTGCGTGTCTATTTCTGTTCCCTCGCTTCCGGCACGGTCAACATAAACGGAACCCGGCAGGAAGATCAAGCACAGGGCTGTGATACACGGCGGGTTCTCTGCCTTATACCGCACTCGCGCCGTCCAGCACTTCGCGCACTTTTTTCGTCAGCGTCACCATCGTGAATGGTTTCTGAAGAAACGCCGCTCCTCCTGTCCCTGCACCTTTCGAAAACACCGGGTGATCAGGATAGCCCGACATATAGAGCACCTTGATGCCGGGCCGCAGGACGGCGATTTTTTCGGCCACTTCCGGACCGCTCATCTGCGGCATCACGACATCAGCGAGCAACAGATGAATCGGCCCCAGGTGCCTGGCGCCCGCCAGCAATGCTTCGATTCCATGACGCGCAACCAACACCTCGTACCCACTCGCGCGAAGCGTCTCATGAACGAGACCGCGAACAGCCGGCTCGTCTTCGACGACTAAAATAGTTTCCCGCCCATGCGTCTGGACCGTCGACCCGCCGGCATCCGGGACTTGCTGCTCCGCTTCATCGACTCTTGGAAAGAAAATTGTACACGTCGTTCCACACCCTGGCTTGCTCTCGATCCCAATCGTCCCGCCACTTTGTTTGACAATGCCATAGACGGTCGACAGACCGAGACCTGTCCCCTTGCCGCTCTCTTTCGTCGTAAAGAACGGCTCGAACACATGGGCCTGAACCTCCTCGCTCATACCATGGCCGGAGTCTTTCACGGCCAACATGACGTACGAACCTTCGTCCACCATCACCGATTGTGACCGAGTCCCTCTTCCAATTGTGACATTTCGAGTCTCGATCAGCAGCCGCCCGCCCGTCGGCATGGCGTCGCGCGCATTCACCGCCAGATTCATGATGACCTGTTCAAGTTGCCCGGGATCAGCTTTGATCGGCCACAATTGCGGTTCAAGATCCGCCCATAGCTCGATAATATCTTCGCCGATCAACCGCCGAAGCATGCCATCCATGTTGGTGACAATGGCATTCAAATCGACCACCTTCACGGCCGCGAATTGTCGCCGGCTGAACGAAAGAAGTTGCCCCGTCAGACCGGCTGCTCGATCGGCCGCCTTCTTGACTTCTTCCATGTCGCGTCGGGAAGGCTCATCCGGAGCCAGACGGCTCAGGACCAATTCGCTGTACCCGCGAATGACGGTCAACAGATTATTGAAGTCATGCGCGACACCGCCCGCAAGCCGGCCTACCGCTTCCATTTTCTGCGATTGCCGCAACTGGCCTTCGGCCTGATGCAGCGCCTCCTTGGCTCGTGCGCGTTCGCCGAATTGCCCCAGCTTGAGCCCGACGTCCGCCAGCATATTCAGCAGCCTCTCATCCGGCTCCCGGACCTGCCGGCTGAAAAACTCGATCACCCCTTCGATCTCGCCGCCGACACGAACCGGAAATCCAAACGCGCCGTGGAGCCCGCCTTTCGCCGCCGTCTCCGACCGGGGAAGATCAAACTCCGTGGCAATGTCTCTGATCCACACCGGCTGGCCGCTTTCCCAAATCCGGCCCGGCAGTCCGACACCCGGCTTGAAGGATTGCGCCCGAGTCGCCGCGATGAACTCATCGGCATCGAGCGCCGCCGCGCTCCAGTGGTTGAAACAGCGCAAAAGCCCCGAGGGCTTGTCTAATGTCCAGAACGCGCCTAATTCCCACTCCAAACTTTCACCGACCGCTTGCATGACCTTGAACACGGCTTCTTCCAGCGTCGCGACGTCGTCCAGAACCCGTGTCACCGCATACTGCGAGGCCAGACTCCGTTCGGCTTTACGACGATCCGTGATGTCCCGGACAAAGGCACTGAACATATAGGACTCGCCGACGCGCGCCGGTGACACAGCCAGTTCGACTGGAAACTCATGGCCGTCTTTATGCAACGCCGACACCTCGATGCGGCGATTCAGGATTGAGCCGACTCCGGTCTGAAGATACTCCCGCAAACCCAGCACATGCGCCTCCCGGTCGCGCACGGGAATAACGGTCTCCGAAAGTAACCGCCCCACGGCTTCTTCTCTGGTCCACCCAAAGATCGCCACAGCCTGAGTATTCCAGTCCGTAATAATTCCGGACATGTCGATGGTGATCACCCCATCAAGCGCGGTCTCGATGATCGCCCGATTACGTTCCTGACTTTGCAGCAACGCCGCCTCGGCCGCCCGCGCCCATGCGCTCTCCTGCAACACTCGACGGTATTCTGCGCGCCATCGCAGCATCGCCCAGAACAACAGCGCGACCAGCGGCACCCAAATAATAGTCCCGATGATGACAAGGAGACGGCTCTCGGCATCGGCACGCAGAACGATGGCGCCACTCAGCGCGAGCGTGACTGCCGCAACGATGAGCACCGTCAGCCATCCATATCGGTGAAATCCCGATACCGGTTGTGATTCTGGAGAAATACTCATCGCTCACAATCCATGATGATCCAACTGTCGAGCACTGCTTGAGGATGATACGCCCGTTTGGCTTCGCGCAAACCTGGGAGGCCGGCATCATCCATGGCATTGATTGACATCGCACCGCCGGCGACTGCACTGCGGGAGGTTTCGCGGAACAACCATTGGGCTAAGCCGGGCATTGACCGGTCCGCAACTTCCAGCAGCACACACCATATCTGCGGAGTCAACCAATACCCGAACGTATAGGCCACGACCCTTTCCTGGACAATAACCACCGTTCCGGCAAGCCCGACCTGCTCATGCTCCGCCAGCACACGACCATGCGCCACCTTCGCATCTTCAAGAAGAAACGCGCCCATCGCATCGAGAGCCCCGGCTTGCTTCTGGACAGCCCACCGTTCATACAACGCCAGGCAGCCGGCTTGATGCCGCGCGCAATACGGCTCCGTGATGAGAACCTGCTCACGTTCGGCACGATTACACAGCGCCCGCTGGGCCTTGTAGTGATCGCCGGTCAATGCGGCCAAGGCCTCAGCCCTGTAGAGATAATCCCCGTCCTTCCGCCGGCACGAGAAGCCCTGCTGCTCCAATAACCGACGCTGCGGCTCCATGACGTTTTCGATCCGGCTCACCGGCGACGGTCCGTTCCAGCGCCGCATCCATGCAAAGGCTTCGCGCACAGTTTGATCGATCGGCCTCGGCCCTAAGGGAAGCAGCGGCATGAACCATCCGTCCGGAGACCGGGCAAACAAAAAGAAGGTCTCACCGGATTCCATCCACCAATGGGGAAGCAATTGCGTCCAGATGGCATGATAGGGAAACGCATAGGCCGCCAACGCATCGGGGCCGAGGACCTCCGCCCGTTCCAATGCCCGGGTGAAGCGCGGCGCGTCCTCCGCAGTCAGCGCATGGAGGCGCGGATCAATACGCACGCGTGACAAGCGGGCCGTCAGATGCGGAAGAGGCTTCACGATGACGACATCATCCTGAAAGCGTCCGATCAGACGAGGATTGGCAACGATCATCTCAGTCATCGTCCTTGTCATCAGCTGATCGGCGGCCCGGTCCGCATGCGAGATAATCTCTGCAGGAACGGTTTCATGCATAAAGGGACACTTGGTATCCCAACCCAGCACCACTTCCTCATAAGCCGCATTCCACATGAGGGCCAGCGGATAGAGCCGGCAATCCAGTGGGCGAGCCTCATAGATGCCACATCGACCGGATACGGCATCGAACGCCGGGCAGAGATACCCCTCTCCCAGAGGGTTCTCGACCAAATCGATCTGTGAGCCGGACCGATCAGGGAAAGACCCGACAGGCAAGCCATGCGCCACCGCCGCCTGTATTTCCTGCTCAGTAAAATAGGGGCGCAGAAAGCTGTCGGCTTCCGGGAACCGGCAACAGACGTCACACTGAAAACAGACGGAGCTGGGCACTACTTGAGGCAGTGGCTTCGGAATGATCTCAGACTGTTCGGACTCCATCGAAAGAAAACCCATTGAGATTGCCATCATACGATGCATGTCCAAGCATGGCAAGCAGAGCAACGATCGCCTCACTGGAGTCTTTACCCTACCCTCGACTTAATCCCGGGCCAGCCCCCGCCCCTTGTCGAACCCACCACCCCGTGTTAGCATTCACCCGCTCGAGCCACTCCGGGAGCCGCTGTCCTGCTGGCTACAGAATCGTGTAAAGGACTCTCTCATTGGCACACCCTGAACCTTGTTGCCCCTCACTTCAGGCTGAGACCGCACTCAGCCGCTGCGCAGCCATCCGCACACAATTGCAAGCCGCACATTTATTTGCAGACCCATCGGTCCCCTCGCCCGCCAAGCCCTCGCCGGATGGCGGCGGTTCCGCCGTCCAGACCGGTACATCCTGGCGCATCAGCCCAGACCCGCTGCTGCTGTCCCGGGACCAGCTGACATTTTTCACCGCGCTTGGGCCTCGACTACTGTCGTTCTACCGTGCGCTGAACCGCCTCTACTATGAGAGCGTGAAGGGTGTTCAGCCTCCATGGGTCGCGCAGTACCTGGATCGCGGCAAGCCGGACGCACTGGTGACCTACAGCCGCATGAAACGGTTCAGAGACTCGCTGCCGGCCGTCATCCGGCCTGATGTGATTCCCACACAGGACGGCATGGTCATCACCGAACTTGATTCGGTGCCCGGCGGCATCGGGCTGACTGCGGCGCTCAGCCGCGCCTATGCGGATATCGGCCGTCATTCGTCATTCGTCAAGGGTCGGCCCGATCATCAAGAATCTGGCCCTCCTACCCCTCACCCCTCACCCCTCACCCCTCACGAACATGAGATCGTAGGAGGCCGGGACGGCATGGTGCGCGGCTTCGCTTCGATGTTGCAGTCCGCCCAAGCTCAACACGCGGGATGCGTGGCCATCCTGGTGTCCGAAGAAGCCAAAGACTACCGGCCGGAAATGACCTGGCTGGCGGCGCGGCTCCGTGAACAAGGGATACCCGCCTGGTGCATCGAGCCGCGCGACATCCGATTTACGGAAGAGGGCCTTTTCCTCAAAGCAGACAGCGGCGAGCACGCCGTCGCTTTGATCTACCGTTTTTTCGAGCTTTTCGACCTGCCGAATATTCCCAAATCTGAACTCGTCCAGTATGCCGCAAAAAAGACTTTGGTGGCCGTGACGCCCCCCTACAAACCGGCGCTGGAGGAAAAGTCTGCCTTTGCTCTGCTGCACCATCCCATTCTACGACCCTATTGGAAGAAGGAACTTGGCGAGGACTGCTTTCTTCGCCTCACCACAATCATGCCGAGAACGTGGATACTCGACCCGGCAACTCTTCCACCCGCGGCCACGATACCAGGCCTGAGCCTGGGAGAACGCGCCGTCGCGAACTGGGCCGATCTGGAAACAGCCACCCAAAAAGAGCGGCACTTCGTCATCAAACCGTCGGGATTCTCTGAATTGGCGTGGGGCAGTCGAGGCGTCTCAATCGGACATGACCTGCCGCAGTCGGAGTGGACCGGTGCGCTCCACAAAGCGCTTGCATCTTTCCGGACCACACCGTACATCTTGCAGGAGTTTCACAAAGGCCGGCTGTTTGACATGGAGTACATGGACGAACACCAGCAATCGATGGTCCACATGGCTGGACGGGCGCGCCTCTCACCCTACTATTTTGTCACTGGCGAAAAGGTGGAACTGGCTGGTATCCTGGCCACAGTCTGCCCGGCCGACAAGAAAGTCATCCATGGCATGCAAGACGCCATCATGGCCCCTTGTGCCGTTATCACAGACAATGCTCAGTGATGGACGTTAAATGTTCCATACTGATGCCAAGCAGTAGCGGTCCGATATCTCGTTCAACCTTGAATCTTGAACCTTGAACCTTGCTATGTCTATCACGCTCTACCATGTCGACTGGTGCCCCGACTGCGAAGTCGTCCGTCAAAAACTGGCAGCCCTAGAACTGCCCTATGAGGACATCGTCGTCCCCGATAGCAGGTCGATGCGCAAGCAAGTCCACCAGGTATCCGGCCAATACTATGTGCCCGTCCTCAAGGACGGCGATCTTGTTCTGACGGAGACCGCCGACATTTTGGCCTATCTGGACGAGCGGCATAGAACCGGCGGCGCAGGAGCCGCAAAGCCGTTTCCGTCTCAAGCCCGCGCGATACCCGATCAGCCGGGCAACGATGACGATCATCCTTCCTGCCGGATCAACTGAGAGCGCTCAATGGAAGACTGGAAACAAGTTCTCGCGAAAAGTATTGTAAAACCGAAAGATCTGGCCGAACGATTCGGGCTCAACGCCGAAGAACTCGAAGCCATCGTCGGGCCCTATCCCATGCGGATCACCCCGACCGTCCTGGGCACGATCAAAGCCAAGGGCGATGCGATCTGGAAACAGGTCATCCCTGAAATGGCCGAATTGGACGACCTCGACGCGGAAGACGATCCCCTCGAAGAAGATCTCATGAGTCCGGTGCCGCATCTGGTTCACCGCTACCCGGATCGCGTGCTACTTATGGTCACCAACCAATGTCCGATCTATTGCCGCTTCTGCACAAGAAAACGGCTGGTCGGGAAACCGGGCTTTCTCAAGAAAGGCGAGCTGGATCGGGCTATCGCCTACCTCCGGGAACACACCGAAGTGCGGGATATCATCTTGTCGGGCGGTGACCCCCTGCTTCTCCCCGACTATCTGATCGAACGGATATTTAAAGCGCTTCGGACGATTCCACACTTGGAACTGATCCGCATCGGATCGAGGGTCCCCGGCACGCTGCCCCAGCGAATTACCCCGAAGCTCTGCGAGATCGTCAAACGCTATCATCCGATCTACATGAACCTGCATTTCAACCATCCCGACGAGCTCACACCGGAAGTGAAAGCCGCCTGCGGCATGCTGGCCGACGCCGGCGTTCCGTTGGGAGCGCAAACTGTTCTGCTCAAAGGTGTGAACGACGATCCCGAGATCATGAAGCGGCTCATGCATCAGCTGTTGCTCGCGCGGGTGAAACCCTACTACATCTATCAAGCGGACTTGACCAAGGGCACGAATCATTTCCGCACGTCGATTGAAACGGGATTGAATATCATCAAATCGCTTCAAGGCCACACCAGCGGCATGGCGGTCCCGCACTTCGTGATCGATGCGCCGGGCGGCGGCGGCAAGATCCCCCTGCTGCCGGACGACTATCTCGTGCATATGGATGAAGACGGGGCCGTCTTGCGGAATTACGAGAATAAGACCTTTCATTACCCACAGCCACAGACCGGCAACGGGCGAGAACTTCCGATGGTCGGCGCGCGATCATCGCGTGAAAGCCCCGCTGAAACCTTTGCGTCTTGCGGCGACAGCTATCCGGACCGGGACGGCTACGCAACCTGGGGCAACAGCTGCGGCGGAGATGCGGACGATCTGTGAGCACTCGATCACCCCATGCCGGCATTCTCCCCTATCAAGACATCACACGGCTGATCACCAGCCATGTCATCGATGCATCCCCCGCGATTGAGGACCGGCAGATTCAGCCGGCCAGTCTCGATCTCCGCCTGGGACGCAAGGCCTACCGTCTGATTAGCAGTTTCTTGCCAGAACTGTCCGCCATCTCCTCCCGTCTCGACATACTCGACTTTTACCAGTCTGACCTGGTGATGTACGAGATGGACCTGACCGGCGGCGCGATTCTTGAAAAAGGCCACGTCTATCTGGTGCCGTTGCTGGAAAGCTTGAAACTGCCGAAGACCATCCGCGCGCGCGCCAATCCCAAGAGCACAACCGGTCGGCTGGACGTGTTCACCCGCGTTGTGACGGATCTGAATGCAGGGTTCGATGAAATCCGTGCCGGCTATCACGGCCCGCTCTTCCTGGAAGTCGTCCCGCGCTCGTTCGCCATCAAGGTCTGCACCGGGCAATCGCTCAACCAAATCCGATTCGTACGCGGCAATGCCGCCGTCCCCGACCGCGACCTGCTCGCGCTGCACCGGACGACACCGCTGCTATACCATAACGATCCGTCAAGAAAGGCCGTGGGAAACCGGGACTTTCGGGCTGAACACGGCCTCTTTCTCCGCATCGATGTCAAAGGAGACGAGCGAAGCAGCCCCCGCATCATCGGCTATCGCGCAAAGAAAAACAGCCATGTGATCGATCTCAGCAAGGTCGGCCATTACGCAGCGGCGGACTTTTGGGAACCGCTGTATCGTCATCGGCACGACAGTCTGCTGCTGGAGCCGGAAGAGTTCTACATCCTTGCATCGAAAGAGCGTATCCGCGTGCCCGCCGGCTACGCAGCTGAAATGGTCGCCTACGAAGCGGCCTGCGGAGAGTTGCGCACCCACTACGCAGGATTCTTCGACCCGGGATTCGGTTATGGATCGAAGGGAGAAATCAAAGGCACACAAGTAGTCCTGGAAGTCCGCCCCCATGATGTGCCGTTTCTGATTCACGATGGACAGACATTTTTCAAAGTCGTGTACGACAAGATGCTCGACAAGCCCAGCCAGCTCTATGGAGTGGGCCTTGGCTCATCCTATCAGCAGCAGGCCCTCACCCTTAGCAAGCATTTCAAGGCATAGCATATGGCCCCTTCCGACCTTCCACCCACGCAGGATCAGACGCCGCAGCTTCCGGATCCGCCGGCCAGACCGGCGCGCGAGGAAAGCGACAACGATCACCCGACGCAGGTCATCGGACTCATGGTCGGGACGGCGCTGATGTTCATCGGCTTTCTCAATGTATTTCTCTCCATCAGCGGAGGGTTCGAAATCAACGTCGTGCCGTTTCTGATCTATTTCGGCGGCCTGACCGTATGGGCCAATGCCGCCGTCGAGACTCCGGTCATCCGCTACGGGGTGATGACCGTTGCCATCTCTCTGGCATTAGCACTCTTTCAGTACGGTGAAGTATTGTTCTGGCACAAGCAGGTGGTCTTTTGGGCCACCATCATCGTCGTCATGTACTTCATGTTCAACGAACCGAAGAAACCTACCGCGTGATGTCGCGATGACGATTTCCGTCATCATCCCCACACTAAACGAAGAAACAGTCCTGGCGCAGACGCTGGCGCACACGGAGGCATTGGGATTTGACGACATCATCATCGTAGATGGAGGAAGCACGGATCGGACGGTCCAGCTTGCCGAAGCATACTGCATGCATACCCCCACGGCTCGCATCATCACAGCTCCCCAAGGACGCGCGCGCCAAATGAATGAGGGAGCAAAGGCAGGCAAGGGCGACACGCTGCTCTTCTTACATGCCGACACACAGCTTCCGGGCGATGCCGGGAAAATCATTGCATCGGCCTTAGCCGACCCCAAAGTGAAGGGGGGCCGATTCGACGTCTGTTTCGACCATCCGTCCATGTGGGGGATCACGATCGGCCTATTCATGAACTGGCGCTCACGTCTGAGCAGAATCGCCACCGGTGACCAGGCCATCTTCGTCCGCCGTCAGGTGTTTGAACAGCTCGGCGGCTTCTCTGATATCCCATTGATGGAGGACATCGACTTCAGCAAGCGCCTGAAACGGGCCGGTCGAATCGCAGCGTTGCGCGAGACCGTCACCACGTCATTTCGACGATGGGAGCAGCAAGGGCCGCTACGGACGATCCTCCTGATGTGGACCCTCCGATTCCTGTACTGGATCGGCATCAGTCCTCGTCGCCTCAACAACTTCTACGAGACCATCCGATGAAACCCCTCACCCCTCACCCCTCACCCCTCACGTCTCACCACGCTGCGCTGGTGGTATTCGCCAAGGCGCCGATCCCGGGTCAGGTGAAAACGCGCCTCTGCCCTCCGCTGACTCACGATGAAGCAGCCACGCTCCATGGGAGCTTTGTCCTCGATACATTGGAGCGGACGAAGACGGCAACAACACTGTTCAAATTGCCCTTCGACCGCTACCTCGCCTGTGCGCCCTCCTCGACGCATGTGTTCTTTAAGATCATGGAAGAGCGGCAAAGTGTGACATTACTCGATCAAACCGGCGACGACTTGGGAACGCGCATGGCACAAGTCTTCGAGAATCTGTTCTCGCGAGGCTACAAACATGTGTTGATCGTCGGGACCGATGTGCCGTCGCTGCCGCTCGAACAGTACACACAGGCGTTGACCTTGTTGAACTCGCACGACCTCGTCTTGGGTCCCGCGCTCGACGGCGGCTATTATCTGATCGCGCTCAACCGATCGGCCCCCGACCTCTTTACCGGCATCCCCTGGTCCACCGATCAGGTGCTGAAACTGACGCAGGAAAAGGCGTCTACGCTTGGACTCAAGAGTGCCTTGCTCGCGCCGTGGCGCGACGTCGACACCATCGACGATCTCCAGGCTCTCGTCGAAGCCGGCGCGCTCGATGCCAAGAAGCCGAAGCGCGACCAGTCGTTTTCGAACCGCACAGCAGGGGCGCTCCAGCTTCTCGCCAAACGTCTGCGTTCAAGAGCATAATAGATCATCACTTCCGGACCAGAGGACCGACGATGACAGATCACGTTGCGCTCATCACCGGCGGAGCCAAAGGCATTGGACGGGGCATTGCCCTCGACCTTGCTGCTCACCAGTGGAAAATTGCGATCTGCTATAGGACCAGCGAGGCTGAGGCGCAACAGACCGCCCGTGCCATCACTGAGCGAGGAGGCCGGGCTCTCGCGATTCGTTGCGACGTGTCGGACCCTATAGCAGCCAAGGCCCTGGTGACTCAGGTTGAACAACAATGGGGACGGATCGATGCACTCATCAACGGCGCCGGCCCCTACCACCGCATCAATTTATTCGAAGAATCCGTTGCCGGCTGGAACGAGATGTTCGACGGCAATCTCCACCCCATTTTTTATCTCGCTCAAGCCGTATCCCCCGGGATGAAGGCCCGCAAGTCCGGCCGTATCATCAGTTTCAGCATGGCCAACGCGGACCAGATGATCTCCCAACCGGATGTCACCGCTCATTACATCGCTAAAGCCGGCGTCTTGATTCTGACCCGCACGCTGGCGAAGCTGCTGGCCCCTTACGGCATCACCGTCAATGCAATTTCTCCGGGCTTCATCGATTCCGGGAGCGCGCCGCCGGAAGAACTGGCCGGCATGACCAAACGCATACCCGCCGGATACATCGGCACCGTCGATGATACGGTGGCAGCCGTCCGCTATTTGCTCAGCGAAGAGGCGCGATACGTCAACGGGGCAAATATTCAGGTCAGTGGAGCATGGGGGATATAGGGGGGAAAACGGCACCCAGATTAGTTCCTTGCTCACTGAGCGCGCACTCGGAATGATCATATTTTGAACAGAATGGTTGTGCTCGCTCAATGTGCGCAGGGGAACTACCGTGGATGCCATTCTTGGGAAGGGAAGACAACTGGGACATCAGAAATCAGGAGGAACTCTCATGCTATCTGAGCAGGAACGGGAAGCCCACAGACGTTTTGTTCAAGCGCTTCAGCACGAACATCTGATTTGCGCGAGACCCGGTTGCGGCGGAGCCATGGAGATTGCCGACCAGACCCCGCATGCCGCGCGTATCAAGACCTACGAAGCGACCTGTGAACGCTGTCATGCGGCTGAGAAGATTGCAGGGCGCGAGCAAGCCTCACCGCCTTGGGATCTTGCCTCCATCACCATGATGGCGGAAGTCCATCTCCTCCATGAGCAACCCGCCTGCCCCTATGACGAGACGCCCATTACTTTTATCTCGCTGCCGAATCCACGCCGCAAGGCCCGCTACCGCCTCTTGTGTTACTACTGCGGCCGCCACGCCGAGATGAACTGGCCGCCGCCGGAAGCGAAACGGTGAATATCGGGCAGAAGCGAGATAAATCTTGCAATCCGATATCGAGAGCCCAGCAAGAACCAAGAGCCTGGCCTAATCGAAGCAATGAAACAACGCTATCGAATTTCCCGGACTCCGCATATAATAGAGACTGACCTTCCACACCGAGAGGCACTCTGAATATGATTCTGAACCACGCACTGGTCCGAGCCTTTGAAAGAGACCTGATTCGGCGAACTCCTGTCAGCTATACCCAGAACATCGCAATCGTCGAAGCCCTCCGGCAGGAGGCTCAGCTCTTAGGCGCATGGCCCCCGGCAGATCCACTCGGCGGAGTCGAAACGGATGTCCGCCTCGCCAGAGCTCTCAATGTTCACACGATGGCTTGAACAACTCGCAGCAGCGCTCGACCTCGCCAAGATTCCCTACATGATCATCGGCGGCCAGGCAGTCTTGCTGTACGGCGAGCCGCGCCTCACGAGAGACATCGACATCACGCTCGGCATCGATGTGGATCGTGTTTCAGACATCCTCACGCTCGCCGCTCGACTTTCTCTCGCGCCGCTGGCTGACCCTGAGACCTTCACCAGGCAAACCATGGTGTTGCCGTGCCAAGACCCATCAACAGGAATTCGGATCGACTTCATCTTTTCCCACAGTCCTTACGAACAGCAAGCCATCCGTCGCGCTGTCGCGACCACGATCGGACAATCGCCGGTTCGATTTGCCACGGCCGAAGATCTGATCGTGCACAAAATGCTCGCCCATCGTCCGAGAGATCTTGAAGACATCGCTGCCGTAATATTGAAGCAATCGCAACTCGATCTCGATTACATCCATCACTGGCTGCATCAATTCTCGCAAGCGCTTGCTCAGCCGCTAGACAAACAATTCGAACAACTGCTGAAGGAACTCTCCCGGCGATAACCGACGCAACTCCGTTTCCCTTACTGCGCGACGCCGAGATGAACTGGCCCCCGCCGGAAGCGAAACGGTGAATTGGAGTGTCTTTTCTGACAACACGAAACATGAAACCAGAAACTCGCAACACCGTTCTCCGGAACAGCGGAGCCACGATTGCGGCAGAAGGGTTCACTGAATAATGCGGGATAGGTGTTCGGCGTATTGATTCGGCCTCCTGCCTGTCATATAGTTATTCACGCTGCCCAGACTAGGGAGGGAAACAGATGGCGATTCCAAGCATTAAGGAAGAAGCCCGCAAGCTGGTGGAGAAGCTTCCTGAAAACTCCACATGGGAGGACCTCGTACACGAAATTTATGTCCGTCAGGCAGTTGAGGCAGGCTTGGCCGACAGCCAAGCAGGGCGAACGACCGATGTCGAACAAGTGCGCTCCTCGTTCGGACTGTCGGCGTGAGAGTTCATTGGACCGATACCGCCATAAGCCATCTGCGAAGCATTCATGCCTACATCGGGCAAAGCTCACCAGAGTATGCCCTGAAAATCGTTGACCGCCTCACCAGACGCTCCCAGCAAATCGGCGCGTTCCCCCAATCTGGCCGCATCGTCCCTGAAGTTGAACTCCCTCAAATACGGGAAGTTCTGGAAGGTCCTTACCGAGTCATCTATCACATCAAGCCCGACCAAGTAGACATCATCGCTGTCATTCATGGCTCGCAACGAACACCGTGGACCACATAGGCGGTCGACACACCGAAATGAACTGGCCGCCGCCAGAAGCAAAGGGATGATGCTTAGAACCTGGTTGCTAATTTTCCTAGCAATTACTTCTTCAACCCTGATCAGCACGTCGCATGCGAGCGAAACAAACGAAACGGAAATAGCCTCTATCCTGCTAGAAGCTAGAGACACTGCCTCAACAATCAAGGATTCTGGTGAGCGTGCCACTGCGTTAGACTTTGTGGTTACTGCGCAGACAGGCATGGACCTTCTGGGTGCACGCAACTCTCTTAAACTTTTTCCTGATCTTTTGAATGCACCAAATCATCTTGCATCTTTAGCATTCAGATATGCCAAGGTCGGTGACACTCAAGGTGCTGAAGAGATCCTCACAGAGCTTTTTAGGGTAAGCGGATCTGAACAAATGGTACGGCTGTCCCGTGCCAATGCCTTAGGATATGTAGCCTGGGCATATGCAAATGTGGGCAAATTTGAGGAAGCTAACCGCCGATTGGCTGAGCTTAAGAAACAGTACGAAGGAGAAAACTATGCGATTGTAAGGGATACCACGGCTCGTATCGCTGAAGTCCAGGCGGAACACGGAAATGTCGTCCAAGCGGTAGAGCTGGCAAAATCAGTAGCCGAGGACAACCCATATCCTCTCATGAGCATTGTCGGTGGGCTTGTCCGTACAAACAATATGCCTCAAGCGTTAACGATCCTCTCGGACCTTGAAGAATGGTTGCAGCAGTACGCGAAGCAGGGAATCGCCAGTGCTCAACAGGAACTAGGAAACCTCAAAGAGGCACAAACAACAGCTCGTGCAATAAAGCCTGGCCACGCCCAAGCTAGTGCCTTTATGACGTTGGCCAATCATTATATGAAGGTCCAAGATAAGGCCACTGCGAGAACTCTTTTTCAAGAGGCCGCTGCGGCCGCCTCATCCACAACTAACAACTGGATACGTGCTGACATCCTATGGCGTATCGCAGCAGGCACTGCTACTGCTGGCGATAGCATGAGTGCGCTCAAAATCGCCAGATCTATAGAAAAGGATGGCCACAAAATATTTGCCATCCGCGACATTGTGAAGGCTCAAGCGGAGCAAGGTGCATTTAAAGAAGCCTTTAATACTACCTCTCTCCTCCGACCCCCAAGTTCAGATGATGAAAGCAGAACAGAAACCTATGTTCACGCGCTTACAGAAATTTTCACTCAGATGGTAAGAGCCAATCGCACAAAAGAGGCAAGAGAGACTGCCGCTCGCTTTGATGGTCTTACATCTCACCGCACACAGCTATATAGTGCAATTGCTGCCACTCAAGCTGATTTAGATGACATTCACGGCGCAAGCATAACCCTGTCTTATGCTGAATCAGAGAAGCAACGAGTAGCCAGAAGAAAAGAAATGGCTCGCTTGATTGGTCTCTTGAAACAGGGTCAGGATTCTGAAGAACTACGGCAGCTTAGAAATCTTCAAGATCGCGAGTACAATACGCTCCCGGCGCTTGAAGCAATGGCTTTGGCTTATGCTAGGCGAGCATCACTAACGGAAGCCTCAAAGATAGCCAATGATCTCGACTTCCACAAAAGGGTCGGCCTATACGAAGAAATCGGGAACACACTTATGGTGTCGAATCGTAAAACAGCAGCTCTTCAATGGGCACGCGCACTTTCTTCACCTGCAGACAAAGCCTACGCTCTGGTGGGAATAGCAAGGGCCATCGCTACCTCAAAACAAAATGGCAATCCAACCAAGTAATACGATTGCTGATTTCTGGCAGGTACGCCTCAATAGACCACCAGCGCTTTCTTGATGAACTCGCCGAGCCGACGGAAATAAGTCCCGCCTCCTACCTGGTACGTGTCGTTGTGATCGGCGCCCGGGATCGCATACCAGTCCTTCGGCTGGATTGCCGCGTCGAAGACCTGGCGTCCCAATTCGATGGGAATGATGTCGTCTCTGTCACCATGAATGATCAACTTCGGTAACGACAATTGCGGGAGGCGGTCGATCAATCGAAACGCCGCCCCAAGCAGCATGTGTACCGGCAATCCAGCATAGTGATGCTTGGCGACTGCTTCGATGGAGGGAAATGAGGATTCAAGAATCAATGCGGCGGCCGGACGTTGCGTGGCAAGCTCTCCCGCTACTGCAGCACCGAGCGACCGGCCGAACAGCAGGATCCGCTCCGGACGAATCTTCCTGATACGCGTCAAATACTCATACGCCCCGATCGCATCGTGATAGAGCCCCTCTTCACTGGGACGAACGGCCTGGCTTTTCCCATACCCGCGATAGTCGAAGAGAAACACCGACAACCCAAGCTGATAGAGCAGCTTCAGATTATCGAGACGGTGGATGATATTGCCTGCATTGCCATGACACCAGAGCATCACCGGGCGATCTGCTCGTGTCTCGACATACCAGCCGAACAGCCGCGCGCCATCCGCGGCCTGAAACGACACATCCTCAAGGGGCAGCCCGCTAAGCTTTGCCCAATCGCGATCCTGCCAGGGTTCCGGGTGATAGACGAAAAATTGATCGAGGAGGCTCATGCTGTGCTCGTCGAAGCGTATCTCGTGAAGCGTGGTCGGCGGAAAGAGCCTATGGCGTATGGCATCCGAACGTGAGTCGTGAGGGGTAAGGGGTGAGGGGTGGAAAATCCAGAGCAGGGAGCAGCTAGCAGTGTTGAATTGAGAGTTCTCAGATACACCTCACCATTCTCAATTCTCAACTCACAACGGTCCGGCTCAGTCCCGTGCTATACGCTCTTCTCCCTAGCGAGATACGCTTCACGAACAACGATTAGGAATTGCAGCAGAAGGGTTCATGAATAATGCGGGCTAGTGGTTCAGTTTTTGATCGATCTTGTTCCCTGCCTTTTTAAAACCTTCCGCAGTTTTGTCGGCGGCCTTTTTCAACTTGCGCTCGACTTTCTCTCCGATGTGTTTCTCCTCGACCTTCTTGACCACCTTTCCAACCCCCTGTTCGATCTTGTGTCCTACCTTCTTGGCGGTGTCTCCGATTCGTTCGAGCACGCCGGGGCCCTTTGCCGGTTCATCCTGGGCCAACACCGGAGAACCGGACAAGCTCCAGAGCGGCACACACAGCCCGACCACCAATCGCAGATCGCATCGGAATCGCATGACGTTCCCTCCGACCTCATGGAAAGCATACCACGAACGGATTGAGCTGTCCCTTAGCTGAATGCTCCTCCGCTGCCAGGCAAGGGAAGTACTGATATAAACTATTCTGTATTGTGACCGCTATAATGAGAAAGATACAGAAGATGAAGTTGGGGAAATGAGAGCGAGGCGACGCAAATATTGAGCATCACCCCGCTCTCTCAGCACATCACTTACTTATTGGCGACTCCGGCACCCTGAACATGAAAGGAAAATCCATTCCCAACGGGAGTCCAAAACCAGCGTTCTGAAATCACGATATCGGTCAACCGTGAACCACCTGCCTGCATAGTCGCGTTCTGCAATGCCCTTCTAAAGCGTTCGTTCTGGTTGATGGGGATGAACTGAAGCAACATGAACCCAGTGCTGTGAGCACTTACAACTCCTGTCAGTCGCTCATTTGGCCCCAGTGGCTCACCCGGAATACGTACTTGGGTTGAATGACAAGCCGCCGTGGCAAACACCATCGCGGCACCAAGTAATAGGCTGGCTAGTTTCATATGTCCTCCTCTATCCATCATTCATAGCCTACTATGGCGTTACTTATTTCCAACAGCGGTACCTTGAACCGTAAAAGTGTAGCCGTTTAATACAAACGCCCAGAACCAGTGCTCAGAGATCGTGACGTCGGTCAACCTCGTCCCTCCGGCTTTCTGGACCGCTTCCTGATATGCATTCTCAAACCGAGTGTTTTGAATAATTGGAATAACTCCAAACAACATGATCCCAGTACTCGATCCCTCAGTTGGGCCTAACGACTTTTCATTCGGTCCAATGGATGCAGACGGCAATTTCACCGGTGCCGACTGGCATGCCGCCGTGGTCATTAGCAAGAACAGGCCAAGCACAGCACACACCCTTTTCATGGGAGACCTCCTTGGGTTTAGTTTCACAGATACCCTCCGCCAGCCAAGAGCCATCATGAGCACTACAATTGGTTCGGGACCATATCATGCCCCTTACACCCGTTCAAGCATCGCCAGTTGAGCCAATTCATCTATCGATGAGCCAAGCAAAGCGCGTCGAGGCTCACCGACAAGAACTGAACCCTGACCAGATACGAGGAATATTCAAGAGCGGCTTACCGATGAGATGAGGCGACCGTCTGTTTGACGATGTGACTCACGGGAATATGGTCACGATAGACTTGCAGCAAGGTGAGATCCTCGTCCTTTTGATCCTCCACCGGAATCATGGCCAGATCAACCTCACCAGGCTGCTGCGGGTGCGTTTGCACCCGCCGAAGGATCTTGAAGAATCTCCGCACCAGATTCAGCCACCGGACGCTGAGCGACGCAATCTCCCATGCTCGGCGCGGGTAAAAGATCAGCGGGTTTTCAAGCGGCATGCCGGGCCTGCGCATCGTCCGCACCTTGAGCCGGAACATGCCGGCCTCCAGCGGATGAATCCCTTCCAGGGCGATGCTGCCCCCCAAGCACAGCAACAGGAACATCACCTTGTAAATGTCCTGGCCTTTTGCCGCAGCCCGATACAGCACGCGTTCGATATGCTCCTCCGTATAGTATTGCTTCCAGGCATTACGGTAGGTCCGTTGCCATTCCTCTTTGGACATGAGGGGATGGCCCATCGTGACATGCTCTAAATCATATTTATTCATGTCCGGCTCGATCCACGCGCCCCGTTCACAATGTTTCCGATGGTCTTCCGAGCCAGGCAACGGCGTGAGGCAGAAGAATTCGAGGCCGTCCAGAGGAAGCTCGTTCTTGATGATCTCGATATCGCGCGCAATGGATTCCGGCGTGTCGGTGGGAAAACCCAAAATATACCCGGCCACCGTCGTGCAGCCATGGTCTTTCCACGCTTGAAGCATCTTCCGGTATTGCCAGATCTTATTTTGCAGCTTTTTGGCTCCGGCGAGCGAGTCGGGATTGAGATTCTCGAGTCCGATAAAAATGTTATTGCAGCCGGCTCTGGCGCACTTTTCGATGAACCGTGGAATCTTATAGGCGCCGACGTCGACCTGGGCGGTAAATGAGATCGCCAGACCCTCCTCCTCCCGCATCTGAATGCATCGGTCGAGGATCGCCTCCCAGTTGCTGTTCCTCGCAAAATCGTCGTCCGTGATAAAGAATCGCCCGACTCCCTGCTGCAGATTGGCCCGAATGATGTGCTCGATATCATCCGCCGAGCGGTAGCGAGACTTGCGCCCCTGCACGTTAATAATCGTGCAGAAACTGCATTGAAACGGACATCCCCGTCCCGCGTCGAAGCTGGAGAGACGGCGAAATGTATTTTTTACGATCTGAATGGGTAAAAAAGGCGACGGTGAGGATTCCAGACTCCGGCCTTCGTTCAGGAAATTGTACAGAGGCTTGAGCTTCCCTCCGTAGGCATCGCGCAAGACCTCATCCAAATGGCCTTCCGCTTCTCCGGCAAACAGGCTGATGCCCTTTTCTCCGGCGGCTTGAAGATCTCGTGGCAGCGTGGGGAGCATGGCGACAGAGCCGCTGACATGGAACCCGCCGATGGCAACCGGAATATTCGCCTTGAGAAAGTGGTCCGCCAGATCGACCGCGCGCGGGAACTGATTGGTTTGCACCCCGACGAAGCCCACCATGCCGGACGCATAGCCCTTCATCTTTCGAATGATGGATCGGATGGGGATGACGGTGTTCGTTTCGTCGTAGAGATCAATATCAATGGCGACGTCCTCGCCCAACACCTTGCGCGCCTCGCAATCGAGCGCGAGACCGTTCAACACGGCGAGTGTGTTCGAGGGAATGGCCGAACGGATCCACTGAATCACGTAGCCATCGTCGTCGTAGTGGGACGGCTTGATGAGAACGAGGAGAAAGCCCTTGGGTGATCCCATTGCCTGCTGTCCTTGCGCCGTCTAACTGGTTTTTCTGCAATCGATATGCACGATGAAAGCTAGGACGATTGCATAGGGATGTCAAGAGAATCAGGCCGCCAGTCACACCACGATCATCGAGCACGCATTATTCAGAAGCACTTCTGTGCAATCGCCGACTTGCTGCTCCGTTCTTCGTCCCTCGCATTTCGTCCTTCGACCCCTCGGTCTCGCCGCGAGGCGAGCGAGCGCAGGACAGAAAAAGAACGTGCCTCATCATTGTTTGCGAGATACGAAACACGCTTCACGAGATACCTGCTTCAACCCGATTTCTCGACGAGCTATCACGAATAGTGTGGGCTCACGACGACGGTCCATGCGCTGGTCATCATGTCATGTCTCAGGTATACTCCACGCTGCATTGCCGCTGTTCAAACACAATTATTGTCATGCAGACTTCAGCCCCCGGCATAGCCAGCCCTCTCACAACATGCGACGTCCTCGTGATCGGAGGCGGCCCGGCCGGATCGGCCATTTCTGCGCTGCTGGCAGAAAAGGGATGGGACGTGCATGTGCTGGAGAAAGACCGCCACCCGCGCTTCCACATCGGCGAATCGCTGCTCCCTCATTCACTGCCGATATTGGAACGATTGGGCGTGCTCCCGGAAGTCGAAAAGATCGGCATCGCCAAGTATGGCGCGGAAATTGTCTCGCCGTATCACGGGCGATCCCGCACCCTGTACTTTTCGAAGGCGCTGGACGGCTCACAACCGTATTCCTATGAAGTCAAACGGGCCGAATTCGATAAGATCCTGATCGACAACGCGGTCAGCAAAGGAGTCCGCGTCCATGAGGGCGTCCGGGCGAAACGGGTTGAGTTCCGACACGACTCTACCCATCTGGTGCAGGCTGAAGACCGGACGGGACACACCATCGACTACGAAGCCAAGTTCGTAGTCGATGCCAGCGGGCGCGACACCTTTCTTTCCGGACAATTTGGCGGCAAGTATCGCAATCCCAGCCACAACAGCGCGGCTGTGTTTGGGCATTTCGAAGGCGTGAAACGGCTGCCTGGAAAGGATGAGGGCAATATCAGCATCGTCTGGTTCGATCACGGCTGGTGGTGGATCATTCCGTTCAAGGACGGCACGACCAGTGTGGGAGCGGTCTGCTGGCCCTCATATATCAGCACCCGCAAGGTGCCGCTGGAGCAATTTCTGTGGGATACGATCGCGCTCTGCGCTCCCGTGGCGGAACGTATGACCAAGGCCACGCTCATCGGACAAGCCTACGCCGCCGCCAACTACTCCTATCGCCGATCGACTATGCGTGGAGACGGATACTTGATGGTAGGCGACGCCTTCGCCTTCATCGACCCGGTATTCTCCAGCGGAGTGCATCTGGCGCTCAACAGCGCCGCGCTGGGCGCCGACGTCGTCGATGCCTATTTGCGAAAGTCCCCGGCATACCAACGGTCCGCCCAGGAGTTTGAACGGACGGTTCGCTTGGGCGTGAAGACTTATTCCTGGTTTATCTATCACTTCACCCAACCGGCCTTCCGCAACTTATTCATGTCCGAAGGATCCAAATTCAAAATGGAGGAGGCGATTCTCTCCATTCTGGCCGGCGACGCCTTCGGGAAATCTCCGACGAGGCTCCCGATTTTCCTGTTCAAAATCGCCTATTATCTCGTCTATCTCTTCAACTTCAGAGAGAATTGGACGGCATTCCAGCGCCGCACTCGCGGTGTACCGGAAACCGTGACGACGCTCAAGGACTATGCCATTCACGATCGCCGATAACGACAGCGAGGCAGTGCGACTGTGAAAGCAACGACTGTTCCACCATCAACCATGACGGCCCGGCGTTTTTTGGAAACAACCGCCAGACCGGACGTGTCATATGTCGAGTGCGCACAGCTCCCATTCATGCTGAGTGAATCCAACGCGCACCCCATGGCCGTCGTCACATTCGGGCAAACGCTGTCCAGCACATTTCCCTGTCCCGTCATTGCGCTCGATCTCCCCCAGATTGACGGACCCCCTATGGCCGAAGTCTGGACCTGCGACAAGCCCGTACAACTGCACACAGACCCTGGCTGTTCAATCGCCATGAATGGCACCTTTCTTATCGGTTCAATGAGTCTCGACGAGGACGCGGACCGGTCCATGGACGCCGCAGCCTACGAGGCCTACAAAGCCATGCTCCATCGGCTCCATGGTCTGGGATACCCTTATTTGTGGCGGATATGGAATTACTTTCCCCACATCAACGACGATCAGGACGGGCTCGAGCGGTATCAACGGTTCTGCCTGGGGCGCCATCACGCGTTGACCGAGGTGCTGGCCGATTTTCCCTCTTCCCTGCCGGCTGCAACAGCCGTTGGAACGAAATCCGGCCCGCTGCAAGTCATGTTTCTCGCCGGGACGCAACCTGCCACACATCTTGGCAATCCGCGCCAGCTGAACGCCTACGAATACCCCCGGGACTATGGACCGCGCAGCCCTTCGTTCGCCCGAGCCACACTTACTCGGTCGGAGGAAGAATACCGGCTCTATCTCTCCGGCACTGCGAGCGTTGTTGGCCATGCAAGCCGCCATGCCGGGCTGCCGCGCGCGCAAACGGAGGAAACGATTCGGAACATCCAGGCTGTCTTCCAGCAGGCACAGCATGCCGCACGCTTCGACTTCATCGGCAGACAGCGCCAGGCGCTCTACAAAGTCTATGTGCGCGACTCCGCCCCGCACGCTGAGATTCAGGACGCCATCATGAATTCGCCCCTCTCTCGCGAACATGTCCTGTTCCTCCATGGCGATCTCTGCCGAAAAGAGTTGCTGGTTGAAATCGAGGGACTGGTCATCTCTGGTTGATCGTACTCACACAGTCCCTCTCTGTTTAGAAACAATGCGAAGGAGCCGCCGGTAATGATCCCCGCTAGAGTACAGAGCCCGAAACCACACCCGCTTAACGGAACGGGACAGAGCCAAGCCTCTACGGCACGGTTTTATTTCACGGTCGACTGCGACTGGGTTCCCGGCTCGCAGGCAGGACTCGAGCGCCTGCTGCACCTGTGCGACCAGTACCGAATCAAGGGAACGATCTTCTTCGCCGGACGATTCGCGGAAAGCTATCCTGATTTGGTCCGTGAATGTCACCTCCGCGGACACCAGTTGGGGACGCACGGGTGGGCCCATGGAGGGCTGGAGCACGATGAAGACTTTCGCGTGGCCGGCTACGAGCAACAACGGGAATGGATCAGCCGGGCGACCGATGCCGTCGAACAAGCATCGGGGATACGGCCTGTTATTTTCAGAGCCCCGAATCTCCGTATCGGAGAAGCAACCTTGCGGGCCCTCGAGGATGAAGGCTATCGCTACGACTCATCGGTTCCGGCCAGACGATTCGACATGGGATTCGGGCGGGTGCACTATACGGAATATTTCTGGGCTCCACTGGAGCCCTACAACCCATCCTGGCAAGGGCTGCATCGACCGGGCAAGAGCAGCATTCTTGAAATCCCACCCTCAGCCTGCCTCTTTCCCATCAACCTCGCCACGCTGCGCGTACTGGGTTTACCGGCCTTACAGCGCATGATCGATTGGGTGGGGCGCCGCTCACAGCATCTCGTGTTCTACTGCCACCCGTCTGAATTCATTCATGCCAAGGATCAGATTTTCCCTCGGACGATGTCCAGATGGAATCGATGGGGCATGCGACCGGCAAACCTCGCTCTAGTGTTTCGTAACGTAAATCATATTAATAT
>FRDC01003977.1_pt1 | contig 24803 bp, 22 predicted proteins | sample 1106171 | NCBI WGS metagenome assembly FRDC01 (sample SAMEA3930566, study PRJEB13176) | freshwater metagenome | biome: Drinking water system; feature: drinking water; material: water | place: Singapore | collected 2014-12-20 | reverse complement strand
ATCAAAAATAAAGGAGTCACAAAAAACTGGTGCCCGCGGAGAGACTTGAACTCCCACTCCGTAAGGAACCAGATTCTAAGTCTGGCGTGTCTGCCAATTTCACCACGCGGGCACTTTATATTTAATTTTTAAAACAAAAAAGAACCTGGAACCTTTTAGGAACCTTTTAATTATCAACCGCCTGTCATCTTACGATATTCAGGCGCACGCACGAGGACCGCAAGTTCTTTCTCTGTATCCATCTCGATGCGGATGAGCCAACCATCGTTGTAGCAATCGTCATTGAGTGGACTTGGATTATCGACAAGAGATTGATTCACCTCAATTACAGTTCCTGAAACTGGCGCGAATAAATCACTCACCGCTTTCACACTCTCAACAACGCCAAAGCGTTCGTTCTGTGTAACTTTCTGGCCTTCTTCCGGCAATTCCACATATACTACCTCACCAAGGGCGTCTTGCGCGTAATCTGTGATACCAACAGTTACTATGTTCTCATCAACTTGAGCCCACTCGTGATCTTTGGTGTAGTAATTGTCTTCCGGTGTTTGAAAAGCCATCTTTTCTCCAATAATTCTTAATTTCTTTTTTATTTTTTCACTGTCACAAAGGGCGTTTTCACAACTTTCGCCTTAATTTTTTTGCCCCGAATGTCGACAGCGATTTCAGTTCCCTCAGCCGCAAACTCACCGTCAACATAACCAATCCCTATGAATTCATTAAGAGTTGGCGACATTGTCCCACTTGTTACCTTGCCAATTTCACGGCTGTCAAAGGAAAATAGATTATAGCCCTGACGAGGTATTCCTCGCTCGGTGACCTTAAATCCAATCAGCTTACGCTTTAAGCCTTTTTCTTTGTAAGCGAGAATTTTTGCCTTTCCAATGAAGTCTTTTGCACTTGGTTTCACAACCCAACCTAGGCCGGCCGCATAAGGGTTCGTCTCGTCATCGATCTCATGGCCATAGAGGCTATATTTCATCTCTGTGCGAAGAGTATCTCGGGCTCCCAAACCTATCGGCTTGAGGCCTTTACTCGCCCCCGCATTAAGCAGTTTCTTCCAAAGCTCTACGGTTTTATCCCACGGAACAAAAATTTCTACACCATCTTCACCCGTGTAACCTGTTCGCGCAACGTAATTTCCCTGACACTCCCTGAAAGTAAAATATGCCAGGCCTGAAAAATCCTCTTTAAAAACTTCATTAGCAATTTCAATTGCTTTTGGACCTTGAACTGCCAGCTGCCCCCACTTTGAACTTACATTTTCAAGGATCGCGCCTTTATTATTTTTCTGAAGGAAGGCAAAATCTTTATCCGTATTGCTCGCATTGACACAAAGAAGATACTTATTATTGGGTTCCAAACAATAAATAATTAAGTCATCAACAACGCCGCCACTTTCATTGGGAAAAAGTGAGTAATGCGCCTCATTTTTCTTTAATTTTGAAACGTCATTTGTAGTCGTCCATTGAAGCGTCTCAAGTGCCTTTGGCCCCGACACAATAATCTCACCCATGTGCGAAACGTCAAAGACTCCAGCCTTGGTGCGAACGGTAGTATGTTCTGCCGTCAGTCCCTCGTACTGGATTGGCATAAACCAACCGGCAAAATCCACCATTTTTGCACCAAGTGCTTCGTGTTCAGCTTTTAAGGGAGTAAATTTGGTCATCAAAGTACTCTCGCCGCTCGAATAGTGTCATGTCAAGCCAAGCTCAGTCCCCGGTTTTGAATTATTTTCCCAAAAATTTAATTTTAACTATGTAATTTCAATAATTTAAACTTGGTATTGAGTTTGAACCTGTTCTTACCGGTTAGGGGTTCGTCTTGATGAAAATATATCTGAATTTAGCAACTTCTGCTGCTTTAGCGATGCTATTATCGAGTTGCGGTGAAAATGGCAAACTCAAAGGTATTTTACTGAATCCGGAATTCACCGGCGGTATCACAAGTACAAAGCGTCCCTACACCCAAACGACAGACGGTAGCGATCAAGTCTTAACAACGACAAAAAATAAAACTGCCGGCCAAACTCCGCTCAACATCGAAAATATTTCTGTGGATCGCACGCAATCAAAACTCCAGGTTTCAGTCACAGTAAACCAGCAAATATTAACATTTGAAGGTGAATCACCATCGGGACTTAATTCAACCTCAAAGCTTTCGCGCACCGATATAAAGAATTCTCCCGACAGTTTTACGCTTTCATGTTCCGATGTGCAATGCCCCTCAACTCTGATTGGAAATCTGAGCACTTCAATGGGAACTGCCGCTGTTACAATGCGCTCATCAACAAAAGCCCAAGCTCGCATACTCTACTTGAGTAAGCATGACGCTTTCGAGATCTCTAGCAGCTTTGGACCATATTTCCCGGCCGTTCCAGGATTTATTTCTCAATTTCAACAAAGTACTCAAGTAAATTCTACCTCTTACGAAGTCGCTCTTGGAAAAGCCGGCGCAAAAATTGATTTAGTTTGGGGGGATTCCCACTTTTGCCTAGAAACCGACGTTACAACGACCGACACCGGCGCCTCGCCGCTCACTTCCGTAAAAATAACTTGCGGCCAAGATCTTTTACCAAAAATGAAAATTGATCTCGTTGGCAACAATCAAAAGGGAAAACTGGGTTTCCGCTTCAACATTCAGGACCGTAGTACTTTTATTTTGTTCGTAGACTTGAACGGCAAGAAAATTTCCAATCCCATATTACCGATAAACCCCGAGACATTGATTAATCCCATTGGCCGTGGGCAAAGAGTCTTTCCGGAAAACCTAAAAAACCCACGCACCTTCAATATTATAAAACAAATTTACTCTGATATACCTAAGGAGTCCGTCACCGTTGCCCCTGAACAAAGTCACGGTTTTGAAATTGTCAAAAAGTGGCTTCTCAAATGGAAAGGCGAAGAGCTTGATGCCAGTAGCTGTGAGGGTGGTTTTGGTGGCAAGGTCAAAGTACAAGGCATAATGAAAAACTTTTTGAAAAAGGCCCCCCCGTACTTTGAAAAGGTTAAAGAGCAGTTCTACAAGGCCGACGTTCCTACCTCCTTCATGTTTACCACTCTCGTTGAATCGCCGAAATTCTATAATAAATATTCAGAAATCCAAGTCAGTGTGGATCAAGCTGTTGGTCCCTGGCAACTACTAAAGGACGTAGCCGCAGAATGGGGCCTAGAGGTTTTCCCCATCGTCGACGGAAAAGCTGATCCACGTGATGAGCGAGGCGATTTTGAAAAGGCCTCGGGAGCGGCGATTTTGGAGTACGACCGTTTGCTGGGATATTTTGCTGAAGCTGATTATAAACTCGCGATAGCCTCGTATAATAATGGGGTTGGAAATGTTCTTAGCTCCATCCTAAACGCAGTTGATCTTAAAGAATACGAAGAGTTCTTTTCGAAAATACCAAATCGCAAAAACGAGGAAAAACCGTTAAACTATTCGACCAAACCAGAAAATTATAAAGAACGTATTGAGAAAAACCGTTCTGAAATTGATAACCCGCGCATCCAACTTTCGTCGATTGCTCGTCGCTGGGCCGAAAAAATCCCAAATTATTGGTTCCTTCACGAATTTCACATGATGCCTTGTGAAACCCGCGATTATGTTCCCAAATTGGTATCGGCCATGATCGTCGGCGAGGATCCCACAACCTTCGGTTACTAAAAAAAGGTTCCAGGTTCTTTTTTTTACTTCTGATGAAGACGCGCTAGTTCCAAGGTATTTTCCATTAACATTGCAATCGTCATCGGACCCACTCCCCCAGGAACAGGCGTTGCTGCCGCTAGGTGCCCATCGAGTTCTTCATAGCGAACGTCACCACAAAGTTTAGTCTTGCCATCAATTTCTTGGCGATGCATTCCCACGTCGATCACGACAGAATCTTTCTTAAAATTTTCTTTTCCAAAAAACCGAGCTTTCCCGGCCGCAACAACAACAATATCGGCGTCTTTGGTATAAACATTAATGTCGGGAGTTTTACTGTGACAGATTGTTACGGTGGCGTTGGCATTCATGAGAAGTTGGGCCATTGGCTTTCCCACAATTTCGCTGCGGCCAATAACAACTGCACTTTTTCCTTCACACGCTATTTTATAGTAATCTAAAATTCGCATTACGCCTTTTGGAGTACACGGAATCGCATTTGGTTTTCCAGCCCAAAGTCTTCCCTGGCTTTCAAAACCCAAACCATCAACATCTTTCTTGGGCGCAATTAAATTTGTATAGTAATCTTTATCATAACCCTTTGGCAGAGGAAGCTGGAGAAGAATTCCGTCCACATTCTTGTCGTTATTGAGTTTTGCGACTAAGTCTTCGAGTTTTTTTGGGGTGTGGTCGTGAGCCATAGCATGGTGAAAAGACTTAAAGCCTGTTTCTTCACAAGTTTTCACTTTGTTTCGCACATAAACTTCACTGGCCGGGTCAACTCCTACAAGAATAACCGCAAGGCCTGGCTTTCTGCCATACTGGGATTCAAACCTTCGAGTATTTTCACGAACCTTTTCTAGAGTTGCTTGAGAAACTTCTTTTCCATTCAAAACTTGCATGACACTACCTATAACACTGGGCCGAGCCTTCAAGCAGGGTTGACTTTCTGCAATAAAATTCGTAGATTGCAGGCCTAATCAACACTTTGGGGGATAAATGGCAAAGGTATCGCTTTCCGGTGATGGATCGAGCATTAAATTCTCGGCTTCTGAACAAGTTCCAACCTCCCTACGCAAATTCCGCCAAAGCCAAGAAATCGAAGGTCTTTACCGCTTTATTTTTGAAAATGACTTGCAACGAGAGGCCCTTGAAATCGTCGAAAGCCTTATCGCCCGTCGTAAAGCTGAAAAAGTGAAAGAGAAAAAGAAGTAAATTTCTTTAGCGGATTCTCGCCGGACAAAATTTTTCCCAAATAGTTTTAATTAACTTTTGGACTGCGGCCTTTTTTGCATTCGCGATTCCTATCCTGGGAGGAAGTATGCTAAAAAATGCCAAAGGCCAAGGTCTTATCGAATATCTAGTTATCACAGCCCTCATTGCAGTCGCATGTATTGGAGTAATGCGAGTCCTTGGCAATACGATAAGCGTGCAGTTTGCCAATATCACCAAAGGCCTACAGGGTGAGAGCGGAAAAGTAAAAACCGAAAAGATTGAAGAACGACACTATAAGAAGCGCGATCTTTCTGATTTTATGACGGGAACCGCAAACCGTGATGAATAAAAAAGGACAAATTATGATCGAGGCCGTTATTTCGATTTCCCTTATTGTCATCACCATCGCGATGCTAATTTCAATTACTTATCTTTCGTCGTTTAAAACATGGATGACTCACGTTGCCTACGAAGCCACGATTTGTTTAGCCGAGGATAGACCAAAAAATACTTGCGAAAAAAAGATAGAGCGCGAGATTAAGCTCGTTAATTTCTTTTCATATCCCGTTGAAATTCAAACCTCTCGGTCAGAGGGGCACGCGATAACAAAAATTTCAATTGAATTCTTACCTAGGCATCATTTGAAAGTCTCGCAAGAGCTACCTCTCCCACCGAAATCGAGTGATTTATGAATCAGCAAGGGTCAGTTTCTTATTTTGTCTTGGTTCCGTCGCTAGTGATGATTCTGACAATTGTAGCGGCCATCGCATTATTAATTTTTACTTTCCGAAAAAACCAAAGAACCTGTCGCACCATTTCTCTCGACGCTCAAGCAATTCAAGGAGAGGCACTCAATAAAATTCTAAATTTAAATATGAAAGCGAGAATGCTTCGGCAAAAGGAAACTGCCATAAAAGCGGCGATGTTGGCAGGCACAATATCACCACCCTCTCTTGCCAAACTTTATGTAGCGCTCCGCTTGGTCCAAACTTCGCGAAGAGCGTTAGATGTTCAGCAAAGATCAATCATCTACGCCGCCAATATCAGAGCGACACAGATCGCAAACTCCTCGAATACGCTCCCTCGCAAAGTCATTCGTCTTCGCGTCCAGCCCGTCAATAAAAGTGAATTGGCGCCCGAATACAAAGTTGATGCCAATTTCGAAAAAGCTCAGAGTTTAAACTACAGCTATAGACTTTCAATGAAAGATATTTTACCAGGCTGGCTCCTTAATTTTTTTATTGAGGTCAAAGATTTACAAATGAAGTGCGGCGCAACTCTCAAAAAAAAGGAGGATAAATGGCTCCCCGTTTTGAGCGCGGCCAACTAATTTTAGAGGTTCTATTTATTGTATCGTTGATGTTAGGCATGATGTATTTGTCACTTAAATTTTCTGATGCTGGACAGGCAATTTACCAAAAACAAAAAACAGGAAGACACTATGAAAATTTTAGAGCAAATAAAAGATAAAAAAGCCATACTTTATCTCTTTATAGTTTCTGGAATCATGTCGTTTATCTGGGAGTACTCAAAAAGAGACGTTGAAATAAAAAAAGAAATTGAAGAAAGCCCCTCTACAGACACCTATGTTCCGGAAGGTTTTGTTTTGGTTCCTATCGAAGTACAAAACGCAGACTCTCTTGATGCCATATTGGGAAGCTACGGCGTTGTCGATTTATTTCATCCCTCACTAGAACCAAAGGGACAACCGCAGCAAATAGCAAAACAAGTAAAAATTCTGCGGGCGCCCCTAGATCCAAAAAAGTTTGCTGTGCTCGTCCCAAATGATCAGTCAAGCGCCCTTGTTAAAATTGATACCCCTTTATTCGTTACAATACACAACCCAAAGCATAGCCGACCTCAGTTCATTAAAACCAAGAACCGTATTTCGCGGGTGCAGTATGAATAAAAAAGTAGTTGCTTTTCTACTAGTTGCCTCCAACATTCGTGCTGCTCCAATTCTTGTTTTTGGCGACAGAGCCAACCAAGTTGATTTCGTAAGATTTCGAGAGAAACATCAAAATCATCATACTTTTATAGATGAAGAAATGAATCGACTCAAAAAAAATGCCTCGGACTTTCACGTTCGCGACCACTTCATAGATGGAAAATCAGACCTATTAAAAGGGAAGGCAGAAAGGGCAAAGTCGAGCTTTTTTGAATTAGTCTCAAAGTCTCAAAAAGCTGACTGGGACGAGACGGACCATGCCCTCATAACGCATGCATTCCTAAATCTCGCCGAGATTTCTATGACAGAACCTGAAAAAAAGTATTGGGCTACAAGGGCCTTGGCATTTTCACTCGGCGAAATTCCTGAATTCGGCCATCTTTCAAATACTCTTCAGAAATTACTAATTGAAATTAAAGATAATGGAACAGCCTTCAGCTTAGATAGAAATCTATTTCTACGTTGGGAAAAAGTTTTGATCAATGGAAAGACGGTGACCTTGTCTTCAATAAATAACTTAAAAATTGTTCCCGATTCTTATCGCATAACTTTGTTGTCAAACCGTTATTTGACACAAACTCTTACGTTACACAGCAGTCAGTTTGGAACTCTGTCTCCAGAAAATAGTACACTTGTTTTTGGGAGCTGTGATAACCCGCAACTTCAATCTCAAGTCGACAAAAAAAGAAAATATCTTGTATTGTTCTCTGAAGACTGCGAGCGAACTTGGGACAACGGTTGGGATGTTGTAAAAAATTTGAAACTTCTCCCGGACTATAAAGTCATAAATAGTATGGAAGCATTAAAGGAAAGAGATTCGTTTTTTAAGTCAAAGTGGTTTTGGGGGGGAGTAATTTTGGTTGGCACAATATTACTTGCTAACCAGTCCTCAGACTCCTCGATCCCAGCGACTCCGACACCACCACAAAGCGTGCTTGATGAAGAAGATTAAAATAGTTTCTCACCCCGAAAAAAAACTGCCTCGACATTGCTTTGGTGAAAATACGTGCGGGTGCGAGGTGTCCAGTCGATATCATGGTGGGTCTGATATTTCGCTACTTCTACTTCCTGCAAACCTATCCCCTGTTTTACAAGCTCCTGAACTGCACGATAGTTATCGTTCAGACTTGGAGGCTCAATCGGGGAATCACTTCCAAAATCAAAAGGAATTTCATTTTGCAATAGAGTCTGCCACGGAAAGACATGTTCAAATAATGTGCCGATTTTGTCTTTTAAAAAAGACTTGTCACTAAGCCAATGGCAGGGTTGCAAGTGGCAACGCACATTCTGTTTTTTCATAAGCGCAATTGAGTCCGGACGTAATATTTCTGCATGCTCAATATGTAAAATTCCATTTGGATATTTTGTCCAAACTTTGTTAGCAGTTGTTAAAACCAGATGAGCCGCAGCATCCCCAATAGCATGTACCGCAAGTTCAAAACTCTTATCCCAAGTCGCCATCATTATCTCTTCAAGCAAGTCAACAGATATGATCTGGAGCCCCTTGTGATTTTTGCCGCAATAGCACTGACTGAGTAAGGCACCTTCAGAGCCAAGTGCTCCATCAAAATAAACTTTTAATCCCTTGGGGCGAAGGTTGGTAGTCGCTGATTTTTTAGCTGCCGAGACGAAATCGAGAACCCGATCAAAATTTTTTGGATCATCTGCGTTGAAATATTGCTCTACGGCAAGCGTTAAACTTTTTTTCTGATCTAATTCAACAGATGCATTCCACTGACTTAAGTTGCAAGTCATATCGCGAATATGTGTAAACCCTTCTCTGTTAAAAATGTTCATCCCCGCAAGAAGAGACTCTTTAATCTGTAGAAAACTAGGAGGGGGAATTTTTGCAAAAACCGCAGCATCGGCCATATCAATCAACACGCCTGTGGGCCATCCACTCTCATCTTTAATAATTTTCCCCCCCGAAGGATCAGGTAAATCTTTTTGCCATAAACCACTCAATTTCAAAGCTAAAGTATTTACCCAGAGAGCATGACCATCGGCACGTGAAAACGAAACTGGAAAATTTGGAAAAACCTTGTCGAGAGTAATTCGGGTTGGCAAATCTCTACTCTCCCAACGATTATCATCCCATCCAAAACCGACAAGCCATTCCCCGCGAAAAAAGTTTTTATCTACCTTTAAATTCTTTACTTCCGATGCAGACTTTAAATCGCGCAAAAGTAAACGCATTTGCGCTTGACCCGTCGCAAGCCAGTGCACATGACTATCGAAACAATTTTGTATAGTGCCCGTAAAAGACAAAAACCACTCCTAAGAAGTGGTTATGTCATAGAAAAATTCGACTGCAAAATAAAAATTATCGACCTAATCCAAAAAAGTTGAAAGAGCCGTTAAATCCTCCACCTGGGAAAGCTACTCCCGGCCGTAGATACGGAGGAGTATAAGGTGGTGGGAAAGGTCCTCCACTATAAGGTCCAGGAAACGGCATTCCACCATAACCATAGCCTCCACCAAAACCAACATCAAACCCCATACTTACTTGTTGAATACGCATTTGTAACGCCATCATTTCCTGACTGAGACCAGCCATAACTTGGTAACGAGCCATTTGTCGCTGTTGCATCTGGGCTTGCACTTGCATCATCATTTGATATTGCTGCATTTGCATTTGTTGTTGCATCATTTGGAATTGCATGGTCATACCCATGTCCATACCGCCTGCCATTGCAAAACCTCCCATCGCATATCCCATTCCTGGCATAGCGAAGCCCATGCCCGGCATTGCAAAACCAGCCATTCCAGTTATTGCCATGCCACCCATGGGGAATCCAAAACCTCCCATGGGGAAGCCCATGCCACCCATGGGAAATCCGCCCATCACTAAACCGAGACCACCCATTCCACCAATTGCGAAGCCCATTCCACCCATCGGGAAGCCCATACCAGCCATGGGGAAGCCCATACCTCCCATGGGGAAGCCTCCCATTGCTAAACCAAGACCACCCACGCCTGCAAATCCACCCATTGGAAAACCTGGAAATACGCCACCCATGCCGCCCATAGGAAATCCGCCCATCGCCAAACCAAGTCCACCAACTAAACCCATTCCACCAAACGGCATCATTCCAAAAGGCGAAGCCATTCCCCATGGACCAAATCCCGGCATGAACGCGCCACCGCCCATTGGCATTCCCATCATCCAAGGAGGTATTCCAAAAGCACCGCCCATTCCACCATAAAGCCCACCGTTGCCGTAGGGTCCATACATTCCTGCTGGCCCCCAAGCGCCACCATAGCAGCCAAACCCACCGTTTACCGCCGCAGAAACTGAACCGTAAAGTCCCGCCAACATATAAGGGAAGCCAAATGCCATAGGCGAAGGAGTCGGGCCCGTTAGATAACCAAGTTTCGAAGCATTACTCATGTATTCTTTGCCAAGAAAATAACTTGATGCCCCGGCGGCTCCAGCCAAAAGGAGTGGTGAGAGTGCACCTATCCAGTGACCAATTTTTCCAGGAGTCGACATGTTTTCGTAAGTTTTTTGTGACTCGTAGTATTGGCACCAAGGACAGTGTTGAGCTTCAGTTTGCGCATCTTCAACTTCTTTGTCGACTTTCTTAGAAAGTTTACGAACTGCCTTTTCGTTTGCTGAAATTAATTTTTTTAAATCGTCTGAGTTCTTAGAAGCCGCTTTATGCTCTAAATAATTTTCGCGGAATTCTTTCAGTGCGTCGGCACAATCAATGTCTTTATCTTTAATAATTGCGCTTATCTTACATGCCTCTGCCGGAATTTCACCAGGACCACCGCCAGAGCAGATTCGACCCCATTGTCTCGGGAACAAATTTTTTGGTGGACGGGGCGCATTACAAATTTGTGTTTTTTGTTGATCAGTGTAACCTCTAGCTTCTGCTGGCAACCGCTCCTGAGAATATTCAGATTCATTCTTTTTTAAATTAAAGAGGTTTCTTACCGATTCGACTGCTTTATCTAATAGGCTTGGCGCAGGCGTGCTTTTGTCACCTTTGTCGTTAGGTGCTGTTGAACGAAGCCAATTATTCTCAGTATCTTGCGGATAGTATCTATCGTCCTCTTTGGGTGCCAAGGGTAGACTGGCTGCCGGACCTTCACTGTCGCTGGGTGCAGTCTCAGGACGGGGACCACGAAGGCGGTCACATTCCGTTTCTAAAATTGTTTTGTGTCCACGATCGGTAGGGTCATAATCAGCGCAACTGTTTTCAGATTTCAAATGTTCAATGATCGCTTCTGCAAAGGGTTCCTTAAAAGCTTTTTTAATCTCTCTTTCTGCATCGTGCATTTCTTTTTGTGCCTTGCGCTTAGTCTCATCAAATCCATTCTTATCTTTTTGATATTGGCGGGTTTCTTTATTGCGGTCAGAAATCTCATCGAGGTAGCTGAAAGCGCCCGAAGGAACCCCGTAAGGGAATGGGCAAGACTGTAGGCCGCCGTGCATCCCACTTCCCCACATACCCGAATGCCCCAGGGCATTCGTCGCCGCAAAGATAGTCGCGAACAGGATCGCGAAAACTGAACCGACTCTACTTTTCATAAACATCTCCTGAAAAATAAAACACTTATTCAGTATTCGTTTCGACACATTAACGCCGCAACTTGACTCGTTTTTCTCTCTCAAATCAACAACTCGACCTTGGTCGATACAAATCCAAATAGACAACCTTACTTCTCAATCTTACACTAGGAGTCGTTAATGCAACATACTATTTTATGTATCGATGACGAACCCGACATTTGTGATGCTCTCGAAAGATTGTTTCGCAAAAAATATCGCGTGCTGAAAGCAACTTCGGCAAGAGAAGGTCTCAAAATATTACAAAACGAAAAGGTCACGGTAATTATCAGCGACCAACGTATGCCGAACATGACTGGGGTCCAGTTTTTAAAAGAGTCCATAAAGACTCACCCAGAAGCCGTTCGTATATTATTAACTGGCTTTGCAGATATAGAGTCAGTTATCGACGCCATTAATACGGGTCAAATCTATCGCTACGTTACTAAACCATGGGATCCTTTAGATTTAACAACCGCCGTTGGACAAGCGGTTGAAAGATTTGAATTATCTGCTGAGCTGAAAGAAAAAAATAAGGCCTTAAGTCTAGCTTTGGAAGAGCTGAAAACCTTAGATAAAGCAAAAGATCAATTTATGATTTTAATAAATCACGAATTGAAAACCCCACTGACAAGCCTAACCAGCTACATGGATATTTTAAAAGAAACCACACTCGATGACGATCAAAAAAAATATCTGGTCAGAGCACAACAGGCAACGGCAAGACTCTCGGACCTTATCTCGGAGGTCCTCGAACTTTTAGCAGCCGAAACAAATCAAACACCGGTCAAGGTAAGAAAAACTAGCTTAGAATCAGTGTTTGATAAGACTAAAGAACTCGTAGCGCCGCTCATTCCAAAAACCCAAAAAATAAGTTACACTGGAAGTGATGTTAGAGTCATAGGAGATGAGGAAAAATTGACTCGCATACTTTCACGGTTAATTCACAACGCCGTACGATTTGGTGAGAAAGATGAGCCCATTAAAGTATCCGCAAAGGAAAAAAAAGATCATGTAGAAATCTGTGTGGAAAACACGGGAAGTGCAATGGACGAAAAAACGGTAAATTATATTCTCAAGCCCTTTAACATTAATGAGGACATCATGCACCACTCAAAAGGCTTAGGACTTGGTCTTAGCATCTGCCAAGCACAATTACGACAACATAACTCCAGCCTGCAATTTGATTTTCCTGACGGAAAAGTACGAGTTCATTTTTCCTTACCAAGCGCCTAATTTTTAGTTCCGAAGGTCCTCCGATAAAAGGACAAAAATAAATGGAATCCATTCTAGCCCCCGACATGACTGGATGCAACTTTGCATTCCGTACCTGAAATGAAATCAATTTATATTTTATTTTTAATTGCCTCATTCGTTTCCGATGGAGATGCATCGGACCTCGTAATTCGGGTCGGCGACACTATTGAGACAAAGACTGCTCCTTATGCAAAAATCATCGTCACCAACGGCAAAAACGTTCATGTAACCGCTACAGGGGCCAGCTTAAGAGTTCGTGGAAAGTCAACCGGCACAAGCCGAATTTCTGCGGGTGAATACATCTACGACGTCAGCGTACTTACGAAAGAAGAGTACCGCGATTACAAAAGGCTCAAGAATTTAATATCTGAATTTCAAGGGCTTGAACTTGAGGTAAAGAGACCAACGCTCACAATTTCGGGAGAACTACTAAGGGCCTCCGACTGGTCCGAAATTATTGACTTAGATATTCAAAAAATGGACTTAAAGTTTCAGGCAAAGATTCATCCCCAGGTAAAAAGTGAAGTAAGGGCCCTTTTAGTGGCATTTATAGAAAATCATCACACACCCATCGGCGACATCAATCTCGATGGAGTTCCCACGATTTCCTATCACTCCACTCATCAGATACAAACTATGGCGAGCGAGAAAATCCTAAAACCAACGGGAATCCAGATAATTTCCAACCCGAGTTCTATATCTACCGCACCCATGGTGCGAACTAACATTATGGTTGCGAGTTTACGTCGGGACAAAATTCAAAAAATTGGAATCAAATGGCCAGATAGTTACAGCGCCCAAATTATACCTGATTTTACCCCAGGCTCTTCGTCTGAACAAAGCTCCGTCTCCTTGAGGATGTTAGAGAGCAAGGGGTGGGGTAAAATCCTAGCCTCCCCCACTTTACTTTGCCGAAGCGGGATGGAGGCCAGTTTCTTTGCCGGAGGAGAAATTCCGATTCGAGTGATAGGATACAGAAGGAAAAATGTGACTTGGAAAAGTTATGGCGTCTCGTTAAAAATTAAGCCCCTAGCTGACTATCAAGGGCAAATGAGCATTAATATTCAAACTGAAGTTTCAAATCTCGACGACAGTAAAAAGGTCGAGGACATCCCAGCCATCATTTCCAATAAAACCTCCAGTCATTTTGACTTAACAAAATCACGCACAATTGCACTATCGGGACTGATCTCCGAAGAAAGTGGTACATCTCAGGAGGGGGTTCCGGGACTACTAAATCTTCCAGTCCTTGGTTCCTTTTTCGCAAGCGAAGACTATCGTAACCATAAATCTGAACTCGTAATTTTTGTGACTCCTGAAATTGTTTTACCAAACTCTGAGGACACAAAACAAATGCCCCAAGGATGGCACGATGACGAGCAATCTTACTGATTTTTCAATTGATTCTATTCAAAAAGAAATCGATCAGATTTCCCTAGACCAAGTCAGCAGTATCGAAACCGTTTCCACTGACCAATTCCTACAAAAAATAAACGACATTATCTCAAACAAATTGCCCATGGGTAGTCTTGCGGACCGGGTGCGCAAAGAATATCTTTCGTGGGGTCCGCTCGAAGAAATTCTGGATGATGAGTCGGTCACTGAAATCATTATCTGTGGCAAAAGTCACATTGCTGTCGAAAGAAAGGGAACATTAAATTACTTAGATGATTCGTTTCTGTCCGAGTCGACCTACTCACTTTTTATTAGACGTCTTTGCCATGAAGCCGGTGTGGAACTCAGTTATGTAATGCCCTTCATTCATGGAAGATGGCGGGACTTTCGCCTGCAGATAACGAGTCAGCCTGTGACAGAAACACCAGTGTTAAATTTACGCCGTGTCAGAATTCAAAAGTGGTCGCTCTTAGATTTAGAGTCCAAAGAAATGTTGAATGCCTGCCAGCGAAAAACTCTTGAGATTGCTGTCAAAGATATGAAAAATATTTTAGTTGTTGGCAATACGGGATCTGGAAAAACTACAATTCTCAATGCTCTCCTCGGCGAAACAGGAAAGGCACAAAGGACGATTATCATTGAAGATACAAACGAATTAATTCTACCGAATAATATCTCTACCAAAATGCTAACGCGCTTTGATCCACAAAATAAAGTTCCGTTGATAGATCAATCACTGCTGGTTCAACAAGCTCTTAGAATGCGCCCCGACCGTATTGTGGTCGGTGAGGTTCGCGGAGCCGAAGCAAAGGACTTAATTCTGGCACTTTCAACAGGACATGGTGGTGGGCTAGGAACACTTCACGCTGAAAACCCAAACCAAGCTTTGCTGAGACTTGAAATGTTAGTAAGTCTAGGGGCCCCCCAGTGGCAAACAAACACCATCCGACAAATGATCCGTTTTGGTCTCGATATCATTATAACCACAAAAAGATACGCCACCGGACAAAGAAAGGTCGATGGCATCTTCAAAATTACCTCTCTGGAAGAATTTGGGCTAGTTGTTGATCAGATTGCTTAGGCAACTGTATCTAAAGCCATTCCTTCACTGGCACCTGCGTCTTCAGTCTTATCAAAATACGCAGCCCCTCGACTATTACCGGGCAGCTGATCAACAATATTATCAACCGCAAAGTCCATCATATCTAAGGTGCCAGGCCCGACGGCAGACGCGTCTGCATTCGTAACGCTGTCAGTGATCTCGGGTGCTGGTTGATCAATTCGCCGACGAAAAAATTGATCTGTAATGTTTTTTGCAATTTCGGCATTAGCATCTTCTTTTGAACGCCAACGGGGAACATCTATCGAGTTGGGATCCTGCATTGCTAACTGACTGCGAGTGACCTGATCTCGAAGATTCGACTCCCCTTGGGGTGCACCAAAACTTGGAACACCGGGACGCACGGGTCGCGATGATTTCAGATCAACGGATGTCACGCGTGTAGATCCTGGAAGAATTCCGCTGATTTTTTGCACGATTCACCTCCTGTGAAAGTGCAGAGGCATCTTGCCCCTGATATAGATTTATCGGAGAAATGAATCTCATCTTGAGATATTTATTCTTTATCTTTCTGAGCTAGACGAATACCTAGTTCAAGTAACTGCGCCCGATCCACCGTCGTAGGCGCCTCTGACATCATGTCGCTTGCTTTTAGTGTTTTTGGAAATGCAATAACTTCGCGTATTGCATCAGTTTGGCAAAGAATCATTACCAATCGATCTAGACCCCAAGCAAATCCACCGTGAGGGGGGGTTCCAAATTTCAAAGCGTTAATGAAAAATCCAAAACGATGCTTTACCTCTTCTTCTGAAAGCCCAAGTGCCGCAAACATCGCGGCTTGCACATCTTGTCGATAAATACGAATACTACCGCCAAGAACCTCGTAACCGTTACACACCAAATCATAGGCCTGAGCCTTTACTTCGCCGTATCTTTTTGTATCTCCTGCCAGCATAATATCGATGTGTTCGTACTTAGCCATTGTAAAGGGGTGATGGCGGGCCATCCATCGCTTGGCCTCCGGATCATATTCAAAGAGAGGGAAATCATAAACCCATAAGAAAACATCTTTGGATTTATCGATAAGTTTTAACTCTTCGCCAAGGTGCAAACGTAACGTTGAAAGCGCCTTCGAAGTCACTTCATACTCATCAGCGACTATAAGTGCACAATCTCCCTTCTTACCCCCGCAAGCCACAACCAAATCCATAAGTTTTTCTTCAGAAAAGAATTTGGAAATTGGCGAGGAAACCTTTCCACCCGCTTCGGACTTAATCCAAACAAGTCCTTTTGCTCCGGCTTTTTTTGCGATCTCGGTTAATTTATCAAGTTGACCACGGGAAAATTCTCCACCCTCAGGGCATGCAAATCCTTTAACGGCATGGCCATTGGCAATAGTATCATCAAAAACTTTAAACCCACTGCCTTTTACTTTGTCAGCCAGATTTTTTAACTCAAGACCAAAGCGAATATCGGGCTTATCATTGCCAAAACGATCCATTGCCTCGTCAAAAGTCATGCGATGAATTTTTTCAATTTCGATTCCTTTTACTTTTTTCCAGACATGACGAACGAGTCTTTCATTCACCTGCATCACGTCTTCTTGATTAATGAAACTCATCTCGCAGTCTATCTGACTAAACTCTGGTTGGCGATCAGCACGCAGGTCTTCGTCGCGAAAACATCGAGCAATTTGAAAATATTTGTCCATTCCTGAAACCATAAGCAATTGCTTCAAAGTTTGCGGACTTTGTGGAAGCGCATAAAAACTTCCAGGATGAACACGTGAAGGAACAAGATAGTCCCGAGCGCCTTCAGGTGTACTCTTATAAAGAATAGGAGTTTCAATTTCCCAAAATCCCTCTTTCGCCAAAAACTCACGAACAGTTTGCATGACATCGTGACGAACGCGCATAAAGTTTTGTAAGCGCGGACTACGTAGATCCAGATAACGATACTGAAGACGAAGGTTTTCGTTCACATCGGTATCCGTAATCCCAAACGGAGGCGTCTCTGCTTTCGAAAGAATTTCGCAAGTCTCAGCAACCACCTCGATTTCACCAGTTTTCATTTTTTTATTCGTCATCCCATCAGGGCGTTTATTGACCTTTCCTCTTATCGCTACCACAAATTCGCCGCGAAAATCTTTTGAAGAAGCCGTTCCAGTACTAGCGGGATTTAATACAACCTGAACAATGCCTTCACGGTCGCGAAGATCGACAAACACAAGACCACCGTGATCGCGACGCGTATCGACCCAACCCATTAGTACAACGTCTTTTCCTGCGTGAGTTAAATTTAAATTTCCACAGTAATGAGTCCGACTGACTTCACTTACAAATTTCATGACCGAACCTCTTCCATTATTCTTTGCAAATCCTCTTCCTCCAGACCAAGCACAATTTCGTTTTCCTGCGTGGTCGCCATGTTCTTTATTTTTCCTCTGGACTCATTGACTTCACGACTGCCAACGGCAATCACGTACTTGGCATGGATTTTATTAGCCCGCTTAAACTGGGATTTAACGCTTCTACCCTCTAAATCGAGATCAACGTACAAATCTCTTTCACGAAGTTTGTAGGCAAGTTTTTGGCAATAAGCTCTTCCATCCTCATCAGCATAAACCAGTGCCAAATTTGGCTTTGGTTGCGCATCCGCTTTCTTATCTTCAAGAAGCATGAGCAACCGCTCGAACCCCATACCGACCCCAAACGCGGGAGTCGACTTTCCTCCAAACTCCTCAAAAAGGTAATCGTACCTTCCACCCCCACAAACCGTACCTTGAGAACCAATGCGATCGGTAGTGAATTCGAAACAAGTACGCGAGTAGTAATCGAGACCGCGTACGATATGTGGATTAATTTTATATTTCACGCCAAGATTGTCGAGCCCAGACTTTACGCCGCTGAAATGCTTTTCACAATCGGCACAAAGGTGTTCAAGCTGTGTCGGCATATTTTTAACCGCTGACTTACAAGTTTCAATTTTACAATCAAAAACCCGTAGTGGATTTTTATCCATACGCCGATGGCAGTCCGCACATAATTTATCTTTAATTTTATTTAACTCCTCTAATAGCAATTCGCGGAAAGCTGGACGACAACTATTGTCACCGATCGAATTAATTTGCAAGGTAATGTCCTTAAGACCCAAGGATTTAAATAGAAGAGACTGCATAGAAAGCACTTCGACATCAGCACCAGGATCAGCAACGCCGAAAATTTCTAAACCAAATTGATAGTGGAGTCGAAATCGACCTTTTTGCGGCCGCTCGTGACGAAACATTGGCATGAAGTAATAAAGTTTCAGCGTAGAATTTTCGTACATCCAATTATGTTGAATAACAGCGCGCACGACACTCGCCGTTCCCTCAGGTCTCAAAGTCAAGCTGTCGCCGTTGCGATCGGTAAATGTGTACATTTCTTTTTCAACAATGTCAGAGGTTTCACCAACGCCTCGCTTGAAAAGCTCAGTGGGCTCGACCTCTGGAGTGATAACTTGAGAAAAACCGAAATCTTCGTAAAGCTTTCGAACCTTTTGTTCAACGTGGCGCCACAAATGTATGTCTTTGTCGCCTACGTCATTCATGCCCCTAACTGATTGAAATTTCATCTAGACAGAATGCCACGGTTTGACAGATTCGGCAATAGGGCCTACATTGAAGATTATGCCAAAATTCAACATGTCGTTCGACTCGAAAACAGGTGCGCAGGAAGTTTATCAGAAGGTTAAAGGCTTTTTAACTACTGATGAGGGTATTAAGAAGCTAGACTCTAAGATTAATTTTAGTTTCAGTGACGATAAAATGTGCGGAACGGCCAAGGGGAGTGCCTTTTCGGCGATTATGACGGTGGAAAATAAAGACGCTGGCTGTCGCGTCAAGCTCGAAGTCGACCTATCTTTTTTGCTAATGCCCTTTAAAGGTAAGGTCCAAGAAGTTTTGGAGAAAAAGCTTGGTAAGCTTTTAGGGTGATATGCCCCCCAAAAAAATTAACAAAAAAACCAATAAACTTGTTACGGCCAAGCCAAAAGCGAAGCCGGTAATGAAATCAGAAGAAAAAAAAAGAAAAAAAGAAAAAAAAATTGAAAACGAAGGTCCGCGTAAAGTGACCGCGGAGATCGTCCATGACGATGATCCACTTTTAAATCCTCCTGCGGTTACTGAGGCTAAAGCGCTAGTCTCTACCGACCCCGTGACTTCGTATCTTGCTGAAATAAAAAAATATCCTTTACTGAGTAAAGCTAAGGAACATGAGCTTGCAGTAAAGTATTTTAATACGAAAGATCCAGCAATTGCGCAGATTCTTGTCACCTCGAACCTTCGCTTTGTCGTAAAAATAGCGGCGGAGTATTCTAAATTCGGGGCACGATTGATAGATTTAATCCAAGAAGGAAACGTTGGTCTTATGCGTGCGGTACGTGAGTTTAATCCTTACAAAGGCACCCGATTAATTACTTATGCTGTGTGGTGGATTCGCGGTTATATTCGCGAATATTTATTGAAGCATTACTCGATGGTAAAAATCGGTACAACTCAAAATCAGAAAAAATTATTTTATAATCTGATGAAGGAAAAAGAACAGATGGAACACGAAGGCCTGGTTCCAACGACTAAACTTTTAAGTTCTCGTTTAGGAGTTCGCGAAAAAGACATCGAAATCATCCAAGAGCGACTGGGGGCAAGAGATGTGAGTTTAGACGCCCCCCTTGATCAAGAATCACAGTCACGACTCCTTGATTTTCAATCTAATCCTGACGAACTCAGCATCGATGATCAATTAAGTCTATTAGAACAACTTGAGCTCTTACGCCAAAACATAGATAAGATTCGTCCATCCTTGAACGAAAAGGAACTGTATTTGTTGGAACACCGAATGCTCGCTGACAACCCAATGACTCTCCAAGAGGTCGGTGATCACTATGGAATTACACGCGAAGCGGTTCGCCAATCGGAAGCGCGACTATTAGAAAAAATAAAAGCCGTATTTCTCGAAGCCGCCAGGAATCGACGGCCTGAGGAAAATAACTAGCTATTTGCCGGGCCCCCATTCATTGACCGTTGGAGTCAGAAAGGCTTTCATTAGTTCTAGTCCCTGCTGCAATTCTATACCCATGATATCGCGCTCAATCTGATCTTTAATCGCTCCGCTATTTCGAACAAATTCTACGTAGCGATTTTTTGCTAAGTTAAATTTTTCGATTGTTGATTTTGCCATGTAACTAAATTGAACATCTTTAGGACAGATAAAAGTCCTATTCGGTACAGGCCCAGGGGATGAATTGGGCGCGTCATCAGGTGTTACCACGACAGGTTTTTTAGGCGCCAATAATTCTTCAATCGCCATTTCCGCTCGTGGGCTTTTCTGTCCGGTCACGCAGGCAGAGGTAGTTTGATCAGAAACTTCAACCTCAATAAGAGTTGCACCCGCAGGATCATCGATCTCGTAACCTGTTGAACCTTGAGTTTTTGCCAAACGTTCCTTGAAGGTATTAGCTAAATATCCAATGAATCTATATTCCGCCGCAAACTTTGGTACGGTAACAATGTAATTTGACGCCAAACTCTCTGGCATTGAACTTAAGAATGTCATTTTGTTTATGTCCGCGACGTGGTTGCGGGCATCTTCTGGTTTTGCGTCCAAACCTAGAGGTGCGATGATAACACCATGGTAAATACGGTCTAAAAAAGCTTGATAGATACGATGACGGAAAATGGGGTCATCTATGAATCTCGGAAAAATTTTGCGACGACCGCGAACATCTGTTAAGGCTCTAGCATCGCCAGCTCTCCACCTTACGAGATGCTCGAGAGCGACATCTCGATATTTAGAAAAGCCCTCGACATCATAGAGAAGCTGACGATCACGGTCTGTTTGATTTTCATTATAAATGACATCGCTAACCTCAAAACCCACCTCGCCTAAATAGGAATTAGGATCAAACTCATTTTTAAATGTCTCCTTAAGAATTCCATCCTCACACGACTGAATCGAAGGCGACTCTCCTCTGGCTCTGCCTCTGGAAAAGAATTCGTTGCGAGCGAGATTAAGTTCGAGGAGTTTGAGTTTTCCATCTTTAACTCCTACACAGTATTTATTTGGCAACATAACCATGTTTAGTAAGAATTCAAAAATTGCATGACTAGCCACAAAATACCCGTTGTTATCATCACCTGTCCTTCGGCGAAACTCTTGAATTTGGTTCATGTAGGCGCGCATATTATGTATAGGATCAGGCATTTTTTTATACATAGACCACGGAAAAGATCCACGTGATTCCAATTGCCAACGCCATTCTTCATACATGCGCCGGAGTGGTTCAAAACTTCTCTCTTTTATCGTAAGCCAACTTGTTTCTAATCGAACAACTGAGTTTGGCTTGTCATAACGGAAACCATAAAGTGCCATGTTATTTTCAAGAAGCGCCATATAGTGCAGTGTTGACTCAAGCGGCGTCGTCCCCTTGTCATTCAAATTACAGAGAGGGTCTATGTAACCGTTTACGTCCTCGTCAGTGCAATACGCAAACTTTCGGATGTGCTTTTCTGACATTTTTAAGTCCACAAGGTTACGTTCTATACTCATATTGGGATTTAGATTAACGGTCTCTTTGGGATCAATCGTGCTTTCTTTAAAGCCGCTAGCTTTGATAATTTTATTACCGTAACCGAAGAGGAGAGCTGCCACATCATACTTACCGGGTAGGTACAACGCCTCTCCTGCAGGACTTTCGTAGTCCATGATTGATGATCCTAAATCTGCATTAAGAGTGCCGGGCATGTTCGCTTTGATCCAATCATCACTCCAGAAGTTTGGCTTGTCGGCAGATCCTTTGAAATTATGCCTCAGACCTAAATTATGACCCAATTCATGGACAAGTGTTGCCAAGAGCTGATCCTCGACAACAACGTCAATACATTCCGAAACTAATTTTTTACCTTCGTCGGTAAATAATTTTTCTATACCTGAAATAAATTTGGTGCGATTTTCTTTACCAACACGAGCTTCCGCGTAGGTTTTTAATTTCGGACATTTCTTTTCGATCAATTTGAATTTGTCATAATAAGTTGTCCGGAAAGTATTACAGTGTTTGTTACGCAAGCTCTGTACAGGAATACCATAATCTTTTGGATACTTAATATTTTCAGGAAGACTCAAGTTACGCGTTAAACAAGGATAATTGTTTTCAAAGAAGCCAATTTTTTCACGTACGTAATCAGTCACAAATGTCGCCTCTAAATCACGAATTGAATTAACTCGGATATTTGAGGTCGCCGAGATGATCTCGCCAGTTTTCGTATCAATAATTGACGGACCATACCCAAATAAAAATCGACCACCGCTCTCATCAATCAAGTTTATAATGTTATAACGCAAATCCCCTAGATTCACATCTGGCGCATTTGTATCAATTCTAAATTCGACATTCATTCCCGCTTTCTTGAACGCATCCTCCCAAGACTTCAAAGCACGAATAGCAATGGGGCGATATTTGTTCGGACTATTGGGAGTAAATCGGTACTCGATATAACCCTTTTTTATATTATGACGTGCCATTAAAAAGTTTTTATCGATGTCGTCTTGACCAAGATTTTTCTCTCGTAAAGTTACGAAAGTTTTCTCTGTCGTAAAAAACCCAAACCATTTATTATCATCTTGAAAGTAAGTCCTGGGCTCATATTTTATCTTATCATCACGGCCATCGTTGATTCTGCGGAAGGCGTAACGAACGCGTGCACCGATTTTTAAATCGTTAACAACAAACGAGAAAAAATCATTTCCATATTCATCTTGCGAAATTTCAAAATCAAGAGTTTCGCGGTACTCGTCGGCGAGCTTGAGATTTTTAGAATTAACTCCGCGAAAATCCAATTGTACATATTCCCGATTCTTCCAGTGGATTTTTTCATCTGTCGCTTCAATAAGAGCATCATTTTCGTCAACATGAAAGTTGAAGCGATTTTTAAGCGGAATCGTAACAATAGGAAATTCTTCAACAATGTTTACCTCCCTCCCTTCTTTTTCTGCTTTTTCTTTTTTTGCTCTTTCTTCGTCAGAAATATTTGTGTCGACTGCACGAATAGAGTACTGAGTGCTGACGAACTCAATTCGACTTGACTGCTTATAGCGCTCCTTTTGATTTAACTCAAAACCCTGAAAGGCCTTCATGTCGCGATTTGCATCTACAAGGGTTTCGGAAAAATGCCATTCTCCCACAAAGTAGTCTTTCGGCAAAACATCGGTTACCGAAGCATTATTAAATTTTTTGCAACTCTCCTTCTTCACACGAAAATGTGTAGCTTCATCGGGATAGCGAACACTGATTTCAACCAGTGCCTTTGTTTTCTCAAGGTTTCGATTAAGCTGGTTTTCGACCCGATAATATTGTATTGGACATCCCAACATTGTGACATAGACAGACTCTAATTTTTCTTTTTTAACTTTTTGTAAAGTCCTTTTAGTCGGTTCGACGAGATTAGATCTTGGTTTTTTAAACGAACGTAATTCAAAATCTGGTGCTGTGTCTTCGTCAACCAATTTTTGGATCAATAAGTATTTATCATTAAACTTGTACTTGATATTGTAAACTTGATTCAAAATTCCAATAAATTGATAGTCTTTAGGAATTAGGTCGGCGTCGGTCGTATATCCAGTGCCCTCTCCCTTTGCAAATCCAATCGCATTGAATTTTTTCAAATTCAAACTATTCTTACCAACTTCTAAATGGCTTGCTTCGCTCTGACTCGCGTCTTTAATATAGTCTTTCTTCACATTCTTTGTATTTAAAGTGTAGTCAACTTTAAACCCCTTCATGGCGATTAGATTTTCACCCGCCCCTTGTGGAAAGTATTCATCGCGCTGTTTTGTACACGCCACCAACGCACCTAAAATTACCATCGATAAAACATAGCTTGTCTTCATTCAAAGCTCCCTTAAATACTTACTAATAATCCTGCAAAAACAGACATGTTTTCGTACAAAAATAAATTCGTATTATCGTGTCTTCTGTCAGAACCCATAATCATGAGGGTTCCCATAACATCTTTGCTAAAGGCATAACTGGTAAAACCACTAACACTATACGCGTTGTCGACATTTTCTTGGATATTTCTAAAAGTATAGTGAGCTAACTCGAGCCCCATCGACCAAGTTTTCTTTTTATTCAACGAAAGGCCCATTGAAACCGAATTTTTCAGCATCAAATATTCATTATATTGAAACCCCGTTGGGTCTGCGGTATCCCATTCAAAATTGAAGTAACTAAGCATATTAGAAAACACAAACGTTGCGTTTTTGAATTTGAGTTTTAAATTTACGGTACCCGTCGTACCGAAACGCATTCCTGCTTTCTGTGCTTGATTAGATGTGGGCAAAATTCCCGCCAACAGATAACTTATTCCCCAGTCTTTACCGAGAGCACGACTAGATCCAACATCGTAGCGATTGTCACCGTACAATAAGGCAGTATCGGCTAAACCTTTCGTGTTGCTGTCATTACTGTGTCCAACCATGGTATTCCAATAGCGGCCGGTAAAACTTAAATATGTTTCTTTTGAAAAATTATAGCTGACACCAGCACTCATGACCGCAGCTGGGTCTTGTCCCTCAATCGGATCAAAAGGCGACTGGTAAACTAGCGAAAAGTTCCCCGAAAAGGGACCTTTAACCGGTTCTTTTGCAAGGCTAGTTAATCCCGATAAAAAGAATGTCAAAAGTAAGATTGTACGCACGTCG
>FRDC01000691.1_pt3 | contig 24827 bp, 27 predicted proteins | sample 1106171 | NCBI WGS metagenome assembly FRDC01 (sample SAMEA3930566, study PRJEB13176) | freshwater metagenome | biome: Drinking water system; feature: drinking water; material: water | place: Singapore | collected 2014-12-20 | reverse complement strand
CCGCACATCACCGCTTCGTGATCACCACCTCCAGGTACTCTGCCGGCACCACCAGCGACTTGGCACCCGCCCGGTTGAACCGCGCAAGCAACTCCACCAGCCGCTTGTGCAGAGCGTTCTGGTTGTCGGCATCGAGCGCCGCGAACACCTTGTGCGTCGGGCCGTAGAAGTTGCGGAAGATCTCGATGAAGTGCTCGGCCGAGCGGTAGCGGAACATGAAGTAGCGGCGCTCGCAGCGGATGTCCGCGGCACGCGTGCCGAACAATTGCACGAGGCGCGGTTCGGAGCCCCAGCCCATAGGCGACTTGAGCCCGGCCGGCGGCGACACGAACGCGGCGATGGTCCGGAAGAGCTCGCCCAGAAAACCTTCAGGCGTCCAGTTCGCCATGCCGATGCGGCCGCCGGATTTCACGACGCGCAGCATTTCGGCCGCTGCCTGCTCCTGGTTCGGCGCGAACATCACGCCAAAGGTGGACAGCACGACGTCGAACGTTTCGTCGGTGAACGGCAGGGCTTCCGCGTCGGCCACCTGGAACTCGATGGGCAACCGATCGCCGGCGGCGCGCTTGCGGCCCTGCTCCAGCAGTTCGGGCACGTAGTCGGTGGAAGTGACGTTCGCGAACCGGCGTGCTGCCGCGAGCGAGGCATTGCCGTTGCCGGCAGCCACATCGAGAACGGCTTCGCCGGAGTACAGATCCACGGCCTCGCACAGCGATTCGCCGACGATCTGCAATGTGGTGCCGACGACACCGAAGTCGCCGGAGGCCCAGGTCGCCTGCTGGCGGGCCTTGATGGCTTTCAAATCGGGTTGGGGGGCCGTCTCGGGTGCCGTGTCGGCCGGGCGCGTCTGTGCCGTTTGCATGATGAAACCTCCGTGATTCGATGTTGGGGGATGAATCCGCCTCGCTTGCCGCTTTGGCGTCTCAAGGCTGGCGCATTGTGTCGATCGACCCCGCTCGATACTCGACTGTGCGTCGGCGCGATTTGTCCGATCGTCCGGAGTTGTGGCGGCGGCTTGACCGGGACACCGGCGCACTTGATCGACACTCCGGCCAAGCCGTCTTCGGTCGGTCGACGGCAGGCCGGCGACGCCCCCCGCGGCGTCGATTACCATAGCGATACAACTTGGGTCGTGGCCGTTCGGCTACGACTCGGCCCTGAACCGCCGGAGGAGAACCCAGCCATGCGCAAGGCACTGCTCGCGACGACCGTCGCATCCACCCTCGCCCTCGTCACCTTCGGCAGCGTCGTCGCCGGGGACGACGCCGACAACGCTCTGCTCACCCGGGCACGGGCGCTGTTCAAGCCCTTGCCCGCGGACGCGAGTACGCCCGAGCGTCCGATCACGCCTCAGCTCGTCGCACTGGGACGCGCCCTCTTCTTTGAAACTCGCGTCTCCACCGACGGCAAGCAAAGCTGCGGCGAATGCCACCAGCCCATGTACTACGGCACCGACGCCCTGCCGCGCTCCATCGGCAACTCGGGCAAGTTGCTGCCGCGCAACGTGCCCACGGTATTCAACACCGCGCTGCAGTTCTCGCAGCACTACGGTGGCAACCGGGTCGACGTCGAGGAGCAGGCGCTGAAAGCGCTCGTGAGTCCGCTCGCTTATGGCAACAAGGATTTCGCGGCAGCCGAGGCGCGCCTGCGTGCGATTCCCGGGTACCGCCCGCAATTCGAGCAGGCCTTTCCGGGCCAGGCCGAACCCGTCACCGCCGAGAACTGGAGCAAGGCCATCGGCGCCTACGAACGCACCCTGCTGACCCCCGCCCCCTTCGACCGCTTCCTTGCCGGCGACACCGCCGCTCTCAGCGCACAAGCGAAGCAGGGGCTCGACAAGTTCATGACCGTCGGCTGCGCCGGCTGCCATAACGGTGTGGCCGTCGGCGGGCAGATGTACCAGAAGTTCGGCCTGACGCAGGACTACTGGAACCTGACGGGCAGCACCGAGATCGATATCTTCAAGGGCCGCGACAAGGGACGCTTCCAGGACACCAAGAAGGACGAAGACGCGTTCATCTTCAAGGTGCAGCAGTTGCGCAACGTGGCCGTGACCCCGCCCTACTTCCACGACGGCTCGGTGGCGGAATTGCCCGATGCCGTGCGCGTGATGGGCAAGCTGCAACTGGGTCGCGATCTGCCCGACGGCGACGTCGCGGACATCGTCGCCTTCCTCGAAAGCCTCACCGGCGAAGTGCCGGCGCAGTTCGCGGCGGTGCCGAGCCTGCCGATCGGGGGTTACAAGCGGTAGTGACCACGCGGCCGGCGCCCCGGGGGCGCCGGTCCGGCCTCAGCCTTCGCCGGGCCTGCCATCGACCGGAGGCCGATGTCCTTCGTCAGGCACAGACAGTCCGCAGGGACTGTCTGTGTCCGGTCTCAGCCCGCAAGGAGGCTGGCCCCCTCGGGGGGAAGGGCCGCAGGCTCTTCGGGGGGACCACACCTCAGCGGTCGCGTCTCAGCACGGACGAGCTGGTCAGGCGGTCGAAGACGTCCTCGAGCGTCGCGACCGGCCGGCCCTGGGGCGTGCAGAAGTAGCTCTTCGCCAGCAGGTAGCGGATCGCCGCGGGCCCGGCGTCGCTGACGCGCTGCCACTGCGACGTGAAATCCTTGGTCCAGCCGCCGTCGGGCCGCGCCAGGAAGTAACCCCGCCACTCGTCGGGGCCGCACCGCACCCCCTCGTATGTGATCTGCTGCTGGCCGCTCGCCGCGGTCGCGATCAGCGTGTAGCGAATGATCTCGTCCGGACCGATCGAGAACGCTGCCCGGTCGAGGTAGACCTCCCGCCCCGGATAGTGCGGCACGTCGATCTGCAGCAGATTCTCGGGCCGCGGCGGGGGCGGCGGCGGCATCTCGCGCTCGGTCGCCCGCTCCTTCGGGATCTTGTCGATCTTGGGTGGCGGCTCGGTCCCCGGAATCACGTTGCCGCGCGAGTCGTACTGCTGCGCGGCGACCGGCCCGCCGAGGACGGCGGCCAGACCCAGGTTCATCGCAATCGTTGTGGTCTTCATACGGCAAATTCTCCGATGCTTCGTTTCGATCCCCGATCGGCGACAATACGTGCCTCCGGTTTCCCGCATTGTCCCCCAACCTCTTGAGCAACGGCAAAACCGCCCGCGGCGGCCTCGTCTATTCCACTCAGCTCGGCAAGACCTGTCCCGGCTGCCGCCGCCCGATCGCCGAATGCGTGTGCGGCCGCACCGGCTCCGTACCCGCCGGCGACGGCAACGTGCGGGTGTCGCGGGTGAGCAAGGGGCGCGGCGGCAAAACCGTGACGCTGGTGACCGGGGTGCCGCTGGCTGCCGATGCGCTCGCCACGCTCGGCTCTGACCTGCGCCGCCTGTGCGGTTCCGGCGGCACGGTCAAGGACGGAGCGATCGAGATCCAGGGCGACCACGCCGACGCACTGGTGAGCGAGCTCGCCAAGCGCGGCTACAAGGCGAAACGCGCCGGTGGCTGATTCCACGCCACAGCGGGCACCCGACGCCGACGGCATGGTGCGGGTATCGAAGCTTCTCTCCGAGCGCGGCCTGTGCTCGCGTCGCGAAGCGGACCTCTTCATCGAGCGCGGCTGGGTGTTCGTGGATGGGCAACCGGTCACGGAACTCGGCACGCGCGCGTTGCCCACCCAGACCATCACCCTGTCGAAGGAAGCCCGCGCCGCCCAGCTCACGCAGGTGACCATCCTCCTCAACAAGCCCGTGGGCTACGTCTCGGGGCAGGCGGAGGAAGGCTACAAGCCGGCTGTCACGCTGATCATGTCGCAGTCGCGCTTCAAGGGCGATCGCGCGCCGCTCAAGTTCAGCCCGGCCCATCTCAAGGGTCTAGCACCCGCGGGGCGACTCGACATCGACTCCACCGGCCTGCTGGTGCTGACGCAGGATGGTCGCATCGCGAAGCAGCTGATCGGCGAGGATTCGGAGATCGAGAAGGAATACCTCGTGCGCGTGCAGGGCAAGCTGTCGCCGCAGGGTCTGGCGCTGCTGCAACACGGCCTGTCGCTCGACGACGAGCCCTTGAAACCCGCGCAGGTGCAGTGGCAGAACGAGGATCAGTTGAAGTTCATCCTGCGCGAGGGCAAGAAGCGGCAGATCCGGCGCATGTGCGAACTGGTCGGATTGAAGGTGACCGGATTGAAGCGCATCCGCATCGGAAACGTGCGTCTGCACGATCTGCCGACGGGCCAATGGCGTTATCTCGGCAAGGACGAGCGCTTCAAGTGACCGAGGACGAGGTGGTCGCCGCGACGCAGGCGTGGGTCGACGTCGCGGTCATCGGGTTGAACCTGTGCCCGTTCGCCAGCGCGGTGCGCACGGCGAACCGCATTCGCTTCGTGGTCAGTACCGCCCGCAACATCGATGCGCTGTTCGACGATCTACAGGAAGAACTGAAGCTTCTCGCGGCGGCCGCCCCGGCGCAGATCGAAACCACCCTGCTGATCGCGCCGAACGTGCTCGGTGATTTCCTCGACTTCAACGATTTTCTCGACGTGGCGGACGAAGCGGTCGCCGAACTGGAACTGGAAGGCGAAATTCAGGTGGCGAGTTTTCATCCGGACTATCGCTTCGCGGAGACCGAAGCGGACGACGTCACCAACTGCACCAACCGGTCGCCGTTTCCGACGTTGCATCTGCTGCGTGAGGAAAGCGTCGAGCGGGCGATCGAGGGCTACGGCGACACCGGCGGGATATTCGAGAAGAATGGGGAGACGCTGCGCAAGTTGGGGTGGGAAGGCTGGCGCACGGTGATGGGAGAGATTGCGGGCGCCGGCCCCCACCCTAGCCCTCGCCCGGCAAAGCCGGGGGAGGGGATGGCGTAGCCATCGCCTTCCAGATACCGGACGCCCTCGCAATCGGCCCCTCTCCCAAAGGGATAGGGAATTAGCCCCTTGCCTCGGCTTCGCCGGGGGAAGGTGAAGATGGAGGCAACTCACTAGATGCCGCGTACCCGCCCGCCACCACTGAACGACGGCTCGAGAAAGATCTGCCGGAAGTAGTCGCGGAACGCCGACATGGGCGGCGCGAGCTCAACGCCCTTCTTCCACGCAAGACCCACGGTCATGGATGGAATCGCGTCCTTGAGGTTGATGGTCTCGATGCGCTTGCCCTCGAGCGACCAGGGCCGGTAGACCATGTCCGAGAGGATCGATACACCCCAGCCGTTGCCCACCATGCTGCGCACCGCCTCCACCGACGAGGTGCGCAGGCGGATGTTCGGACGGAACGCGGTGCGGCCCCAGTAGCGCAAGGCCGTCTGCGCCGCCTCGTCCACGGTGAGCATGATGTAGGGTTCGAGCGCCACGTGCGCCAACGTGACCTCCGGCAGTTCGAGCAACGGATGCCGTGCCGACACCCACAGGCGCCGCTCCGAGCCGAAGAACGTCTCGCTCGCCAGATCGGGACTCACGAGGTTGGAAGTCAGGAGCACCGCCATGTCGAAACGGTTGCCGATGAGTCCTTCCTCGATGGCGTCGCGGTTCAGTTCGTACACATTGACGGTGATGCGCGGATAGAGCTGTGAAAAGCGCTGCAGGTGATGCGGCAGGAAGTAGCCCATCACAGTGTAGGTGGTCGCGACGCTGAGCGAACCCGCCAGCGTGCTGTCGGACGTGGGCGCGCGCAGCGCTTCGTCTACCGCCGACAGGATGGTGTACGCATGACCGAGGAACTTGCGGCCCGATTCAGTCAGCTCCATGCCGGCATGGGTGCGGCTGAAGAGCGCACCGCCTACGTCCAATTCCAGTTCCTTGATGGCGGTGGTCACGGCCGACTGGGAGATATTGAGCTGAATGGCGGCCTGGGAGACCTGACCGAGCTCCGCCGTCGCCACGAAATACTTGAGCTGCCGGATGGACAAGGACATCGGATTTTCCGAAACGATCGCTTGCGGACATCGGGAATAGGTATCCCCGGGCTTGATCCTGGATCCCGAAAATCCTCAACTCGTTGTCCGAACGCTACTAATTCACTTGCCTGGGGGACTGTCGATTCGGAATTTTCGATACCCGACCATCGAATAATATTTCTTTTTCATTTGCAGCTTCGGGTTTCTAATAAAGCACAGACCGTCTCGCTGCACTGCCGCATCAAACCGCGCCGACCCGGACGCGAAGGAGGAAACACCATGACACTGGCCATAAACTGCGACATGGGCGAGGCCTTCGGCCTCTACAAGTGCGGCGACGACGAGGGGATCATGCCCTTCATCACGCTGGCCAACGTCGCCTGCGGGTTCCACGCGTCGGACCCGGTGGTCATGCGCAAGACCGTGCGCCTCGCCAAGCAGCACGGCGTGAAGGTCGGGGCCCACCCTTCCTATCCTGACCTCCAAGGCTTCGGCCGGCGCGAGATGCGCATGGGCCGCGACGAACTGTCCGCCTGTCTCATCTACCAGGTGGGAGCGCTCAAGGCGTTCCTCGATGCCGAGGGCATGCCGCTCAATCACATCAAGCCCCATGGGTCCCTGTACGGCGTGGCCGCCCGCGACGAGAACGTGGCCAACGCCGTCGCCGACGCCGCCGCGGTCTTCGGCGTGCCCCTGCTGGGGATGGCGCGCACCAAGCACGAGGAGGTCTACACCCGGCGCGGCATCGCGTTCCAGGCCGAGTACTACAGCGACCTCGACTACAACGACGACGGCTCGCTGATCATCACCCGTGAGCACGAAGCCAAGGACCCTGCCGAAGCAGCCCGTCGTTGCGTGCGCGCGGTGCAGGAAGGCAAGGCGGTCTCCATCAGCGGCAAGGACATCCCGATGCGCACCGACTGCGTCTGTGTGCACTCCGATACGCCGAACGCCGTCGATCTCGCGCGCGCCGTGCGCGAGGCGCTCGCCCCCTGGCTCGGGAAGGACACAGCGCGCGCTGCCGCAGCCGCCCACTGACGCCGCGATGCCGCACGTCCTCTATAACGGCCCCACCAGTCCGTTCGGCCGCATGACCCGGGTGGTGGGCCTCGAACTCGGCATCCCGGTGGAGGAACGGCAGATCGACGTGTACACCGCGGAGTTCCTGGACCCGATCAATCCGCTGCGGCAGATCCCGACGCTCGAGACCGAAGACGGCGAAGTGCTGTACGACAGTCGCGTGATATGCCGCTGGTTTGACAGCATCTCAGGCCGCGCCAAGCTGATCCCGGCCGACCGGCAATGGGAAGTGGAACGGCGCTGGGCACTCGCCATCGGCGTGATGGAAGCCGGGCTGCAACGCCGCATGGAAATCGTGCGGCCCGCAGGCGAGAAGAGTGCAGCGCAGATAGCAAAGCTCGAAGTGCGCATCGTGCGCGCACTTGAACGCCTCGAGCATGAGGCACCCGCGCTGCGCGACGCTGCCGTGCGCATGGACGCGGTCGCCGCCGCGGTGGCCCTGGAATACACTGATTTCCGTTTTACGCGCGATTGGCGTTCACGTTGTCCTCGCCTGGACGAATGGCTTTCCGACTTCAGCGCGCGACCGAGCTTCGTGCAGACCCGTCCCCACTAGATCCTGAACGCCCGAGAGGAGCAGGCAATGCCCCACCACGAGGTTCTCTCCCCGCTGCCCGGCACCTTCTACCGCAAGCCTGCGCCCGATGCCGAGGTCTTCGCAAAGGAAGGGGGGGTGGTTAAGGCGGGCGACGTCATCGGGCTCGTGGAAGTGATGAAGCAATTCAGCGAGGTGCAGGCCGACGTGGGCGGCAAGGTGGTGCGGTTTCTCGTGGCGAACGAAGACGCCGTCGAACCGGGACAACCGCTCGTCGTGATCGAAACCGCCTGACTGCACTGCCCGCCCCGTGCCGATCCGCAGACTCCTCGTAGCCAACCGCGGCGAGATCGCGGTACGGGTGCTGCGTGCCGCGCGCGAACTCGGGATACAGACCGTGGCGGTGCACAGCGATGCCGACCGCGAGAGCCTCGCCGTGAAGATGGCGGACATGGTGGTGCCCATCGGCCCGCCGCAGGCAGCCAGGAGCTACCTCAACGTCGATGCGCTGATGAAGGCAGCGCTGGATTCCGGTGCCGATGCCGTGCATCCCGGCTACGGTTTCCTCTCGGAGAACGCGGTCTTCGCCGACAAGGTGGAGGCCGCCGGGCTGACCTTCGTCGGCCCGACGCCGGAAGCGATCCGCGTCATGGGCAACAAGTCGCTGGCGCGCGCGACGGCTGCTCAGGCCGGCGTGCCCTGCGTGCCCGGCAGCGACGGTGTCGTCGACTCGGTCGATCAGGCGGTGGATTGCGCCGCAAAGATCGGCTGGCCCGTCATGATCAAGGCCTCCGCCGGAGGCGGCGGTCGCGGCATCCGCGTGGCGCACGATGCGGACGAACTGCGCGGCCAGATGAGCACGGCCCAGGCCGAAGCGCAAGCGGCGTTCGGCGACAAGAGCGTCTATCTGGAGCGCTTCATCCGGCGTGCGCGCCACGTGGAAGTGCAGGTGCTGGGCGATGGCCGGAACGCCGTGCATTGCTTCGAGCGCGAATGCTCGCTGCAGCGGCGGCGCCAGAAGATTCTCGAGGAAGCCCCCTCGCCCGCGCTGTCGCCCGGAACGCGTACGCGCCTGTGCGATTCAGCGGTGCAGCTTGCGAAGTCGGTGGGCTATCGCGGCGCCGGCACGCTCGAGTACCTGTACGACGACGAATCGCGCGAGTTCTTCTTCATCGAGATGAACACGCGAATCCAGGTGGAACACCCGATCACCGAGATGATCACCGGCATCGATCTGGTGCGCGAGATGATCCGCATCGCCGGCGGCGAGCCGCTGCGCTTCAAGCAGAGCGACATCATGATGCGCGGTGCGGCCATCGAATGCCGCATCAATGCCGAGGACCCGGAAAAGAACTTCATGCCGAGCCCCGGCACGGTGAGCGAAGTCATCATGCCGGGCGGCCCGGGCGTGCGTGTGGATTCCATGCTCTACCCGGGCTACACCGTGCCGCCGTGGTACGACTCGCTGCTCGCCAAGCTGGTGGTGCATGCGGAGGACCGCCCTGCCGCCATCGCGCGCATGCGCCGCGCGCTGCGCGAACTGCACATCGAAGGCGTCAAGACCACACGCGGTCTGCACCTCAAGCTCATGGACGAACCGCGCTTCCAGGCCGCCGAGTTCGACACCAACGCGCTCGAAAGCTGGCTCGCCGTGCGCGCGCCAGCCCCTTCGTCTGCTCCGACCACCTAGCCCTAAGGATCCTCCATGGCAGCCGCAACCGCCCGCTACAGCTTCGGAGCCGACGAGCACGTCTTCGTCGAGTTCTCGGAAGACATGTCGCTCGAGTCGTTCTTCAAGGGCATGGCGATCACCGACGCGCTCGCCAGGCGCAAGGTACCCGGAGTGACCGAGATCTGTCCGGCGAACGCCTCCTACCTTGTTCGCTTCGATCCGGACGTCATCCACCCGAACGAGATGATGCAGCTGCTGCAGCAGCTCGAGCGCGACGTGGGCGACGCCGAACTGGAGGTCGCGACGCGCATCATCGAGGTGCCGGTGTACTACAACGATCCGTGGACTCGCGAGACGCTCATGCGCTTTCGCGAGCGACATCAGGATCCGAACGCCACCGACCTCGAGTATTCCGCCCGGGTGAACCACTATGCCTCGGTGGATGCGTTCATCGATGCGCACGCGGGTAGCCCGTGGTTCGTGTCCATGGTGGGCTTCGTGGCCGGACTGCCCTTCCTGTTCCAGATGGTGGAACGCGCGAAGCAGATCGAGACGCCGAAGTACCTGCGGCCACGCACTGACACGCCGAAGCTCACCATCGGCCACGGCGGCTGCTTCGGCGCGATCTACTCGGTGCGCGGCGCCGGCGGCTATCAGATGTACGGGATCACCCCCGCACCGATCTTCGACCCGGCTCAGAAGCTTCCGTACTTCCGCGAGTTCATGTGCTTCTTCAAGCCCGGCGACATCGTGAAGTACCGCAAGATCGATCGCGCAGAGTACGACCGCATGAACGCCCACGTGGAAGCCGGCACGTTCGATCTGCGCATCCGGCCGGTGTCGTTCTCGCTCAAGAAATTCCTGGCCGATCCCGCCGCCTACAACAAGAAGCTCGAGGAGACCCTGTATGACCGTTGAGATCGTGAAGCCCGGTCTGGCGACCACCATCCAGGACGGGGGTCGCCCCGGCTATTACAACGTCGGCATTCCGCTCTCGGGTGCGCTTGACCAGTATTCGTTCCGCTGCGCCAACCTGCTGGTGAGCAACGACGAGAACGCCGCGGTCATCGAGTGCACGTTGCTGGCACCGGAACTCCAGTTTCACGCGGCGGCCGTCGTCGCAGTCACCGGCGCCGAAGCGGCACCGCGGGTGAACGGCGCGACGGCACCTCGCAACGAATCGTTCGCGGTGAAGGCCGGCGACAAAGTCACTTTCGATTTCATGCGCGTGGGTGCACGCGCCTACGTGGCGGTAGCCGGTGGCATCGACGTGCCGGTCATACTCGGCAGCCGCTCAACCTATGGCCTCGGCGCCTTCGGCGGATTCCAGGGACGCAAGCTCGCGGCGGGTGACAGACTGCCCATCGGCAAACCCTCGGCCGCCGCGAAGGCCGGTCGCAAGCTGCCAGCCGATCTCGCGATGCCGCTGCCGAAGGAGACCGAACTGCGCGTGGTACCCGGTCTGTACTTTCACCGGATCACCGACGAGGCCGCGAACAGCTTTTTCGCCGACACCTGGGCCGTGGCGCCGGAGGCCGATCGCATCGGCTATCGCTACAAGCAGGGCCGCCCGCTGCAGTGGCGCGACCGCAAGCAGCCGTTCGGCGCGGGCTCCGATCCTTCCAACATCGTCGATGCCGGTTACCCCTACGGCTCGATCCAGGTGCCGGGCGGCGTCGAGCCCATCATCCTGCATCGCGACGCAGTCTCGGGCGGCGGCTACGCCATGATCGGCACGATCATCAGCGCCGACATGGACCGGATCGCCCAGATGCAACCCAACTACAAGGCTCGGTTCGTGCGCGTGGACATGGCTGTCGCGCTCGCGGCCCGCGCCGAGTACAAGGCGCGGCTCGACCGCGTCCGCCGGGCGCTCGCGTAGCGCGCTTTAAGTCCCACACGTTCAATCCTCGTGCCCCCACAGGAGACCTGAAATGCAGAAGCAACTCACCAAGACCGCACTGGCGCTCGGCACCGTGGCCGTGTTCGCCGGGCTCGCGTGCAGCGCCGTCGCCGCCGACTGGTTTCCCTTCAAGGTGGAAAAGATGGATCCGCCGTTTGCACCCGACGCCAAGCCCACGCTGGTGGACTACGTTCCGCTGCCGAAGGCATCGAAGAAGTGGGACATCTGCGTGTCGTTTCCGCACATGAAGGATGCCTATTGGCTGGGCGTGGACTACGGCGTGGCGGAAGAAGCCAAGCGTCTCGGCGTAAAGATGCAGCTCGTGGAAGCCGGTGGCTACACCAACCTCGCGAAGCAGATCTCGCAGATCGAGGACTGCGTCTCGCGCGGTGCGCAGGCGGTCGTGATCGGTGCCATCTCGGCCGACGGCCTGAACGGCCTCATCAAGACCATCGCCGCAAAGAAGATCCCCGTGATCGACGTCATCAACGGCATCAACTCGCCGGACATCTCGGCCAAGTCGCTGGTGAGCTTCCAGACCATGGGGGCGCAGGCCGGGGAGTTCGTTGCCAAGATGCACCCGAAGGGATCACCCGCGGTGAAGGTGGGCTGGTTTCCGGGCCCGGCCGGTGCCGGCTGGGTGGAAGCCGCGCACAAGGGGTTCATGGAAGCGACCAAGGATTCGGCCCTGATCATCCTCGAACCCAAGTACGGCGACACCGGCAAGGAAGCGCAGACCAAGCTGATCGAGGACGTGCTGCAGGCACACCCCGACGTCGCTTACCTGATCGGGCCCGCGGTGAACTCGGAAGCCGCCGTCGCGATCCTGCGCGAACGCAACCTCGACAAGAAGATCAAGGTGGTGGCGTTCCACACCAACCCCGGCGCGGTAGAAGGCATCCAGAAGGGCCGTGTCCTGGGTGCCCCGTCGGATTCGATGGTGATCCAGGGCCGCATCGCGATCGACCAGGCCGTGCGCATCCTCGAGGGCAAGGAGTACATGAAGCACGTCGGCCCGAAGATCTTCATGGTGGACCAGAACAACATCAAGACCCTGCCCCGCGAGATCCTGCTGGCGCCGGCGGATTACAAGCCGGTATTCTCGGTGAAGTGAGTTTCGTGCCCCGACGAACGTCGGGGCTTGCGGTACACCACTTCCCCCACCGACGGTGGGGGAAGGTTGGGATGGGGGCAAGAGCAGCAGACCGCTGCCCCCACCCCTACCCTCCCCCGACTGCGTCGGGGAGGGGGCCGTGCCCCTGGGCCGTTGCAGTCTCCCTGCATTCGCAAGACACCCGTCCGACCTCCTGCCGCCGCAGCCCATGCCAGATCTGATCGAAACGGCCGCGCTCACCAAGCACTACCCGGGTGTGAAGGCACTGGACGGCGTGGACTTCAAGCTCGCCGCCGGCGAGGTGCACGTGCTCTTCGGCGAAAACGGCGCCGGCAAGTCGACATTGATCACGCTCCTGGCCGGCGCCAACCAGCCGACGTCGGGGCAGATCATCATCGAGGGCCGCGAAGTGGCGCTGCACTCGGTGCTGGAAGCCCGCCGACACGGCGTGAGTGCGGTGTTTCAGGAGTTCTCCCTGATCCCCACTCTGACAGTCGCCGAGAACCTGTTCCTGGGTGACGAGGCCGGGCGCCACGGATTCATCAATCGACGTGCGCTCACAGCACGCGCGCGGGAACTGCTCGCCGACCTGCAGTTCGATCTCGATCCGGCCCGACGGGTCTCGACGATGAGCCGCGCGGAACAACAGATGGTGGAAATCGCCAAGGGCTTTCGCAGCAAGCTCCGCGTTCTGATCCTCGACGAGCCCACGGCTTCGCTGACCGACCGCGAGACCGAACGCCTGTTCACGCTGATCACGCGCCTCAAGGGTGAAGGGGCTGGCATCATCTACATCACCCATCGCATGCAGGAGATCGCCCGCATAGGCGATCGCGTGACGGTGCTGCGCGACGGACGGAAGATCGGCACCGTGGACGCCAGGACCACGTCGGAGGACCACCTGATCGAGATGATGACCGGGCGCGCCATCTCTGAGATCTACCCAAGGATCGCCTCGAACCCCGGAGACATCCTGCTGGAAGTGGATAGCCTGCGTTCCAGCGCCGGAGTGCACGACACCAGCATCACCGTACGTCGCGGCGAGGTCGTCGGTCTCGCGGGGCTGGTGGGCTCGGGCAAATCGGAACTCATGCGCGCCGTCTTCGGCATCGACCGCATCGTGTCGGGCAAAGTGCGTTTCAAGGGTCAGGACGTCACCCACGCTTCGCCCGACGAGATGCTGCAGCGCGGTATGTTCTACTTGCCGCCCGACCGCAAGGCGGAAGGGCTCGTGCTGCCGTTCACCGCACGCTCCAACATCGCCCTGCCGGCACTGCGCGGGAAGCTGAAGGGCATGTTGGGCTTGATCTCGGGCCGCAAGCACGAATTGCTGACGCGTGATGCCGCACAGCACGTGGAACTCGCGGATCGCAACGTCGGGCGCTCCGTGGCGGTGCTGTCCGGAGGCAACCAACAAAAAGTACTGTTCGCGAAGGGTCTCGGCATCAACGCCGACTTGTACGTGCTCGACGAACCCACTGTCGGTGTCGACGTGGGCACGCGCAGCGCGCTCTATGCGCTCATCAAACGCCTCTGCGAAGGCGGAGCGGGCGTGGTCCTGGTGTCTTCCGACCTGCCGGAAGTCCTGCACCTGTCGCACCGGGTGTACGTGACGCGGCGCGGGCGCATCGCGGGCGAACGTCACGGCACCGACATCAACGAGGCCGCCCTGCTGGGCCTGTTCTTCGACCGCGAGCGCGCGGCGGCCTGAACACCGCGAACCGGAGTCCCCATGGCGGAAGCGACGCAAGGCAACTCCCACAACTTTCTCAAGAAGCTGTTCCTGCGCATGGGCGTGCTGCCGATCCTGCTGGTGATCGCGCTCATCGTCTTCTCGCTCATGTCGAACCAGTTCCTCAAGGTGGACAACCTGGTGAACATGGTGCGCCAGTCGGTGTATCTGATCCTGGTCTCGCTCGGACAGATGCTGGCACTGGTCACCGGCGGATTCGACCTCTCCGTCGGAACGATCCTCGCCGTGACGTCGGTGAGCTCCGCCATGGTCATGGCCCACCTCTTCGCCGGGGACCCGAACGCGATCTGGTTCGCGATCACGGCGGGCTGTCTCGCGGGCGTGCTCGCGGGGGGCGTGGTCGGCATCGTCAACGGGGTGGGTGTCGCCTATCTCGGAGTGTCCCCCTTCATCATGACCCTCGGCACCCAGTCCGTGGGCTTCGGCATCGCGCTGCTGCTGACCGGCGGGGTCCCGGTCTCCGGCCTGCCGGGCGAACTGAGCGAGACGCTGGGCTTCGGCCGCATCCTCGGCATTCCGATACCGATCATCCTGACGGCAGCCATCGCCATCGGGTTCTACATCCTCATGACGCGCACCGCGCGCGGCAACTACCTGCTGGCCGTCGGGGGCAACGCCAAGGCGGCCGCGCTCTCCGGCGTGAACGTACGCACGACGTTACTGTTGGCCTATGTGCTGTGCGCCCTGGTGACGGCGGTCAGCGGCCTGCTGCTCACGGCCCGCGTGGAAAGCGGCGAATCCAACATCGGCGGCACCATGGCGCTGGAGTCCATCGCCGCCTGCGTGATCGGCGGCGTGAGCCTGCGCGGCGGCATCGGACGCGTGGAGAACGTGGTGCTCGGTGCCATCTTCATTGTGCTGGTTCAGAACGGCATGAACCTGTCGGAAGTGGGCTCCTACGCGCAGATGGTCGTGCTGGGCATCCTGCTGATCGTCGCCGTGATCACCGACCAGATCCGCCATCGCATGATCGCGGGCAACAGCGGAATCTGATCGCGCCGGAGAGCGCCCTGCGCTACGTGGCCCGCCGTCATCGAGGAGCAGCTGTCCGCCGTCATGCGGCAGGGCTTGGTCAATGGCGCCGGGCCGCCCCGCGTCACTGATGCGCCCCTTGGAGGGGGAATCGCACTCGGAGGCTCTGCCGGGGTAGCCTATGATCCCCGCCGACGCGCTTGCTCCGCCGCTCCCCTCTCCTCGGGCGAGTGGCCAGGGGTGAGGGCAGCTTTTCCCGCAGGGATACCTCGCAAGGACCCCCACGATGTGCCGCAATATCCGCACGCTGTTCAACTTCGAACCGCCCGTCACCGAAGACGAGATTCACGCCGCAGCACTGCAATTCGTGCGCAAGGTGAGCGGCTTCAACAAGCCCTCGAAAGCCAACGAAGCCGCCTTCGACCAAGCTGTCGACGAGGTTGCCCGGGTGTCGCACCGACTCCTGCATTCGCTGCACACGACCGCAGCGCCGCGCAATCGCGACGACGAGACGGCCAAGGCGAAGGCGCGTTCCGCTCTGCGCTATACGATCAAGCCCGCGTGATCGCGACCGCGTCACCATCGGTCCATGCACGATAACGTCTGCCGGCATCCGCCTTTATCGCCAGGGCAGATCGATGCCCCTCATCTGCGGGCCGACCTCGGCGACCTGCAGCTTGAATCCGGTGCGATCATTCATGGCTTTCGCCAGTCCTACGTCGTGCATGGCGCCCTCGACCGGGAACGCAGCAATGCGATCCTGGTCTGCGCTTCGCTCACCGGAAATCACCACCGCCTCGACTTCCTGATCGGCCCGGGGAAGGCGCTGGACACGGATCGATACTGCATCATCGCGACCGACCCGATCGGGAACGGCCTGTCGACGTCACCTTCCAACAGCACCCGCCACCCGGGGATGTCGTTTCCACGATTCACGATCCGGGACATGGTGCATGCCCAGCACCGCCTGTTGACGGAAGCGCTTCAAATCTATCACCTGCACGCGGTCGTCGGCGCATCCATGGGCGGCATGCAAGCACTGCAGTGGGCAGTAAGCCATCCGACGTTCATGGATGCCTGCATCGCGATGACGCCCATGGCCCGGACGGCTCCGTGGGCCATCCTCGTGACCGAAACCGCGCGTTCGTGCCTGATGGCCGACCCCGCCTGGAATGGATCGGCATTCATCGCAATCCCGGAGCGTGGCTGGCGCGCCTATGCCGGGCTCATGTCGGTACTGTTGTCGCGCACGCCGATGGCGTTGGACGAATCACTGGATGGCCTGGACGCAGCGCACCAGTGGTTCGAACAGTCGGTTCGGCAAGTCCGCCAGAACGCCTTCGACGCCACCGACTATCTCTATCAGTCCTGGGCTTACGAAGCTCACGACGTGGGCACGACACCCGGACATGCGACAACTGCGGGCGCACTCGCCACGATCCAGGCTCGCACGCTGATTGCAGCGCCGCCGCTCGATCTGTTCAATCCCGACAATTCAGCGCGCGGCGCTGCAGCCGCGATTGCCGGCGCTAGGTTCGTCGCGATCCCTTCAGTGCAAGGCCATCAGGCCGCTACCAGCTTCGTGGCAGCGGATGCTGCATTCCTCAACGAAGCAATTGCCGGGTTTCTCTAACCCTGCGGTGAGGGATGTGCTGGTCTATCGCCCCACCCCGGAGCCGTGGTGTGCGGCCCGGACATCGTCGCGCTGATGGACGGGTTGACGCCGCTCGCAGACCGCACTCTACTGGAGGCTGTTGTCCGCGGTGGCCCTGATCTTGAACGCATTGCACCCTGGTGGATTCGCCATGTGCTTGATAAGACAAGACCAAACCCCGACTTGAGTATCGCAAATGCCGCTTTGTAAGGCGTCATTTCTTATCTCCAGCTTCACGTCGGGGCACGTGAGGATCGGTCATGTCCCGAACCACTTTCCGGTCGAGGGTCGGGTCAAGTACGTCTTGATCTCTTGCGCACCATTTGCCTACGGGACCTGCGGTCCTACTGTTCGCGCTCTGCACATTCCCGGAAAGTGGCGACGCGGATTTCATCGCCACGAAGCAACAGGCTGGATGATGCACGGTGCCATTGTTTGTGTTTGCTTCGTCATGGTGTCAATTGCGGTCGATCACCATGAAAAGCCTGAAGCCGACATCCGCAGTAAGCAGCTTGCGAGCACCTTCACCTTCCTCGGCGGGAGTTTGCCCGCCCACACCTTGGTTTTGCCGGCCTTTCAGAACCAAGGGATGCGTCGCGCAAGAATGGGGGTTGGCGGCACCCGTCATTCGCTCACTTCGACCGTGTTTCACTCCCCGTGCCAGCGCAACGTTACCTGGCGGGGCCGTCCGACGTAACTCACTTGAACTGAAGGAGGAGAAAGGCCATGTATCGGAACACTTCCGTTGTATGCGCAATCGCGGTGGCAGCCGCGTGCTTCGGCTCGTCAGCGTTGGCAGCCGATCTGCCCAAGAGTGGGACCTACAGCGCTCACTTTGCTTGGACTTTCAGTGGGCAGGTGCAGGAGCTTGGAGCCAACCGGATGGTCTTCGTGGGTTTGATACCGGGCGTCGCGTTCAACGACGCCGGTAAGGGCTTCATGCACAGGGTTCGCATGGATTGCACGATTCTCAACGACGTGAATCAAGGAAAGGCGAACGCGAACGGCACGTGTGCCGCGACCGACGCAGACGGAGACAAGGCCTTTCTGGAATTCAGGTGCGCCGGAGCGATGCCGACGTGCCCGGGGGAATTTCGTTGGGCCGGAGGCACTGGGAAATACACCGGTATAAGCGGAAACAACAAGTTCCAGGGCAACTTCATCGGCGCGACCGGTGCGGGCTGGTCCGATTGGAGCGGAGAGTACAAGCTGCCCTGAGTGTCGCCGGGGGGGCATCGCGTCAAGAGGCGCCTGAAATGAGTGATCGGGGACCAAACAGCAGGCTTGGGCCGGCTTTTCGGTCTCCGGTTCAGCCCAAGTGTCAGGGCGAACACGACCGCGCGCGACGTCTTCATCCACTCATTCGATAGCAAACTGACGGCCGTGCGGATGGGGCCGTGGAAGTTCCACTTCGCGAACTGAGAGGACTACCACGATGACCTCTTCCCCCAAAGCCCAGCCGCTGATCGTCAACCTGCGGCGCGCCCCGAGTGAGTTCAACGACAACAAGGATGCGGCGGGGCACCTGGAGCAGCGCGTGTCGTGGCTGTTCCAACCGATGAGCGAGCGTGTGCGGGCACACCTGGGGACGCTCATCGACTACCCGCCGGTCCTGGGCGGGACGAGCCTCGACATGAACAAGGCCGTCGAGGAAGCGCTCCGCCGGACGAAACGTGAATGACGGGAAGTCGCCGTCGCACGTGCGCGACATGGCCAGCCCATCCGGCAAAGCGTTCGACAACGGCGCTTGGCGCCGCTGCTGCACGGCCACTGATGGGCGACGTTCGGTCTTCATGATCAGGAGGTCGCGATGCAAAGACCATTGATCGCTGTATTGCTGCTGGCACTCACCTCATCTGCCATGGCCGAGGCGATTTCGTATGAAATCTACGAAATGCCTTCGACGGGAGGCGAACCGCATTTGATCGCCAAGGGAACCCGCCAGTACACCGTCAAGGACGTGGAGGTGTATCCGTACCAGCGCGATGGAATCTCGATTGCAGAGAAGCTGCTCGAACTCGAACAGGGATACCGTATCGGCGCCCGGATCTTCTACGAGAAGGAGTTGACGGGCTTCGGACTTCTGGCGAAGCGCTCACCCACCGATTTCAGTTGGGAGTGGTACAGGAAGGTGCAAGAGGGGCGATTCAGAAAGCTCCAGGGTGGCACTTATGTGACCGTGCGTGCCGAAGGCGGCCCGGGAGCGGTGGAACTGGCCGAGGTTACCTTCCAGGATGACACCAGGCTGAGGTTCAAGGCCGCCCGAGCCGAGAATGACACGCATGTGATCGTGGTCAAGGCCGGCAGCGTCCTTCGGCTCAAATGAGCATAGATTGCAGCCGACCTTTTGCGGGCCCCGCTTGATCGCCCCCGTTTCCGGCGCTGAAACTACCCGCCAAAGCGGACCACGATGACGCTTACCAACAATTGCAAGCGCACATCACGGCAGAGCGTCGAAATTGCGAGCATCGATGTCTGGCATGGCTTCCGGCGCCGAATCGTGCCAACCACGACTTCATGAACCATCGAGGGGACCATGACACCTCAGCAACTGGTCGGTATCGCAGTGCGTTTGTTTGCCCTATGGCTGGCGCTCAAGAGCATCGGCTACTGGGCTGCAATCCCGCTTTCGCTCGAGGCCAACAAGATCGAAGGCGGTACCGCACTGTCGTTCGTGATCGCCGGAATCTTTCTCGCTTCGGCCTTGCTGCTGTGGTTCTTCCCCCTCTGGGTCGCGCACCGGCTGATTCCGCGGACGAACTTCAACAATCGTCTTTCCGCCAACGCATTCGACCTCGCGCGAGTCGGCTGCAGCATCCTCGGTCTCTGGTTGTTGTCCCGGGCGCTGCCGGCGATCGTGTGGTTCTTCTTCCGGTCGTTCCTGGTCGGTGGTTCGTCGTCTCTGATGTCCTCGCTGTCAGCCGATGACAAGGTCGACTTCGCGGTCTCGGTCTTCGAGTTGGCGATGAGCGTGCTGTTGCTGGCGCGGGCAGGGACCTTTGCCGGTTGGATGATGCGCGAACGCGACGTGGAGCAAGTCTGACGGCCCGAAACGCGATCGGTGGACGCTGTCCGCTCGATTCGGGTGGAGTCGATACACTAGTGGCCGTTCAGTTCGACCAGATAGGTCGTCCGCAATCCGGATCGATCGGACCATCCCGGCAGGAGTCTTCCTCATGATTACCCCAACCACCCCACGTCTCACACTGGAAAGCGTTCAAGTTCGCGCCGTGGTCGTTCCGCTGCGCCGCCCCATCGTCGCCAAGGTCGGCGAGTTCCGCCAATGGCCGTTCATCCTGATCGACGTACGGACCAAGGAGGGCGTGGTCGGCCGCAGCTACCTCGAGCCGTACGTGGAGAAGTCGGTGAAGTACATCGGTCAGGCCATCACCGATCTCGCCGACGCACTGAAGGGAAAACCGCTCGCACCACTGGATGCCTACCGGGACGGCATGCGGGCGATGCATCTGGTCGGCCGGGATGGCGTGTCATTGATCGCGATCTCCGGCCTCGACATGGCCATCTGGGACGCTCTCGCCAAAGCGGCGAACGTACCGCTCGCCATGCTGCTGGGCGGAACGACCGGACCGGTGCGCGCCTATAACACCAATGGGTTGTGGCTGATTCCCCTGGATCGCGTCGAAAGGGAGGCGGAAGAACTCGTCGCCCAGGGTGGTTTCAAGGCCATCAAGATCCGCCTCGGTCGCGAACGGCTCAAGGACGACCTCGCCGTCATCGCCGCGGTGCGGCGCGCGATCGGCGACGATGTCCAACTCATGTGCGACTTCAATCAGGGCCTCAGCTTCGGCGAGGCGCTGTTGCGGTTGCATGCGCTGGACGACCAGGGGCTCTCCTGGTTCGAGGAGCCCATCGTCTACGACAACCTGGAAGGCTGCGCGCAGATCGCCCGCGAGATGAAGACACCCGTTCAGATCGGCGAGAACATCTATGGTCCGCGGGAGTTCCTCAAGGCCGTCAACGCACACGCGGCCGACCTGTACATGCCGGACCTCATGCGCATCGGCGGCGTCACCGGATGGATGCGCTCGGCCGCCATCGCCGGCGCGGCGGGCCTGCCTTTGTCGAACCACCTGTATCCGATGATCTCGACGCATCTTCTACGTGTCAGCGAGACCGCCGACTGGCTCGAGTGGAGCGACTGGGCAGAACCGATTCTCGTCAATCCGTTGCCCGTCAAGAATGGGCTGGCAATGGTGCCCGACGTGCCGGGTGTAGGGTTGGAGTGGAACGAGGATGCGGTGAAACGATTGTCGATCTGACGAGCGCGAGCCAACTATCCAGGGCCAGCCTCGACGTCGCGTGGCGTCTCTTCGAGGTCACCTTGTCGCTGATCGCATTCACGACCCTCGCCTTGATGCGAGCGCCCTACGGCGACCCACAGGTGCAAGGCTTCTTCGACCGGATGGCCTCCGTTTTCGCGGCGGCCGAGGGCTCGGAGGGCTTCATCGCCCGCTCGGTACGCGACGACCGCACCGGTCGGCATAGCTGGGGCGAGATGGTGCATCCACGCTTCGTCATACCCGAGCAGCATGCTCACATCGCCCGCACGTTATCGCTCTGGTCCTCTGTGGAAAGCGTCCAGGAGTTCACCTACCGTGGAGCCCACGGACAAGCATTCCTGGATCGTGCAGATTGGTTCAACCCTATGGCATGGCCAACCCATGCCGCCTGGTGGGTGCCGGATGACCACGTGCCGGATTGGCGCGAAGCTGCGGAGCGCATCGAGCATCTGCACGAGCATGGCCCGACTGCATTTGCCTTCACGTTCGCCCGAGCGTTCGGAGCAGGCGGCAACGCGTTCTAGGTGTCCGCAGTTCCGCGACGTGCGATAGGGCTTCCAATCATCGCTCGACGCATTACCGCAGTCCCTCGAGGACCCTCCCCCCTTCGAACGTGATGGTGCGGGGCTCCCACCGCACGAGAAGCGAGTCTTCCGCCATAGCAACGTATTCCTTTGCCTGATCGCCCGGCCGCTTCCTGACGTCGCCGCAGCGCAGTTCGAGGGATTGCCCGCCCTGGATGGACAGGCTGCGATCGATGAAGCAACTATCGATTCCCATGAGTGATTCGGGATCGGAGGGCGATCGCACCGAGACCGAACCGGTCACATGGGTAATGGTCTGTGCCGTATTGTTCCTGAGGCGGTAGGTAGTCACGAGCGTGGGGGCATCGTGGATCGGCTCGCCCGGAGAGGGCCGACGCCCGAACGCTTCGTCCGCCGTCGTTATCTCCTTCGTGACGACCTCGATGGCCAGCGCTTCCCGCAATGGCTCGAGCGTAGCTTCGCGGGCCGCACGGAACTCGGCAACCCTCGCCTCCTCCGCTCCGTTGGTGACGATGAATTCCCGCTGAAGCTTGATGGCTTCGGCAAAGGTGCGCGCCGTCAGTGGTGCACTGGGATCCGCGAGATTCGGGGGCAGGACGTCACCCTTGCTCCGTTTCAGGTAGTCCAGCACCAGTTGGCGCTCTTCGGCAGGCAGTTGATCCAGTTGCGGCTGCACTTTCGGGATGTCCGCAAGATCCAGCGGCAACCGGGTCGCGTGCGGGTCGGGCGAACAGGCGGACAGGCCAACCATGAGCACTGCGGCCATCGCGATCGTGCGGAGCGTGTCGAATGTCATCATCATCTCGTCCTAAAGCAGGGCCAAGAAGATCTGCCCGACGCGGCACCATTGCGCGCGCCAGGGTGTTTTCGGCACGCGAGATGCCGTTCTTTAGGGCACCCGCCGACACGCGGAATACCGCGACTCCGGGTCGCGGCAGAGCCGGGATCACGATCCCGGCCCTGGACGCCTTTCGTCAGTTCAACCCCATGCAGCTCGCGTAGTAGCTCACCGTCCCCGACCAGTCCGAAAAGATGCCCAGGACACCCACCTGCCGGGCCAGAACGTCCAGCGTCGTCATGATGTCGCCGTCGTTCTTCAACGCATCCAGCGTGGTCTGGTAGTAGTAGGAAGGCGCCGCCGTGCCCTTGGTGGGCAGCACGTCCTCGACGATGCGGCCGGAGCGTTCGATGGTCCACGTGATGATGTCGAGGCCGGCTGCCTTCGCGTCCTTCGCATACTGCGACGGCACGATCTTGCCGGTACTCGGGTCCACGCTCAGCAACACCCACATGGGAGGTGCGACGATCCGGATACCCTGGTCGGCGTAGCTCTTCAACTCGGCGGCCGTCGGCACGTCCGCCGGCACGTTGGCGTCATCCAGATACACTGCCTGTTGGCCGAAGCGCGGCTCGTTCCTGATCCAGTACAGGACGTCGTCCTTGTTGAACGACTGGGCCCACACCTTGCGCGGCGCGATGCCCGCGGCCTTGTAGTCGTCGATCATCGCCTGGGCATAGCGGGCCTGACTGCCGAATACTGCCTCCACCTGCAGGTTGGCGCTGCGATTGGGGCCCTTCAGCTCCGGGGTGAACTTGGCCCCGAGGCTCTTGATGAGCTCGATGCTCTCCTTGTGGGTGAGCAGGGTGCCGCCGGTCGCATAGAGATCGGTGCGCCAGTTCGCCGTGCCGCCCTGGTACTCCTGCGGGGTCTTCGCATTCGGATTGGACGCATCCATCTTGCCCTTCAGCGACTTGTACTCGGCAAGCCGCAGGTCGCTGGTGCAGCACAGCGCCGTGGCGGCCTTGAAGCGCGTGCCGCTTGCGTCGAACTGGGCCGGTTCGAACGGGCGGGTACATTTGGCAGCAAGCGGCGACACCAGGATGTTGGTGGTCGTGTGCAGATCGCATTGATCGTGGCGGCAGACCAGCTCGCCGTCCCGGGTGAAGGTCACGTCGCACTCGAGGATGCCCGCACCCATCCGGGCGCCGGCTTCGTGGCTTTCCTTGGTGTGCTCGGGAAACTGCAGCGGTGCGCCACCGCGGTGGCCGATGGAGAAGTCGGTCTTGTAGAAGGGTCCGCTGCTGCAACTCTCCAGCTTGCGCTTGAGCGGACCGGGGCTCATCTGGTCGACGAGGTAGTAGGGTCGCGGCCCTACCTGCACGGCGGCCCGCTTGTGGTCGTCGCGATCGCGTTGATCGTCTCCCGCCGAAGACAGGCCGGGAAACAGGCCCCCGACCATGACGGCGACTGCAATGGCATTCCTGATGGTGAACATGTCCGATCTCCCAATCGAAAGTACGTCGGGCTGACGTCGCTGGAAGGCGGGTGGCACCCACCGTCGCTTTCGAAGTTACGGACGTGGTATTGAGATGGCGTTAACGGGCTGTGACCGTTCTGATCGGGGCGAGGTTCGAAAGAACCATCCACACGGGAAAGGTGAACACGGGCCCTCGACCGCAAGCCGTTCGGCGCCCCGTTGCGCGGGAGTTAAAGTGCAACAATACTGCTCCACCAACAGCGGATGAACCATGGGACCGCCCCGCAGCGTCGCGATAGCGACCAGCCCATCGACGACGGTGACCTTGCGACCAGCCGGGCAATCCGACGCTGCACTGCTGCGTCATTGGGATACCCAACCGCACGTCATCGCATCCGATCCCAACGACGACTGGGAATGGGAAACCGAACTCGGCCGATCGCCCGCGTGGCGCGAGCAGTTCATCGCCGAAATCGCGGGACGACCGGTCGGGTTCGTGCAGATCATCGATCCCGCCCACGAAGACAGCCACTACTGGGGCGACGTTGCGCCGGACTTGCGTGCAGTGGACCTGTGGATCGGGGAAGCGTCCGATCTCGGCAGGGGCTACGGCACGCAGATGATGGCACTGGCCCTCGACCGATGCTTCGCTCCGCCTTCGGTGACCGCGGTACTCATCGATCCCCTGGCGAGCAACACAAGGGCACATCGGTTCTACGAGCGGTTAGGGTTCCGATTTCTCGGGCGGCGCACCTTCGGCTCCGACTTGTGCTTCGTCCACCGCCTGGATCGTGCCGGCTGGATGCAACGGCGCAGCGCTATCCATGCATCGCGACCGAATCATCCGGCGCTTCGCGACGATCGTTCATCCCATAATCGCGAATGACGCTCGCGACCCGCAAGCGATAGTCGGCGAAGATCGATTTGCGGCTCATGCCCTGCACGCGCCGATGTTCCTCGAGGTTGCGCCACTGGCGCACGGCCTCCTCGTCGCGCCAGAACGACATCGACAGGATCTTGCCCGGCTGCGCCAGGCTCTCGAAGCGTTCGATCGAGATGAACCCGTCCACTGCTGCGAGGAGCGGGCGCAGGTGTGCCGCGGAATCCAGATACGCATTGCGCCGATCGGGATGCGGCAACGACTCGAAGATGACGACGATCACGTTCTGTCTCCGGATGCAATGAGGGCGGTACGATAC
>FRDC01002163.1_pt1 | contig 24830 bp, 20 predicted proteins | sample 1106171 | NCBI WGS metagenome assembly FRDC01 (sample SAMEA3930566, study PRJEB13176) | freshwater metagenome | biome: Drinking water system; feature: drinking water; material: water | place: Singapore | collected 2014-12-20 | reverse complement strand
TCATTCGCAGATTGTGTCGCTCCCCGTTCGGGCCCGGCACAGCGTGCGGAGCCAGTTCATCGCGAGTAATCAGATAGGGACCTAAGGAGGTCGCAAAATCTTTGCCCTTGGCCGGGCCGAGGTTCAGCTTCATTTCTTCCATCTGGAGCGCGCGGGCTGACCAGTCGTTCATAATCATGTAACCAAAAATGTAGCCGTCGGCGTCTTTCGCGGCGATGTTCTTACCGGTCTTGCCCGTCACAATGGCGGCTTCCAGTTCGAAATCTAACTTTTCGCGCGCCAGTTTCTGAACCGTGACGGGGCCTGGGCCTTGCACGGCCAGGTGATTGGTGAAGTAGAAAACCGGAAAGTGGTCAAACTCGGGAATCATCGGAACGCCGCGATTGCGTCGCGCGGCTTCCACGTGTTGACGGAATGCGTAACCATCGCGCATCGAAATCGGATGGGGAACCGGAGAGAGGAGCTGCAATTCCTTTTCAGAAATCAGCTCTTTTTCAGGGATTTTACCTTCCCGAAGGGATTTTAGAACTTTTTCGAGGCGCGGCAGGATCTTGTCCTGATCTCGAATCAGCGCCAGCATGTCGCGTGGAACCGACTCCTTTTTGAAGGCCGAGCCCTCGGTGAGCTCCAAGCCTCGCTCCATTTCCAAGACCTTTCCCGAGCCCAAACTGCCCGTATGAAGGCCGATCTTTTCCTCATTTTTACGCTGAAAACAGACGAATCGCATTTCCCACCTATAACTTGTGGGCAAAAAAAAAGCCAAGCTCTATCTCTAGAGCTTGGCCTTGTAAAACCTAGACTAGCTTAGGATTACCAATTGCGCTTGTTAGCGAAGGTGTCCTTGAGCGAGCGAGGGAACGACCAGCGCGGCTTCTTAGTAGCCGGGCGAGCCTTGATTTCCATCGGCTCACCGGTGAAGGGGTTCACGCCCTTGCCGGATTTGCGAGCTTTCACTTCCTTGCGAACCAAAGCGCCGATTACCGGAAAGCGAACGCGCTCACCGCTAGCAGCTGCTTTAGCTCCAGTGTTGAAAGCGGTTTCGATGATGTTCTTCAGGTCAGATCTCTTGACCTTTGCTTCACCACGGCGATTGACGACCGTAGCTTTCATGATTTGCTCGTGCACTTCGTTGATAAAAGAATATTTCGATTTTTTCTTAGCCATTTGTAATCTCCTAATTTCTTGTTGTAGGTGGGAATTTTCCGGCCTGCAACCAGTTTTTTTAAAAATCTCAGAATCAGTTTTTAAAATCTTATTCTCGAAAAAAATTTCTGTGTGAAAAATTTTTTGAAAATTACTTTTCTGATTCTCCAAGAATCTTAGAAATTTTTTGGAAAAAGGGGAGAGGATTTTTTCAACACGTTGCGTGAAAATATCTGAATTTCGTGATGAGAAATCTCGTGATGCGCTGTTTCCTTTCGTTAAATAACGCTTTGCGTCTCATTGGTTTACTGAATTATCGTTAGATATCAATGTGTTAACTCAGGTGAAATCGACTTAGATATCCTTATATTACTTGATTAAATTACTCAGTAATTGTATTCTGAAATCAAGGGGTTGAGGGGAATCATGCACATTTTGCGAAGATGGTTTTTCATCTTCACATCCATTTTTGCAGTCGGATTTTTTTCTGCGTGCACAGATAAAGTTGTGCGCTTCAGCCCAATCGGTTCGCGATTTCTTTCATCACATCAGTGGAATAGTCCCGTCGCAGCGGATTATCTTGTCGTCGATCCGGCACTTTCAGCGAGTCTCGGTCCGGTTACTTCTACTTTCAATGACTATCAATTGGCTAAAAGTCCCGATTCGAGCGCCGCTCTTTTAGCTGGAACTTTTTATAACGGTACTTTCTTTCGAGCTGTCGGACGTACTTACAATTCTTATTCCGCAAATGGATCGGGATGGGCTGCCTGGGGTTCTGATTTTAAATATCTCGATACGGGTGTCGCAGACATCGGTAAATTGGCTCTGGGATACGCACCAGTCGGTGACGCACTCGCTGTTTTCTCAGATGGACTACTCTTTCCTCAGAATCAGAGTTCCTTTTATGATCCCGTTTTGAAATGGAGTACGATTCTCTCTGCTCCGGGTCCTGCGACAAATCCGATCATTTCTTCCCTCGGTTTGGGATGGAAGCTTTCGAGCGACACTGCCTATCTCGTTTATACCGACAGTACTCAAAACGCTTATCTCCAAACTTATTCGACGGCTTCGGGTTGGCTCACGGGAGCGCCGAAGTGGTCTAAGAATGTTCAGCGCCTCCAAGCGATCCAAGATGGTTTGGGCGTGACCATGGTTTGGAATATTTCTTCGCAAGATATCAGTATTACCTCTGGCACGAATCACAGCTGTGCATGGTCTTTAAGTAGCCACGAAGTGCGCTGTTGGGGCCGCAATCAGTTGGGACAGCTCGGTGCTGCTGCAGGCGTACCGGGTTCCAACACCTCTCAGCCGGCTCCCGTTCTGGGTGTGAATTCAGATCTCGTTTCTCAAGTCTCCTCAGGTGGAGACAACACGTGTTCGCTCAGTGCAGGTGGCACGGTGAAGTGTTGGGGTGCTGGTGCTCTAGGGCAGTTGGGTGTGGGGGGTTCCATTCCCGGCGCTAATTCTGCTTCACCGATAGCGGTCGCAGGACTGACGGGTGTGACTCAAATTGCAGTAGGGGGCTCGCATGCCTGCGCGCTTCTCAGCACCGGAAGTATTTCGTGTTGGGGAGATAATACGGAAGGCCAGCTTGGAAATGCGGCGGCCCTTCCTGCGGCACCTTCGGCAGCACCAGTCTCGGTGAATGGCATTACCACTGCGACTTACATTGCCGCAGGGAAGTCTCACAGCTGTGCGATTTTGGCGGACACTAGCGTGCGTTGTTGGGGAAAAAATACGAACGGACAATTGGGAAGTGGCGCCGCCCTTCCTGCCGCGAGTTCTTCAACTGCCGTCACCGTTTCGGGTGTGGGTGGCGCTACGCAGCTCGTGGCTGGACTGACTCACTCCTGCGCACTTTTGGCGGGAAACACGGTCTCCTGTTGGGGTGGACGAAACTTAGGTCAATTGGGCGATAGCTCTGCTGTTCCCAGCGCCGATACTTCTACTGCAGTGGCAGTTTCAGGTGTGGCAAACGCTTCGCAAATTGCAGGCGGTGACAACCACAGCTGCATTCGTCGAACGACAGGTGTGGTGAGTTGCTGGGGCGACAATGCTCGCGGACAGCTGGGTTCGGGCGGAGTCACTCCTTCGTCTGTGGCAACTGCTGTAACGAACATCACTGCCGGAATACAGGTTTCAGCGGGGGGAACGCACTCTTGCGCGGTTGTAACGGGTGGAATCACCGCTTGTTGGGGAGAAAATACCTACGGGCAATTGGGCACGGGCGCCGCGCTTCCGGGTGCCGACATCTACGTCCCCACGGCCACCCAACCCGTCGTCACTTGTCCGACAGGAGGCTGCGTTTTGGCAGCTTGGTCAGAAGAGCAAACTCTTGCTTCGATTAAGACTCTCACGACGAGCGGAAATTCTTCAGGGTTTGCGGTGGATTCCGACGGCCATGGAAACGTGGTTGTGGCTTTCTTGCAGGATCAGACGTTACAAGCTGCGTGTCAGGGCGTTTCTCAGTGTCAGGCTCGCGTGGTGGCTTACTCGCGCACTGCTACAGGTGTTTGGAGCGGCCCTTTCCAAGTCGATTCCGACAGCGCAATTCTCTACACCACCGGTTATCAAAATGGTGCAGTAGTGGGTGGACAGAATTACGCCACTCCGGGTGTTGCTTACGTGGGGAACGGAAAGTTTGTCGTGACCTATACTTTGTTGGATTACACCACTGCCTCCGCACCGGTGAGTCAGGTTCGCTCGCGTGGTTTTACAGTGAATGGAACCTGGGAAACCAACTCAACGCTTGTAGAGTCGGTTGCTCTGAACGGTAGCGATCAGTATCGAATGGTGAACGAACTGAAGTTTGCTGGCGATCTCAATGGCGCTGCTGTCTTGGTTCTGCAAAAAGTGCTTTCAACAGCGAATGGCACCACCGCTGCCACTCGCAGCTACGGCTACACGATGTACGCCTATTACGCTGGCAAGGGTTGGGCAGCCCCTTATGAAGTGGCCAGCTTGCCGGGATGCGCTGCGGCCGATCCCCTTTGCAGTAATCTAAATCTGCAAAGTGTGGTGTTTCCTTCAGGCGAAGCAGTAGTCGTGGTTCCAGCTCCCGCAGACGGCTATCTCACCACCAAAATGCGTCTCTATTCTTTGATTTTCAATTAGGGTACGCTAAGTTCGGCAAACAGCCCGAATGAAAAAGAAAATCGAAGCAGTCATTTTTGATTTAGATGGAACGTTGATTGACACTGAGCCTGTCGCGGCCAAAGTCGTGATGAAGTGTTTTCAGGAGTGGGGAGTTCCCGCCTCGAAAGACGACGCCGGGTTCGTCGCAGGTCGAACTTGGATGATGGCCATCGATTTCTTTTTCCAGAAATATCAATTCCCTTATTCTCGCGAAGAAGTTTTAGACAAGCTGCTCGAACGCTATTCAGAAGCTTTGAAAAGTGACATCATTCAAGTTCCCGGAAGTGCCAAGACCGTTCAGTCCTTGGCGGGCAACTTTAAGATTGGCTTGGTTTCTGGGTCAAATCGCCGCGAAATTTTTTACGCCATCCAGCATTTGGGAATCGAAAAGCATTTTGAAATCGTTTTAGGCGCTGAAGATTACCCTCGCAGTAAACCCGCTCCGGATGGCTATCTAAAGGCTTTGAAATACTTTGGCCTCGAACCTTGGCAGGTTCTCATCTTTGAAGACTCAGAACCAGGAATTCAGTCCGCACGCGCTGCTGGCGCTTGGGTGGTGGCGATTGAAGCCACGAATCACTTCTCTCATCCGCTTTCTCATTCTCATGAACGGATTCGGGACTTCACCGGCGTCGATACCGAATGGGTGAAGAAATTCAGCCAGCGTATGCTGGGTTAGCGCACACTCGAATAAGGCGTATTCAGTACATGGGTCGCTTCGGGAAAGAGTTCGTACACTTGTTTTCCGCGAGTGGAGAACAGAGCCCACAGGCGACCATCTTTAGGCGCCACTTTCAGTATCGACGCATTGCCTTTTCGATCTTTCAAAACAAATCGCTGGGTGGATTTCTTTTCAATCCACTCGTGGAGTTTTGCGGATTCTGTTTGGTCATCTAAAAAGGCTTTCACACGCAAGTGGGTGATGCCTTCTAAGAAGTCATGAATATTGTAAGGGATGCGTTTGCTCTTCGCGTCCACCCAGTCTTCGCCGTGGCGTTGGGCGTAGAGTCTCTTGTTTTTGCCATTCCAGATTTCAAATTCGTCGACATCGTCGGTGGTCATGGTGGAAAGGCGGCGCTTTCTTAGCGCATCAAACGAGCTCATGTGATTGAGCATCTCGATGGTCGCACCTTGAACCGAGGTAATGGCTTTGTTTTCAAGTCGAGCAAAGCGCATCGTGCTGGTGTTTTGCGAAACGAAAGCCCCCAGTTCAAGCTGGTGAGTATCACCCTTGAAGGTCGTCCATTTCAAAACATAGTGAGGGGGCTCCAGGCCAAAACCCGCTAAAGTTCCTTTCAAAGATTCAGAGGTTCCCGTTGTGAGCGTGCTCAGGGTATCGAGCAGGTGAAGAATAAATTTTTCATCTGCGGCGCCGTCGAGCAAGCTGAGCCCCTGAGGGCCCGAAGTAATGGTCCAATCGTTTTGCGATTGGGGGGTACGTTTCATTTCCGCTGTCCAGTGAGAACCTTTCACCGGATCTAAGTTGGCAATTGAAAGGTGGCTGATTTCATCGGGCTGAATCGTGTAGAGCCGACCTTCTGGCACGCTCGGCTCCCGAGTGCAGGAATTTAACGCAAGGCCTACAAGGCCCAGAATTCCTAAGAAAAGTAGGCCGGTTTTTAAGGTTTTTGGCGCCATGTTTGCCCCCAATGGTTGACATCCTATGAGGCTCTCGTTACCGTTGCAAGCGCTATGTCGTCGCAATCACAGACCATCTGGGGAATGATCAGCGCAGGCGGATTTACCATGTATCCGCTGATCCTTTGCTCGTTCTTAGTTTGGATCGTCATCATCGAACGGATTTTAAGTTACAGAAAACTGGGCCAAAATCTGCGCGATTTTCATCTCCAATCGATCAATCTCATGCTGCGTCAGGATTGGGACGGGCTTCGAAGATTTTGTTCAGAGAATCCGAAGCTTCCTACTTCGCGTCTGACTATGGTTGCGCTGGAACGACTTTTTTCAAAGGATTCGCGATTGGTTCAGGGTTGGCTCGAAGCCGTGGAGCGTCAGCGCCTGGTGGTAAATCAGGAACTTCGCCAAAATCTTTGGATCTTAGGAACCATTGCCAGCGCCACTCCGTTCATCGGTTTGTTTGGCACGGTGGTTGGAATTTTGCGTTCGTTTCATCAGATTTCAGTGACGGGTTCGGGCGGATTTGCAGTCGTCGCGGCTGGGATTTCTGAAGCCCTGATTGCAACGGCGGCGGGGATCATTGTCGCTGTCATCGCCGTGATTGGTTACAACACGTTTCAAACCTTCTGGGGCAAACTCGTTCTCATGGTGAAGATTCAGACCGAAGAAATGGTCGAAATGCTCGGCGCAAGTTTTACGGGCGACGGATCCACCCTGACCGAGGTTGGTGCTCGGCAACAGCATTGAGGATTTATGGCCATTCTTCCCACTTCTTCTCCTGACACCGCGACTGATGAAGCTGGAATTGTTGCCGAGATCAACATTACTCCGCTCACCGATATCTTTCTCGTGCTTCTGATTATCTTCATGGTGACCAGTTCTGTGATGTCGCAAATGGGTGTGGAAGTGAATCTTCCGAAGGCCGCCCAGGCAGCCACTCAAAGTAATTCGGACGCCGTCGTCATCACACTCCTTCCAGGCGGGGTGATGAAAGTGAATTCGGGTTCGGCTCTTGCGGCCGGAAATTTCGATCGCTTGCAGGAAGAAGTGAAAAAGGCCTTCACTCAAACTCAATCTCGCACAGTGATTTTGGAAGGGGATCGCCAGGCTTTCTTAGGCGCAGCGATCGAGGTGATTGAACACGCCAAGCGCGCCGGTGCTACTCAGTTTTCTATTGCTGCTGGGGCTCCGAACCAGGAGCGCTAGGTTTTTTTCTTAGAATGACCAGGTGAACCTTTTGCGATCCATATTCAGGTAGTTTTTCCTGATGAACGATTTCGAGGTCGTTACCTTTCATGGCTTTTTTTATCGTGGCGAGATCGCAAGGATAGAGTCGGATTTCTCCACCGGGTTTGGTGATCCTGGCAAGTTCCTTCAGAGCGGGAGCAATTTTTTCGATTTTTTTTCGTTCATAGAAAAACAGGGAATTGCTACTTAGTACGACATCAAATTGATTTGGAGCTAAACCTGTAGAGGCAATGTTTCCTTTCAGAAAGTACTTCTGAAACTGCTCCGGTGCGAGATGAATGTCCATCCCATAGGCTTCAACGCCGATGGATCTCAGATCCTCCACCATTTTTCCTTCACCTGTTCCGGCGTCGAAGACCTTTTTTCCGAGGTCTCGGAGTCCTTGAACATAGTTGGGATGAAGTGTGGAAGAATTTAGTCCTCTACCGGTTCTGGCATAGGTGATTTCTCTTCCTGTGAGCGGGTCAGCAACAGTCACAAGATTAAGTTGGGGATCGTAAGTTACCGGTGGCTTTTCGGGTTTCCATCCTTGGATAAAGCTGAGGGTGATGTCATCGTTACGGGGTCCGAACTTAATCGCGTCGTAATAGTCGGGGCAGAAGGGATCACCGGGGTCTTCGGCTTCCCCGGGCATTTTATGAATGGCGAACGCGGGATGGGTCAATAAGCCTAGGAATAGGACCAACGCGATCTTCATTTTTTTTCAGCGGGTTTGATTGCCGTGCCTGTGATGGTGATGCGGTAGTGTGTTGGTAACGACAGAGAAGTCAGTTTTACTTCAAATCCAATAATGGCCGTCGCGCCTCGGTGATGAGCGCGGTAACGAAGCTCGCGTTTCAACGCTTCAATGGCTTCGGAATATTCTGTAGATTTATTCGCCTCGACTGCCGAGGTGCGAATGGCACAAGAGGCGACCACTGCGTCGACCGCTTCAAACTGTGGCATTCCCGGAAGAGTCTGTAAGTGGGTGATGGCGATTTTTTCTGCGGCTGCTTCTACTTTTGAAGAGTGGTCAAAGTGGGATGACTCGATGACCAGTTTCGAAGCAGGACGTTGAATCGTGTCGTCACTGCTTTCGTGAGTGTCGGGAGTGCTGAAAATAGAATCAGAAGGACCCAGGGTGATTTCAGCTGAAATTCCGCGCAGGGCTTGAACGATCAAAACCCCGGCATATTCGCTGATTCGGGGAATTAAAACTTTCCCACTTTCAAACTGCACTTCCAAATCGAATTCACGGATGCCCATGTTTTCGCGAGCAAGGAGATCCACCAGCTTTTCGCGCTCGGCAGGTTTGAGATGCCCATCAATTCTCAAGCTGAAAGGGTAGGCCGCCTGAACAGTTGCTGCAACGCTTGCGGCTCGGATATCAAACGCCTCAGAAGTTTTAGGGATGCTGGGCTTTGCAGCGGTTCGCTGAGTAGTACTCGCTGGGGGCTCAGGCGCAGGAGTGGGTTCGGGTGTGTAAGTCTCGGGCTCAGGCGCAGGAGGTGGGGGAGAAAATTCTAAATCCGTGTTGGCACTCGGACGTGCCGAAAGGTCAATTGCCGGAGGTTCCGAACTGGCAGGCTCGGGCGACGGAAGTTCCATGGGCGCATCTGGCGGAGGGAGGTCGGCAGGCGGTAAATCTGCAGAAGGGGAAGAGTCCAAATCATTTCCCAAGTCAGGCGCATTGAATTTGATCGAAGGGGTTTCTTGAATGGGGGAGAAGTCAGATTGTGGAGAATCAAGCGCGCTCACCAAAACTGGTTCGCTGCTCTCCGGACTATCTAAATCAAATAGAGAAGTTAAGTCTTTTCCCGTCACGAAAGAAGAGATTCCCCTTCTTTCAATGGTAACACAGGGAGACGAATGTCATCTTAAGACTGGATTAGGAGCCGTGGCACTTCTTGTATTTTTTGCCGCTTCCGCAAGGACATGGGTCATTTCTGCCTACTTTGTCGGCGCCGCCTGTGAGCGGAGTAACCGGGCCTGCCATCGAGGGGACTGCGCCCGAACCGCCACCTGCACCGCCCATCGCTGCTGCGGGGCCGTGAGTGAAGGTCATTTGACGGGGTTGCTTCATCATTTTGCTAAGATCCGGCCCCGGAGCTCGGCCTTTAGGTGCAGCGTCGGGAAGCTGAGGTCTCAGAGGCTTCTGTTGAAGGAGCTCGCCGTCTTCGCTGACGTTGTACTGATGCGAGTCGTCCGAGTGGCTGTGTTCTAATTCCTCTTCGAGATATTCCTGCTGAGCCATTTGAACCGCGAAAATTTTTCGAACCACGTCGCCCGTGATTTGGTTCATCATCATTTCGAAGAAGCGGAAGCCTTCTTTTTTATAGGCAATGAGCGGATCTTTTTGTCCGTAACCTTGGAGGCCAATCCCTTCGCGAAGGTGGTCCATCGCTAAGAGATGATCTTTCCACAGTCCATCGATCGTCGAGAGCAGAATCATTTTTTCAATCTGTCTCAGAACTGTATCGCCAATATTCTGTTCTTTGGTTTTGTAGGCTTCGTCAGCGTATTTCAGAATGAGTTTTTTCAGGCCAACGTCGTTGAACGGATCGATGTCGCGCTCTCGAATCGAAGTTTGAATCGAGAACATGGTGGCCATGGCGTCGTTTAATTCTTTTTCGTTGAGATTCTGATGTCCGTCTACGCGCTTCAAACGCCCCTTGGGAAAGAAGTCTTCAGTAATGGCAGAAGCGAGATCGCCCACCATTGAAAAAATCATTTCCTTCAAATTTCCACTGCCGAGCACTTCTTTTCGCAAAGCATAGATCACTTTACGTTGCTGGTTCATGACGTCGTCGTATTCCAGCAAGTGCTTACGAATATCGTAGTTATGGCCTTCGACTTTTTTCTGGGCGTTCTCAATGGCCTTGGTGGTCCAGCGATGTTCGATCGGAACATCTTCTTCCATCGCGGCAACGGTGCGCTTCAGTAATTCACTTTGACCGAAAATACGGAGCAGATCGTCTTCGAAGCTGAGATAGAAACGGCTCTCACCCGGATCGCCTTGTCGGCCTGCGCGACCGCGGAGCTGATTGTCGATACGGCGAGACTCGTGGCGTTCCGTTCCTAAAATGTAGAGGCCGCCCGCTTCCAAAACATCCTTGCGTTCAGCAGCACACTTTTCTTTCCACTTCAGCGTCGCCGCTTCGAGGGCTTTTGCGTACTCTTCTTTTTCTTCGGGAGTTTTAGCGTTCGACGTACCCACTTCTGCTTTAGCCAAAAATTCAGGATTTCCACCGAGCAAAATGTCGGTACCACGACCGGCCATGTTGGTGGAGATGGTGACAGCGCCTTTTCGGCCCGCCTGTGCCACGATGTCGGCTTCGCGCTCGTGCTGTTTCGCGTTCAAAACATTGTGACGAACGCCCTCGCGCTTCAAAAGAGCGCCGAGTAGTTCTGATTTTTCGACAGAAACAGTACCCACCAAAACCGGCTGTCCTTTTTCGTGAAGGCGCTTCAGGTCTTGAGCAATGGCCTTGAACTTGGCCATCTGAGATTTGTAGATGACGTCGGCTTGGTCTTTTCGAATCATTCCACGATTGGTAGGAACCACAGTCACGTCGAGTTTGTAAATCTGCTTAAACTCGGTCGCTTCGGTGTCGGCCGTACCGGTCATGCCCGAGAGTTTGTTGTACATTCTGAAAAAGTTTTGGAAGGTGATCGTCGCGAGAGTTTGATTCTCGTTTTCAATCTTTACGCCTTCTTTGGCTTCAATGGCTTGGTGCAAGCCGTCCGACCAACGGCGACCCGGCATCAATCGGCCCGTGAATTCGTCGACGATCATGACTTCGCCGTCTTTCACGACGTAGTCGACATCGAGTTTGAAAAGCACGTGGGCTCTCAAACCTTGGTTCACATGGTGAAGAGTTTCGATGTGAATTGGATCGTAGAGATTGTCGATCCCCAGGCGCTGTTCCATTTTGTCGACGCCGGAATCGGTCAGAGCAGCTGTTTTGGATTTTTCGTCAACAGTGTAATCGACTTCCTTCGTAAGACCGCCGTCCGCTCGGATCTGACGATCGATTTTATAATAGAGATCAGTTGTTTCATCCGTGGGACCGCTGATGATGAGCGGAGTTCTCGCTTCATCGACCAAGATAGAGTCCACTTCGTCGACGATGGCGAAGTTCAATTCGCGTTGGACGTAATCTTCCAACCGAAACTTCATATTGTCGCGCAGATAATCAAAGCCAAACTCGTTATTCGTGCCGTAAGTAATGTCGCAGGCGTAGTTTTCTTTACGCTGCTGATCGGTCAAACCGTGAACAATGATTCCGGTTCGAAGACCTAGGAATCCGTAAATTTTTCCCATCCAAGCCGAGTCACGTCGGGCGAGGTAGTCATTCACCGTGACGACGTGAACACCTTTGCCGGTCAGCGCATTTAAGTAGCAGGGAAGAGTGGCGACGAGAGTTTTTCCTTCCCCCGTTCGCATTTCAGCAATGCGCCCGCGGTGAAGAGTAATGCCGCCGATCATTTGAACATCGTAATGGCGTTGACCAATCACGCGCCAAGCTGCTTCGCGAACGACCGCGAACGCTTCGGGCAAGATCTGATCGAGGGTTTCCCCCTTTGAAAGACGCTCTTTGAACTCAGTCGTTTTGCCCGCCAGCTGCGCATCATTTAAGGTTTTGATGCTGGGCTCTAGCTTATTGATTTTGTCAACTATAGGACGAATGCTTTTAAGTTCACGCTCGTTCTGAGTTCCAAAGATCTTTTTGGCAATGACTTGAAGCATAATTTGTAACGGGTCACATTAGCGGGAGTCGGTACCCCTGTCCACCGGTTATTTGCCGCCCTCAATCAAAAAGTGGGTATGGACAAGTGCTTGTCAATCTTTGGAAAAAACAAATTCCGGTGAATGTGCGCGCTACTTCACTTCGCAGGTCACGTTGCCAAAGAAATTGGAATCGCCCCCCGACTGATCCGTGATTCGGAATGCGCCCTTTTCATAGCCGCTATTCTTATACAGGATGAGATCGGTGTAAGTGATTCCATCGGCGTCGCCGTGGAGAATGAGCGTATTCTGATCGTCGTCTGCGACGGTGAGGTTCTCATTCAAATTGGCTAAACCCGGGTGCTTGGGAGTGACTTTCACCGGCGCATCAGAGTTTCCCTCGATGGCCAGATCCGGTGTTCCGAGGCCCACGACTTTGAATTTGATGTTTCTGATCTTGCCTTCCAACTCATTGTCGGTCGAGCAAGCAAAGTTTTTTGCCTTCAGAACTAGGACTTTTGGCTCGCTTTCGGTTTCGCAATCAAAGCCCACGTTTCGATAAGTGCCTTCACCCTCTTTGACTGCGACGGTGATCTGAACCTTCGTGAAGTCTTCAGTCTGATTGGAGAATGAAATGTAGCCGTGTTGAGCTTGCTTGAGGAGACGGCCTGATTCAACCACGTAAGCGATATCACTTTCGGTAGCGATCAAAGAAACCGTGCCGTAGCGAAATTCCATGGTGCGAACCAGATTGCGGCCAGTGCTGATAGTAAGGTCATAAGTGAGATCGTCACGAAAATACTTTCGCGATTTTTCAGAAGTTTTACAGCTCCATTCTCCGCGCTTTAAAACAGACGTGTCTGCATAAGCGCTTCCAGAGCCGACTACCAGAGTTGAGATCCCCATAACCAAAGACGTAACAACGATGTGTTTCATGTGCCCCCCTAACGGACGGCGCAATTAACACACTGAAAAGGGGAGTGTCAAATCAACGTTTGGTAACTTTGCAGTCGACCTTTCCGTAGCTGTGGTCTTTGCCTCCGGTCTTGTCTGTGACCCGGTAGTAGCCCTTCTTATAGTCCTGATCGACGTACAGCCCGAGGTCTACCAAGGTGAGACCATCAGAATCGCCATGAATGGAGAATTCTTTGGCGTCTTCGCTTGTGGACATGTTTTCGTTGAGGCTGGCGAGAGGGCTGTCTGCTGGAGTGGATTTAATCACGATCTCAGCATCCCCTTCGATTTGAGCGTAAGGAGTGCCCAATCCGGCAACAGTGAATTCCACGCGATGGTTGCGACCGTTGGTGACGAGCTCGGTATCGCAAACAAAATCTTGCGAGGTCAGAGTGATCATTTTCGGGGCGCTCGTAGATTTGCAGGCAAAACCAATATTCTTATTAGTTTTTGCTCGGCGAATAGAAACCACCATTTCAAGATCGGTACAGTCGCTACCGGGTTCACCGCAATTGATTTGGATAGTGGCAGGATCGCTTAGAAGCTTTCCGGATTTCACATTAAAACCCAAGGTGTTTTCAGTGGCATGGGCTTCGGATTTTCCGAGTGCAAGAACGAGAGATCTCTCTGCCTTCGAATTGGTTTCAATCTCAAGCTGGTAGTCCGTTTTTGGGCGAAAATAGCCGCCAGTTTTTCCCTTCACCTGACAGTCCCATTTTCCTGATTGGAGAATCGGTTCCATCCCGAAAGCCGTGCCAGAAAGCAGTACCAGAGCCAGAAAAGAAAAACGCTTCATACGAAATACCTCTTAAAGAGGCGCGTAGCACGGTGCGATAGGGGAGTCAAAAATTTTAGTAGTCTTCGAGAATGTAAGACATCGGATCGACGGGGTAGTGATTGATTCGAACTTCGTAGTGAACGTGCGGGCCCGTCGAACGTCCGCTGTTTCCCAGGAGGGCAATCGTGTCACCCCGGTGAATTTTCTGACCTTTTGTCACCAAAATCTTTCGGGTGTGGCCGTACCAAGTTTCTAGCCCGTATCCATGGTCCAAAATCAGCGTTAATCCGTACCCTGGCTTCGTATCGGCAAACGTGACCACTGCATCGGCTGGGGCTCGAATCTGGGTTCCCGGGTGGTTCGCAATATCCAATCCTTCGTGAATTTTCACGCGGCCCGCTCCCGTCGGCGAACGGCGAACACCGAAACCCGAAGTGAAGTAACCCACAGCGGGCTTCAATGTGGGAAGTGCAGCCAAGAAAGTTTTTTGATCCGACAGCAGTTCGTACTGATTTTGAAGATTTTGCTCGAGAAGAAGAGAGTCGTAATTAATTTTAGAAAATTTTTGATCGAGTTCTTCATATTCCCTGCGGGAGGCGGAGTTTTCAATGGAGTCGCGGAGGTCGAAAACTCCTGGCACTAAAGTATCGCCGCGAACCTTCGCACTCGTGTTGGAAAGAATTTCTGGGGTGGGGGTTTTAGAACTACCCACCGCTTTCGCCGATGAAGAAGTCGTGATCGTTCCGTCGGTGATGTCTACTTCTTCAGCGGGGGGCGGAGCGAGTGCCGCATGACTGCTGGTAATGGCAGAAGCATCTGGCAACACCGCACTCGTGTTGATGCTTCGATCTTCGATGTTGGTAATCACTTTCAATCGGGTAGTGAAGGTGCGAATTCGATCCATCGTGCTTTCAATGGTCGTCATTTTATTTTTGAAGATTTGAACTTGCTGGCGGAGTCGTCGGTTTTCAAGCTTGAGTTGTTTGTTCTCGGAGATCTGGCTCATGACGTACCAGTAATCCAGCAGCATGATGCCTGCTAAGATTCCGACGAAGAGCACGCCCACCACGCTGCCTCGAATGAGCCATCCGGGCAGAATGAGGCGGTAGACCTTCGAAGTCTTTTCCGGAACCACCATGACTGTGAAGAAACGATTCGCCATCTCTGTTCTATTTCCTAGCCGACTCCATCACCTGCACCACTAGCCCGGTGATATTGTCTTCTCCCCCATGATCATTGGCTGCGTGAATAAGATTCTCAACAGCTCGGGAGAGTTCATCCTCAGTAAAGAGGTCTTTTTGGAGGATTTCCAGTATTTTCGCATCCTCAATCATGCCGGAAAGACCGTCTGAACAAATGAGGAACGCGTCACCGGGTTGAATCGGCATTTCGTAAACCTCGACATTCACATCGCTTTCAAATCCGACGGAGCGCGTGATGACGTTCTTCATCACATCTGTTTTGAGTTGTTCCCGAGTGATTAAACCGGCGCGAAGTTTTTCTTGAACTAACGAATGATCGCGCGTCACTTGCCACAGGCATTGTGGACGAATGTAGTAGCAGCGACTGTCGCCCACGTGGCCGACGACTAAAAGATTGTCGACAAAGAGCATGGCCGTTGTCGTGGTACCCATGCCTTGGAGCGCAGGATTTTTTAACGACGCATCGAAAATAGCTCTGTTTGCGGCACGAACAGCATCGCTGATGAGTTCTTTTGGGTTTTCGCCGCGTTTCTTTTTATGTTTTTTTACGTGAAGGTAAATGTGTTCAACAGCGAGTGCGCTAGCGGTTTCACCACCGCGATGGCCGCCCATTCCGTCAGCGACAACAAAGAGACCCAACTCGGGATGCGCACCCACGCTGTCCTGATTCTGTTTCCGTCTTAAGCCGATGTCTGTATTGAGTGCGAACTCAAATTCCATTACGCGCCGCTAACCGATATCTTTCCTACGAGGATCGATGGGGCACCCACATTGCCGAAAAATCTCAAATCGTTTCCAACTTCCGAAGTATTCAAAAACAAATCGAGGACATTGCCCGCGACTGCGAAACCTCGAATGGGGCCAACCGGTTTACCTTTCTCAATGAGTATACCAGATGCTCCCAGAGAAAAATCCCCTGTCACTGGATTGGCGGTGTGAATTCCCATGAGATCGGTGATCAAAATGGATTTTTTTAACCCCTCGAGCAGTTGCTCTGGGTTTTTTCTGCCCTGTTGGAGATAAATATTCGTTGTAGAAATGGATGGTGGGGCTTTGATTCCGCGGGAACTATTGCCCGTGGGTTCTGTTCCCATTTTTTTCGCGTAGTAGGTGTCGTACAGGCTGTTCATCAAAAACCCGTTTTCAATGAGCACTGTCTTTGCAGAAGGTACGCCCTCAGCGTCGAATGGAGATGTGGCAATTCCACCAGGGAGAAGGCCGTCATCCACGATCGTAATATTTTCTGAAAAAATTCGCTGACCCTGTTTCTTGGCCAGCATGCTGCGGCCCTTGTCGATGTTCTCGGCCGAAAAACTCGACGAGAGAAAATCCAAAAGCCCCGCCACAACGCTGTTTCGAAACACCGCCGGGCATTGCATGGTGGCCACGGGCTTTGCTCCCAAAAGTTCAGTGGCCCACTGAGCGGCCAATTTTCCAGTCTGTGCAATTTGAAGATTGTCTAAGTAATTGGAGAAGGCAAACTCGTCGCCCATTTGGCTGTCGCCACCTTCTTCCGCCTTGCAGGTAATTCCAGCGGTGAAAAGAGTGGTCTTGTACTGAACCAAGTCCCCGCCCGAGTCCAGCATGTGAACTTCGTAAAGAGTTTCACCCAAAGCAGCAGATCGGACGCCCGTAATTCTTTTGTCCGCGCTCTTGCAGGCGGTCTCGAGCTGTTTAGCGAGAGCAATTTTCTGTTCCAGAGGGACTGCGACCCCTTTTGCATCAAAAGAGTCGACTTCTGGATAGACGCTGGAACTCAACTGAAACAGCTCATTAAATTCGTCCGGTTGCACGTACTGCGCGACCTCGACAGCCGAGTCGACCGCATTCTCGATGGCCGCCTTCTCAAGCGAAGTCGTGAAGCTAAAGCCCTTCCGTTTATCCTGAATGACCCGAATGGAGAGGCCCACGTCCTCAGCCCGGGTCAACGAGTCTATCTGTTGGTTTTTTGACTCTATTTTGAGGGAGTTCTTCCGTTGAAGATAGACCTCAAACTGATCCAGATTGAGCTTTTCGAGTTTGCGGACTGCATGGAGGAGGGCTGGCTGCCCTTTCAGATTGGAGTGCATTGGACCCGTTTCCTAGTGGTCACAGTAACTTTACAGCTGCGGCACTGTAAAGGTAAAATAAAGGTAGGGATCGTAGCCGTCCAACCAACGAGGGAAAACCGATGGCCAATTCAACTTCTGGAAGTGACTGGATCAAGATGCTTGCGGACTCCACCGCAATGAAGGAGTTCAAGAATTATCACTGGGAAGGATCTTTTTCTGACTATCTAGAAATCGTAAAAAAGAATCCCACCGTTTGTCGCAATGCCTTCCAAAGAATGTACGACATGATTCTTTCGTGGGGCACAACGAGTTACGACGAATACAAAAAGAAAATCGTTCACTACAAATTTTTCGAAGATCCGATTGATCACGGAAAAGACGCTGTTTACGGCTTAGATGTACCGCTGATGAAGCTGGTGCACTTTTTTAAATCCGCAGCGTTTGGTTACGGTACTGAGAAGCGCGTGTTATTGCTTCACGGTCCGGTCGGTTCTGCAAAGTCCACGATCGCTCGACTTTTGAAAAAAGGAATTGAGCGTTACTCCCGACAAGATGAAGGTGTCCTCTACACTTTCAAATGGGTGGATGAAAAAGGCGCTACCGATCACATCTTAGGAAAACAAACGGAGATGGCTTGCCCGATGCACGAAGATCCCCTCAAGCTCGTGCCCGAAGAAGCCCGTCCAAGACTCTTAGAGGAATTGAATAAGGGGAATAAAACCCCTTATAAGATTCACATCACGGGCGATCTCTGCCCGGCTTGCCGTTACGTTCAACGGGAGTTCATGAAGCGCTACCAGGGAGACTGGGCGAAGGTCATGAACCATGTGCAGATTCAACGCTTCATTCTGTCTGAAAAAGACCGCGTGGGTATCGGCACGTTCCAACCGAAGGATGAAAAGAACCAGGACTCGACAGAACTCACCGGCGATATCAACTATCGGAAGATTGCGGAGTACGGTTCAGACTCTGATCCGCGTGCGTTTAACTTCGACGGCGAATTCAACGTCGCAAATCGCGGTGTGGTCGAGTTCATCGAAGTTCTCAAGCTAGACGTCGCGTTCTTGTACGACTTGCTTGGCGCTTCTCAAGAACACAAGATCAAGCCGAAGAAATTCCCGCAGACGGACATCGATGAAGTGATCATCGGTCATACCAACGAACCCGAGTTCAAGAAGCTTCAGAACAACGAGTTCATGGAAGCGCTTCGAGATCGTACGGTGAAGATCGACGTTCCTTACATCACGAAGTTGAAGGAAGAAGTGAAGATTTACGAAAAGGACTTCAACTCCAACAAAATCAAAGGCAAGCACATTGCTCCGCATACGGTAGAAGTCGCCGCGATGTGGGCAATCCTGACTCGTCTCGAGCAGCCGAAGAAGGCCAACCTCTCGCTCATGCAGAAGTTGAAGCTCTACGACGGAAAATCGCTGACGGGCTACACTGAAGACAACGTGAAAGAGCTTCGAAAGGAAGCCATTCGCGAAGGTTTGGAAGGCATCAGCCCTCGTTACATTCAAGACAAGATCTCGAATGCTCTGGTCGATGACAAGAGTGGCGATGTGGGTTGCGTGAACCCCTTCATGGTTCTGAATGAGCTTCAGGGTGGATTGAAGCACCACGCACTCATTGGCAGCGAAGAGAAGCGCCGTGAGTACCGGGAGCTTCTGGCCGTTGTCACTCAAGAGTACGAGGACATCGTGAAGAACGAAGTGCAGCGTGCGATTTCGGCGGATGAAGACGCAATCGTAAAACTCTGCGCGAACTACATCGACAACATCAAGGCCTACATTCAACGCGAAAAAATTCGCAACCGATATACCGGTCAGGATGAGGAACCCGATGAGAGACTGATGCGTTCGATCGAAGAAAAAATGGATGTGGCTGAAAGTCGTAAGGACGACGTCCGCCGCGAGATCATGGAGAGCATCGGGGTGGCAGCGATTGCTGGCCGCACCTTTGACTACAAGACCAACGAACGTCTTCGACGCGCGTTGGAGCTCAAGCTCTTCGAAGATCAGAAGGACACCATCAAGTTGACGACTCTGGTTTCCAACGTCGTCGATCGCTCGATGCAAGAGAAGATCGATGTCGTAAAGACCCGACTCATTAAGAATCATGGCTATTGCGAGATCTGTTCGACTAACGTCCTGAGCTTCGTGGCCAGCATCTTTGCCCGAGGAGATGTGAAGAGGAAGACCTGATGATTTATAACATCAAGCGCGATCATGCCCGCTTCCGATCGATTGTGAAGGGCAAGATCAAGCAAGATCTCAAGAAGTACGTCACCCACGGCGAGATGATTGGCCGGAAGGGTAAGGACATGGTGACGATTCCACTTCCGCAGATTGAGATCCCTCACTTCCGATTTGGAGAAAAGGAACAAGGCGGTGTTGGACAAGGCGACGGCAAGCCCGGCGACCCGGTAGGGAAGCAGGATCAGGGCGAATCGGAAGGCCAGGTCGGCAACAAACCCGGTGAGCATACGCTCGATGTGGATTTCACGTTGCAAGAGCTGGCTGAGATTTTGGGAGAGCAACTCGAGCTGCCCAAGATTGAACCCCGCGGTCATAAGACCTTAAAGTCCAAGACCGAGCGGTACACCGGGATTGCCAACCAGGGCCCGAATTCCCTTCGACACTTCAAACGCACTTTCCGTGAAACTTTGCGCCGCCAGATTGCTTCAGGGATCTACAATCCTGAAAATCCGGTGGTGATCCCGATTAAGAAGGACTTCCGCTACCGCTCTTGGAAGACGGACGTCCGCCATGAGAACAATGCCGTCATCATCTATATGATGGACGTGTCGGGTTCGATGGGCGACGAGCAGAAGGACATTGTCCGAACCGAGGCCTTCTGGATCGATACCTGGCTGCGCTCTCAGTATAAGGATATTGAAACCCGCTACCTGATTCACGACGCTACGGCCCGTGAGGTGGATGAAGACACCTTCTTTAAGACCCGTGAATCGGGCGGAACCTTGATTAGTTCGGCCTATCGCCTTTGCCAAAAGATCATTGAAACCGACTATGCTCCATCCGATTGGAACATCTATCCGTTCCACTTTTCAGACGGTGACAACTGGTCGGGGGAAGACACGCGGCTCTGTTTAGAGATCATGGAAAAGAGCCTTCTGCCCATGTGTAATGTGTTTTGCTACGGCCAGGTCGAGTCTCGCTATGGGTCCGGCCAATTCTATAAAGATCTAAAAGAACACTTTGGAAACGAGCACGAGTCGGTCATTCTATCGAAGGTGGAAAACAAAGAGGGCATTCTGGCGTCGATTAAAGACTTCCTCGGGAGGGGCAAATAGTGCGCTACGGTGACAGCGAACTGCCTTTAGAACTCGCCAAAATTCGCGATGAGATCCAAGGCTACGCCAAAGAATTCGGTCTCGACTGCTTTGAAACGATTTTCGAAATGGTCGACCACGATCAGATCAACTCCCTGGCCGCCTTAGGGGGCTTTCCGGTTCGATATCCCCACTGGCGCTTTGGCATGGACTACGACCAGCTGTCCAAGGGCTACACCTGGGGCCTTCAGAAGATTTACGAGATGGTGATTAACACCGATCCCTCTTACGCCTACTTAATGAAGTCCAATAGCCTGGTGGATCAGAAGACCGTGATGGCCCATGTGTACGGCCACGTCGATTTTTTCAAAAACAATCACTGGTTCTCGAAAACCAATCGCAAGATGCTCGATTCGATGGCCAACCATGCGGTGAAGATCCGGGAGTTCATGGATCAGCACGGCCAGGACAAGGTCGAAGATTTTATCGATCGTTGCTTGGCGATTGAAGATTTAATTGATCCCTACCTTCCGTTCGTGCCTCAGAAGAAGCGTCCAGGTGGTGAGGACGAGGCTAAGCAGCCTCAAGAACCAGGGCGTCTCAAGGTTTTCCAACCTTATATGGAGTCGTTCATTAACCCTCCGGAGTTCCTGGCCGAGCAGCGCAAGCGCATGGAAGAAGACTCCAAAAAGGCGAAGAAGATTCCAGCAGAACCCCAGAAGGACATTCTGGCTTTCTTGCTGAACTATGCCCCCCTCGAGCAGTGGCAGCACGAGGTTTTGGCCATTGTTCGCGACGAAGCCTACTATTTTGCGCCTCAGTGGCAGACGAAGATCTTAAACGAAGGCTGGGCTTCTTACTGGCACTCGAAAATCATGACCCATCGGGCACTGAAGGACTCGGAGCTGATTGACTATGCCGACCAACATGCCGGCACCATGGCCACCCAGCCTGGCCGAGTGAACCCTTATAAGGTGGGGATCGAGCTGCTCCGTGACATCGAGGACCGCTGGGACAAGGGCCGCTTCGGCAAGGATTGGGACGAGTGCGACGACATGGTTCTCAAGGCCAAGTGGGACAAAAAAGCGGGCCTAGGCCGCCAGAAGATCTTTGAAGTCCGTCGTGTTTGTAATGACGTCACTTTTCTGGACGAGTACCTCACCGAAGATTTTGTGGAGCGCCAGAAGCTCTATACCTATAATTTCAACCGCCGGACCAATCAGTATGAAATCGCCGAGCGGGATTTCAAAAAGGTGAAAGAGAAGCTGCTCTTCCAGCTCACCAACCGAGGACAGCCTTACATCTACGTCACCGACGGCAACTTTCAGAATAAAGGGGAGCTCCTGCTCCTCCACAAGCACCAGGGGCTAGACCTCGACGTGCGCTGGTCCAAAGAAACCATGCGCTCGCTCTGGGAAATCTGGCAACGCCCGGTGAACGTCGAAACCGAAGTCGACGGCCAGAAGAAACTTTTCTCCTACGCCAACGGCGAGTTTGTTGAAAAGTTCGTCTAGCTCTTAGCGGCCCAGAAGCGACTTTCGCCAGTTCTGCCATGCTGCCGGCAATTTCGAATAGTCCTTTTGCCCCGAGGGAAGTGCAAGATACTGATCCCTTCCTAAGAGAATTTCAGAAATCTCCTCGGAACTATATCCCGCATTTTCTAAACCGGACTGGGTGAGACCCTGGCTCTCACGTTCCAAGAAAGCGGATTCTTCTTGAGTGGGGTTTCCAAAAGCGCGAGGGGAGTCGTAGACCCATCCGCAAGCAATTCCAATGCAATCATAGTGGCCTGAAGAGGAGCCAAAACTGCTTTCCGGTCCGGGACTTCCTCCCCGATCCGGGCTCAGAAATTTTTGAAAAATGGGATTTGTTTTTTGAAAAATTTGTACCGTCCGAACAAAATCATGATACAGAGCTGGTCTTTATTATCGTGCGGCTGTTGAAGCCTGTTTCATGAGTTTGAAGGAAGTGAAGTGAACGCAGTTTTTTACCGCTGGTTTTTAATTCCCACCCTATTTTTCAGCGCTACAAGCGCTTCTCTGGCTCAGGCCGCGATCTACCAATGCCCCAAATTAGTGACTACTGCCTCCCAGGATTTTACCCAGGCCACTGGAATTGTTTCCACGGAGGGACGCACTGTTCAAGGCACCTTGGCCAACGTTCTAGGTGAATTCCCTTTTGAAGCCGACCTCACCTTGGTTTCAGGTAGTTCGCTTCCCACCTGGAAGGGTCGTTGGAAGATTATTGGTACGGCTCCGATTCCGGATTTTCCGTCTCCGATGGGCGGGACCCTCTACTTTACGGAGCTCTCTGGAGGCGTGGGATTTCTCATCGCTCATCCGGATCAAATGGGAACGCGTCTCTATAAAGGAAAAATTTCCCAGATCAGCTTGATGGAAACCCAAGCCTATTGCAAACGCATGGGGCAAGAAGAGACTGTGGCCCAGAAAAGTCCGACCACGGCCGCTGCTCCCACAGATGCGCAGGTCGAAGACGCCCGGAACTTTCTCGTTCGGGAGTGGACCTCTCTTTCAGCAGAGAACCGAAAGCGCGTGGTGATCGGGGCTAGTGCTGGAGTTCTGGCTGTGGAGGGTGCCCGTTGGGCTCTCAGTGCAAGAGCAGCAAGCAGTGCGGCTGGCGCTGCGGCACCTCGATTGGCTTACGCCAGGAATTGGATGTTATTACTGGCCTTAGTCATGGCGTCTATTCAAGACACCGAAGGCGATGCGAACTTGCCCCAGAATTTCTACCTCACCGAACGCGGGACCACGACGCTCATTCATTATAATGAGGCGAGCTTCGAGTACTTCACCAAGAGTTACCCTTGGCTTCGCACTTATCTGGTTCACCTAGCGGGTGAAGTCCGCGGACTGGCTAAAAGCTAGATTTCTATTCAGCGCAATCGGGTGATTCGAATCTGGGAAAGCGCACCGATGCGGAGGCCCAGGTTGCTCCAGTCTCGGAGCTCGCGGGATGCCACAGTCAAATCTTTCGTGATGGGGTCCATCTCAGGTCCGTAAGGTCTCGTCGTGAAACGGTCGAGCACACCAAAGGTGATTTCTGGTTGAAATTCTCCCAGTCGACGGGACTCCCCAATTTCCAAATCTTTAAACGCCGAACTTTTCACAGTAAAGGGCAGCCAAAAATGCCCAAGCCCCAGATTGAGACTGGTGTAGGTGATTAAGAACTGGCCTCCGAATATTTTTCGGGTGCCTCCGCCAAATGCCAGGAGGGAAAAGGTGGGGACTACGAAGCTCACTTCATCGGCGCTGGAGAGCCGTTGGCTTTGTCGGCTTTCGTCCAGCCAGAAAAGATCGAAAGTGCTCAGGTTTCGCAGACCCACATTCAGCTGCGGAGGGCGGTCTAAGAAAATATCGTTTTCTTCGATGATATTTTTCAGGCCCGAATAGGTCATCAAGAGTCGATCAATATCGCAGGCGACGAGCCGAAATACTTTGGGAGGAGTTGCGCCGGTTTTACGAAGGTCACTCGAGAGACGCAAAAAAAAATGAGGGTGAACCGTCGTGGGAGTTCTCTTCCCAGTCGTTGGATTTTTTTCCTCATACTGGAGGAGGGTGGACTTTCCCACTTGAAAGGAGTGGGCGAGGAGAATGACTTCTTCGGATTGGGAGAGAAAGCAGTGCTTCAGATCTGCCGGGGTAGCCTCGTCAAAGATTTCCGCGTTGTCCATTTCATCAAAGATCCGATGGACTGCTTCAGAGACGAAGAGATTGTGGTCGAAATTGACGATGCAAATCGAGGTGGCGGCAAGACCCTCCGTCGAATTAAAAATTCCAAGTCCAAAAAAGAGAGCCGCGAGAAGGAGCATCTAGCGTTTTTGGAGTCCCAAGAGGGAAGCCCGCCAGTTTTGCCAGGCGGCGGGCAGTTTCGAATCATCCTTATTGCCAGCGGGTTGAGCGAGATACTGATCCTTCCCCGCCAAGATTTCTGAAATCTCTTCCGGACTATAACCAGCGTTTTGGAGAGAGGATTCGGTGAGGTTCTGATTTTCTCGTTCTAAAAATGTGGATTCGTTCTGATCGACGTATCCATAAGGAGTGGGAGGATCTACTTGATTCCATGCACATCCACCGTTGGCCGAGCACCGATAGAAGCCCGTTCCCGGAGTGGCAGATCCGATGCTGTTGTCCCCGCCGGGGCTCCCGCCTCGGTCGCCATCGGCAGCGAATACCGGGAAAGTAAATGAGAGCGACGCTAGAGTAGCGACGACGATTTTCAAATTGAAATGCATAGATACTCCTAGGTTTTGGTGCCTGCAGTCATTGGGGCTCTAGCATGTGAAAAATAAGCTGCCACTTCAAAAACGGCCGCAGGATTGCCAAGCCGGTAGCGAAAACCGAGAACTCGCTACTTCGGTGTTTGTTCTATCTAAGGGACTACCTGGTCTGTGAATGAAGTAGCTGGTGGTGACCCCGGCAGAGTAAAGCCAGGTTACTAAGGGTCGTTTCCCCTCCTTGTGATACAGGCTTTAGATGATGAATGTCGAGCCAGCGCCTTTCCCCGCAGCGTTTGCCTTCTTGTTGATGCGTGCACTGGGCCTGATCGCGTTTCTGAACGGCGTGGTTGAGGTAAGCCGAAATGGCTCGGGGATTCTTGTTCACTCGCGCCGGCGCGAGTGGTTTGGAGCGATTGGCTTTCTCAAGTGGATCGTTTTTCTGAAGAT
>FRDC01001029.1_pt1 | contig 24837 bp, 19 predicted proteins | sample 1106171 | NCBI WGS metagenome assembly FRDC01 (sample SAMEA3930566, study PRJEB13176) | freshwater metagenome | biome: Drinking water system; feature: drinking water; material: water | place: Singapore | collected 2014-12-20 | reverse complement strand
CATTTCTTGAGTCCGTAGAACAAACTCTACAAATCCTTTCGGTATCGCTGATTCCCAATTTCGATAAAGATATTGTTGTACGAAAATCTACTCAATGTGAACACATAGCGAAATCACTCTTCTTGGTCAATGCGCTGCCTGCTGGAATGAGTATTGCAACTGCTCAAAGATTATTTGAGAATTGCTATCCCTTACATCCTTTGACTTTATTATTATTACCCACGCTATGTCAAAAAGTAGCACAAAATGAACGTACTTTATTTAGCTACTTAGGAAGTCAAGAACCATATGGTTTTCTTGATACATTAGCTCATCTTGAGATCACTGATGATAGATTGCCGTGGATAATGCCTTGGGAAATTTATCAGTATTTCATTTTGAATCAGCCAGGACTAACCACAGATCATGCAACTCATCGTCGCTGGGCAGAAGTCGTGATGGCATTGGAACGTTTAGGGGATGCATCCATACAGGAAACCCAAATACTCAAAACTATTGGATTACTTAACATTATTGGTGCTCAAGGTGGTTTAAAGGCCTCAAAAGAAATTATGGCCCTTTGTGGTGATAGTAATGAAAACATTATCAATCACGCACTGGAGTTATTACAAAAAAAATCAATTATCACTTACCGTAAATTTAATGCTGAGTATCGTGTATGGCAAGGCAGTGATTTTGATTTAGAAGCTTCGGTACAAGAGCAAAAAGCGCAAATGATCAATCTTCATCTTGCAGATACACTGAATGAGAAAAAACCTTTGCAGCCTGTCGTCGCTCGACGTTATGGGATTGAAATAGGCACGCTACGATATTTCAACCCAGTATTTATTGATAGATTTAATACGAATCAAATCGTTCTAACAAACGAACCTACAATATATTTATGTCTTTCAGAATCGGGGGAAGATGAGGCCCTCTTTGAAAATTACTTGAGTGCACTGGGGTATTCATTAGCAATCGGTGCAATTATATGTTCAAGTGACACAGTGAGGGAATCTTTGATTGAGCTTATTGCTTTGCAAAAGATTCAGCATAGTAGTCCTGAATTAGCATCTGATCCGATTGCTCAACGTGAACTTAAAGATAGATTGACTGTTGCAATCAAGAATGAGAGAAAGGTTATTTCAAGAATTCTTGAAGAACCAAGTAAATCGACTTGGCATTGGGGTGTCCGACACTACAAAGTTAATAATAAGCGTGCATTCCAAGAGCTATTAACGTTAGTGTTGAAAAGTAATTACACTAAAACACCACATTTACATAATGAACTGATTAATCGAGAGAAACCTTCCTCAAGTGCAATAGCTGGCCGTAAGAAATTACTACTTGCCATGATTGATATGGAATCTGTTGAAGATCTTGGAATTGAGAAATTTCCACCAGAGAAAGCGATTTATCGTTCTATTCTTCGAATTACTGGCCTTCATACAAAGACGAATCAAGGGTGGCAATTTACTGTACCCGAATCTGCATTAGCATCAGATAGGGGTATTCAATCTCTTTGGGAAGCAATCGATAACTTCTTAAGTCGTACCGAACAGAACCCTCTCGCGATCACTCAACTGTACCAAGAATTACTAAATCCACCGTATGGTATTAAATCAGGCCTTTTACCAGTGCTCTTTCTTACAGCTTATTTGGTTTATAAGGAAGAAATTGTTATCTACGAAGATGGTTATTACTCACCATTTCTAACTCAGGAATTGTTGGAAAAAATCTTGAAGTCGCCTGAGATATTCTCAGTTCAGCGCCTCAGAATTAATCATCTTAGAGACCAGCTTTTCAAGAAATATGCTCAAGCTATTACACTTGAAGACCCTGCTGAGGTTAATATGATGGCAGTACTTAAACCACTATCTAGGTTTATGGTCAATTTGCCGGATTATACAAAGCGAACCAAACGTATTTCTGAAAAAGCACAGAAAGTACGTGAGCATTTCTTTGCAGCCAAATCCCCTGCACAATTGTTGTTTAGAGAATTGCCGGTTGCCTGCGGATTCAAACCCATCGGCGCAGAAACAACAATTGAAGTACTTGAAGATTTTTCTAAAGAATTAAAGTCAGTATTCTTAGAACTGCGAATTGCCTATCATAGTTTGCTGAGCGAGTTTCAGATGATGCTTAAAAATAGCTTTAATGAGAATGAGAAAGTTGCGTTCTCAGAATTGCGTGAACGTTTGCGCGGACGCTATGGCCCTCTTCAAACATATACAATTGATACACATGGATTAAAGGCTTTTTTGGGTCGTTTAGCTGATCCCTATGGTGATGACGGACATTGGCTAAATAGCCTAGCAACGTTCATCGCTCGAAAACCTCCTGAAAAATGGTTAGATGAAGATATCAATATAGCGGAATACCGTCTTGTTGAGTTCTCAAAACGTTTACGTGATCTGGAGCGCTTGCGTATTCACTATGAGGACAGTGCAATATCGTCTCATAACACTCAAATCGAGGTGGTGATGCTGCGAACGGTACGCCAAGGTGGAAATGATCATGATGCCATTATTTCACTTGATGAATCCAAGAAAAAAGCCATAAGCGAAAAATTTGAATTGATTCAGCGTATGTTGAGTGATTTACCTTCAGAAGATCTGCGTTTAGCACTTCTAGCACAACTTTTTGAAGAACATATTGCGGATCGAAAGAATAGTGAAAATAATTTATCATCTATAAAAGAAACAGGAGCAGGTAATGAGCGATAAAAAAATACGTCACGTTCTTGGTCTGTCTGGAGGTAAAGATAGTTCTGCGCTTGCTATTTTTATGCGAGACAAGGTACCGCAGATGGAATACTTCTTTACAGATACAGGAGCTGAACTACCTGAGACCTATGAATACTTGGATAAATTGGAGGCCTACCTTGGCAAGCCTATTACACGTATCAATGCTACCCGAACTTTTGACCACCTTCTTAAAAATCAATATAACAATTTTCTTCCATCTCCGAACACGCGCTGGTGCACTCGCGAACTTAAAATAAGACCATTTGAGGAGTTTGCAGGAAATGATGAAGTTGTCAGCTATGTGGGAATACGTGCGGATGAAGATCGGGAAGGATACGTAAGTACTAAACCTAATATCAAAGCAGTATTTCCTTTTAAAGAATTTGGCCTTGTATATGCGGATATTATGCGTATTCTGGATGATTCTGGTCTAGGTATTCCTGGTTACTATGAATGGCGTAGCAGATCAGGATGCTATTTCTGTTTTTTTCAGCGTAAATCTGAGTGGATTGGCCTTAAAGAACGTCACCCACAATTGTTCGAAGATGCAAAACAATATGAAAAATTTGATACTGAAACAGGTACACGTTATACCTGGTCTCAAGGTGAGAGTTTGAAAGAATTAGAAATGAGATCAGAAGCTATTAAACAGAATGCAAGCCAGAAGTCAAAGTTTATTTCTGTTGAAAGCTGGCAGGCTAAACTAGCCACTATTGCAGAAGAAGAAACTGATGAATCTTGCATTATTTGTAACTTATAACTGCTCTTAATGATATATCCATTTTAATCAAAAAATTGCATATATTTTAAAGATCCGATAAAAGTAAAGAAAGGATATCAGAAGCTAGTTTTCATTCTTATTTTAAGATATACATTGGTTAATTAAGAATGATGGCATCAATATATAAAATCCAATGTATGCAATCATGTTTATAGCATACAGTAATGGAAAATAATTTCATCATCTAGCCGGAAAATCAAACAATGAAGCTTGTTGATTAATAAAATCATGGGTTTATGCGCATCAAATTTTGATTTCTCTGTTTAAAGTTAAAAATCTATAAAATCAATACCATACAAAAATACAGATTAAGAACGGTCATTAAAGACCGATGATGAAAGTCATCTAAAAGATGCATTCAAGCCAAAAGCGATCAAAACCAACTATCATGGAAAAGTTGAATCTTAGAAACACTATTAGAAGACTAGGAGCTGCCAAGCTTACAGCGTTGATTGGCATAGAACGCCTTGAAGCTATTCATGCCATAATGCAGAGTAAGGTAACTGAAAACCAGCTTGCAGATATATTGATTGAGAGGTACGGAACACAAATTTTTGCACACAAAGAAATTAGAAAAATCATACTTCGTTCTTTCCCTAGAGAGGTGTTGGCTTACCTAGCACATGAAAATGAAAACGCCAACCTTACTGAAAAAGACCTTGCAAAACTGGAAAGTGAAAAATGGAGCAGGACAAGCAAATTTACAGAACGATTTCTTTTTATCTTTGGGCTCGGAATTGAATATCTTCCTCCTGTGAAACACCAGATCCCAAGTCAGGATATCCTTGAAACAGACACTTTTCTTTTTCCTTTCCAGAAGCGTGTCAAAGATAAGTTTATTAAATCCCTTATAACAGGTACCAAACGCATCTTACTGCACTTGCCGACAGGAGCAGGAAAGACCAGAACTAGCATCGAAGGCCTTATAGATTTCTGGCGCTCACAGGGTAATTCCTCTGAATATATGATTTGGCTCACGGATTCAGAGGAATTGTGTACTCAAGGGGAAGAAACTTTTACCAATCTCTGGCGGATGCGTGGCGATAGGCCGATAAATTTAATTAGGCTATGGGGTTTTCACAAAATAGAGGCTTTGCCACAGAACGGAGGTTTAATTATAGCTAGTCTCCAAAAGCTCCATCGTTTGAGAACAAGCGCCACAAATGCAGAATTCTGTTTAATGAATGAAATTAACAGACGTGCAAGATTGATAGTTGTCGATGAAGCGCATAAAAGTATAGCGCCTACATACAAAGCAACAATCGAATATCTTTGTAACCTTGAGAATACAATTCTTGTAGGGTTAACGGCTACACCTGGCCGTACAGATGAAAACCAAATTGTCGAGCTAGTTAAGTTTTATGGAAATAACAAAATCACTCTTACAAATGAGAATGAGGATGAGGTTGAAGATCCAATAGCCTACTTGCAAGAACATAAATATCTGTCCCACATTATCCGAAAGAGGATTCCCACAGACATTACGATTGACTTAACTCCAGATGAAAGAAAGTCAGTAAGTGAGTTTTTTGAAATTCCACCTAGGGTTTTAATTGAGCTTTCCAAAAACGACCAAAGGAATGCTCTAATTATAAGAGAGGTGGCAAAATTACAGGAAGATGATCATCAGACCATTTTATTTGCTTGTTCCGTGGAACATGCACACCTAATCACGGAATTGCTCATGATACGAGGTATTCCGGCACGGTGCATAGATGGTGAAACACCATCCTATGACCGTTCAAAATATATAAAAGATTTTAAAAGTGGGAAAATCAGAGTCCTTGTTAATTATGGCGTTCTAACGACTGGCTTTGATGCACCTAATACTGATGCTGTGATGATTACTCGACCTACTGGATCTTTGGTTCTTTATTCTCAAATGATAGGTCGTGGTATCCGAGGCCCAAAGATGGGCGGCACTACTGATTGTATTCTGATAGACATGGAAGACAATTTATTAGGCTATCCTTCTGAAAGACAGGCTTTTAAGTTCTTTGACAGTCACTGGAGTGCATCATAATGGCAGAAACAGCAAAATTTCCACAAATACCAAATAGCAGTCCCATAATCCCGGCACCCACTGCCATTGAGACATTTAGAGACTCTGGCTATAAAAGCACCGCAGCAGCTCTAGCAGAACTAATAGATAATTCCATTGAAGCAGATGCAAGTACCATCCAGATTTTGACCTTTGAAGAACCAGTAACCTTACCTAATAGAACCGTTCATCGTATTAATAAAATTGCAGTTTACGACAATGGAAAAGGTATGGATCCTCATACATTGATGTTAGCTCTTCAGTTTGGTATGGGTACACGCTTGCACAGCAGGAAAGGAATAGGACGCTTTGGGATAGGATTGCCTAATGCCTCTGTTAGCCAATGTCGACAGGTTCAGGTTTTTTCCTGGCAAGAAGGAAAATGCTACAAGACTTACCTTGATTTAGATGAAATCCGTGAAACACAACAACAAAACTCTAATCCAGTCGTTGCATGTGATCTACCGCGTGAAGTACTAAACCATATAGAAGGAAAACTGGGAGAGGATTCTGGAACGCTTGTTGTTTGGAGCAAATGTGATCGACTTGATATCAGTAGATCATCCACTTTGTATAACAACATGGAAAAAGATTTATGCAGGATCTATAGGCATTTTCTTGATAATGACAATAGCTACGGCAATAAAGTAGATGTGAAACTAATCGTTACTGGCAGAGATCGTTCTGTTATGCAGCTTGTGGCGAATGACCCTATATATTTATTGATACCGAATAATACACCTGGGCATGAGAGAGAGTCGACTAATATTTTATATGGAAACGTGGTTTATATAGATGTACCTTATGATGATGACGGTAATACTTCTCGCATTGAAATAAGATTTACAGTAGCGTTACCTGAAATACAAGAATTGGGTGGAAACAGCAAACTCGGCAAGCATTATGAAAGAAATACCGGAATTTCTATTGTTCGAGCATGTCGTGAAATTGATTTTGGTGATTTTGGTTTTTTTAATCCACGTGAGGAACGGCAACGTTGGTGGGGTTGCGAGATTCGTTTCGATCCTGTTTTAGACGAATTATTTGGCGTTACTAACAACAAGCAATCCGTTCGGAATATTCGATATTTAGATACTAAAGAGTTTGAAAAAGAACATGGTGAGAATATAGATAAGCTTAAAGCCGAGGATAAGAAACTCTGGCTTTTATATTATCTGAGTAAAGTATTTAAAGGTAACAACGAAAAGATAATGGATATAGTACGTACAAGAGGGTCTGGCAAAAACTCTGGCGACAATTTAGCTCCAAATATTGATAAATCTACCAAGATAGCGAACGCGCAGCTTATAGATTCCAAAGTCAAAACAAAATCGCTTATAGAAGGCAGGGAAAAGTCAGACGAAGAAAAGCGCAACGAATGGATGAGTAGTCTGGAGAAAAAAGTTTCAAATCTGACTGCTGAAGAATTAACGGATTTAGTAGATCAGAAAGCTCAGCTTAAAATTGACTTTGATTTTGGTTTCTGGCCAGGAGAGCAATTTTTCTCGATCGAAACACGAGGGGATACATTAATTATCGTCATAAATAAAAAACATTCTTTTTATACGGAGTTGTACGAGCCTTTATGCAAAGAAAAAGATTCTAAATACATAGATGCAATTGATTTGCTATTAATGGCTTATGCCCGCGTTGAAGATGAATTATATAGCCACGAAGATGAACTACAGGAGATTCGGTCTAAATGGGGTAACTATGTGCAAAAATTTCTAAAGGCTCTTAAAGAAGAAGCTTAAGCAAAGATGTTATTTGACAAAGAGTTACGGGAACCAGAGGAGAGTATACTTGATGGAGGTAAATTGCGACATAAGCTTGAGTCAGCTCTACCTCAGGCGAGAAGTCGAATCACCTTTATTTCCGCTTATGTTACTCAAAGTGCTATTGACTGGTTGAGTGGGTTTAAACCTAAGAATGTCGATGCATACATTGTTTGTCGTCTTTTACCTTCCGATGTATTAAGCGGCGCTACGCAACTTTCCGCTCTCATAGCCGCCTTGAATAAGGGTATAAAGGTTTTTTGCCTTCACTCTCTTCACGCAAAGATTTTTGCCATAGATAACGAGACGATTTATGTTGGTAGTGCTAATCTCACCAATAATGGCCTAAAAATATATGGCACAGGGAATCTCGAAGCTTGTATTAAAGTCCCTGGGAATAATCTGAATCTAAAGTTCATTCAAAACATCCTTGATTCTGCTACATCACTCGATGAAGAAAGTATACGAAAAATGCAGGATTGTATTGATTCAAAGGCAACAGCTATATCTCATGATCAATGGCCTGAAGGTGTCATAAAAGAAAACGAAGGAATATGGGTACGGGATTTCTTTTGGACACACTCTGAGAAAAATAAGAACAACCCTGAACTGAGCCATGATCTTGAGTTACTGGGCCTCGGGTCTATCAATAATATACAAGATATATTAAAAGAGAATGTATTAAAGACAAGATGTATTAAATGGTTAATAAAAAAACTAGAAACAGAACCGGGACATGAGCTTTATTTTGGCAGTCTCTCAAACATTTTGCATGATGAACTTAAAGATGATCCGATTCCTTACAGAAAAGACGTAAAATCTTTATTGCATAATTTGCTCTCCTATGCAGTAGTCTATCTGCCTGAAATTATTGAAGTATCTACTCCTCGGCACTCACAGAAAATTAGATTAATAAAACAATCTTTAGAGTTTAGTTAACAAAAGCATAAACGACGTTAGAGTCGAATAAAGAAGCCGTAATATTCAGACATAAAGTTTTATTTTGTGATTGTTTGCGGAACTCTTTTTCCACTCTTACAGATGTTCATTCTGGTAATTTGTCGAATGGGATTCGGTGACCAGCTAACATGTATTGGTTTGTCTGCTCCATAAAAATATACTCTATCAGCACAAGTATTTTCAAATATCCAAGTGACCACATCCCACATGTCTTCATCTTCAATAAGAAAATCACACGCAGCTCCTAGTCGTTCACATATAAATTTACCATTTCGTTTTCTTTCATGAGCAGCATGTTGATCTAGATTTGGCGAAATTCTTCCAGATATCTTTTTTGCAAGCTCTGCCGAACAAAAGCCATAAGTTAGTTTAATCATTCCATAATAATCTATAACTGGATCAAGAATTTTTGTAGCAAGTTCATATATGGCTGTATAAGAATCTGCTTCTTTCGGTAAATTAGAAATGCCTGTTCTAGCTTGCATTTCGCCACATTCAATGAGGTCGCGATAAGTAAAATACTTACCACATGGAGTGTCAATATTGGGAATAGATTGACTCCGAATTAGGCGCATTCCATCAATTTGCCAACGTGCAAGATTAAGGTTGTGAATGAATTCTGTGGGATTTGGTCCATAACCCGATAGATCAAAAAGATTCGAGGCTTCTAGTTGATTGTCAAATGCAACCTGTTCCACATAACTATCCATTTCCTCATTCATAAATCGTGATTTCAGATAAAGGTAAGGGGGTGGAAATTCTTCTCCATATTCAAAAAAATGAAGTTCTTGTTCATAAAATAATATTTTTACACGATGTATCATTTTAGGAAGTGGTTTTCCATAGAAATCATCAAACCGCATTAGGGTAAGTTTTCCTGATCGTATGTGAATTTTGACTAGATCAGCAGATGTAATATCACCGTATAACGCTGCACCACAACCAACATATATACGAAGAATTGGGGTAAGTCGCTCGACAAGACTTGAATGAAGTTGTAATGACTCGCCTTCGATATACCAACCAAGACCTTTTGATGCCGCGTCACGACAGGCCGCGTCGATGCGTTCAGGTTGCGAAATTTGAAACAGTAGTTCCCTTGCCTCTAGCTGGGCAGATCCATAATCAGCAAAGTGAGCTTTAATGTCGCGTTGCAATTGAGGATCAAGATGACGATAGGGTTTACGCTTTTCAAACATTCCAAGCGCAAAATAAACCAATAAATCATTCTGCCGGAGCCTGCCAGCAGTTTCCAGGACGACATCATTTTTTTGACTTCGCAAGAAACGAAGTGCTCTAGGTAAACTGCCAAAAGCTCTAAGTACTTGAGGTAAATTTATGACTTCACTTTTTTCCGGCTCACGTCCATTTTCTAACCATTGAAGCCAAATCGAATCGAGTAGAGCCTGATGTTCGATATAGCGTGCGAGATCTTTCTCGATCTTACTTGGTTTTGATGCACGTTGTACCTGGCTAGCAGCACGCAATAGATTAGAACGTGAACGGCTTCTGTCAACCAAGAAACGTTGTTCCGCATCTTTGTCCTTAAAAACGAAAAATATACCTGGAGCTACGGGGATTGATTCTTCATATAAATTTTGTTCGATAAAGATTTTTAGTTCACTTGGTGTATAAAATTTTTGAAAGGTACCGCGAGTTGTCAGAATTCCATCATAAAGCGGCTTACCTTTAGCTGCGTATTGGTTTGTTAACATCACCGATACGACAAGTAGTTCTTGAGCTAAGGAATAGGCTCCTTGAAGTGCTTCAATACGTTCATTGATATCTTCAATAACGTTAATGACAAAACCTAGGTTAACAATATTAGATAATTTCTTTTGATTTTCTGGCGCAAAGTGCGGATCCCAGCCTATTGCTCGAATACCATTTTCTTGCAAACCTCGCAAATCATCTCCACGGCCACAGCCATAATCAAAAATACTACGTGAGCCATCAAGAAAACCAAATCTTGCGAGCATTTGAATAGGCGCAGAAAATCCATATCGTACAAGAGCTGTTAAATGCCGCTGCACTTCATTAAAAATAGAAGTGTTACTTTCGTTCTCAAGTTCTGAGAAGTCATTACCGAGTGGAACAAATTCATAATCAATCAGCCGATACCCTTTCTCAGTGATCAATTTCTCCCATTGGTTTAGAAAGCCAATTCTGGAAGGATCATCAAAGAGACCTAAGGTTTCAGCTATATTAGTTAGTGCTTGAAATTTTGAGATTTCTTTATGATCAGGTGGAAGTAAAAGTTCTTTACGATGGAGGATAGGCGGGTTTAGTGAATCAGTGTAGGAACGATTACGGATTCGTTGATCTCCATGGAATTCAACTCGCCAACTTGCCTCTAGTTTGGGGAAAGGTTGATCAAAAAAATTACGGTAATAAAGGAAGGAAACAGATTCTTTATTTTCAGAGATTCGAACAACATTGTAATTAACGCCTTTAGTAACTTGCGCAAGTTTTTCTGCTTCTGCTATTAATTCTAAATCCGTTAGACTCAATGAATTGAATGCTTCTATGTGCAGGTAACGAGATGAATGAACAAATTTTCCAGTACTGTTTGATTCTGCCATTGTTCAGTTTGTAGGATAAAATCTTTAATTCTCAGATGCCAGTTTGATTAAATTATACTTAATATGTTAGCTAGTCTATATTTTCGTAATCTTGCATACTATTTTTATTATAAAGCATAGATTTTAATGAAGTGCGATTGCCGTCATTTAATCAAAGTAGCAAATTCAAGATCATCAATTTCCAATTAAATTTAGTAATTTCCTTTCTATTATTTGTAATATCACTTTCATTGTTTTTGTGGATTTGACATCGTTAATGATGGTGTGTTTGAATACTGATGCATATATCAATTGCAGGAGCATTCAAACATGTCCAATCGAGGCGGAAAACAGGAAAACGTAGGCAGATCGCGAGGTCAGGGTAAATTTGGGGAACCAACGGCAGTCATGCGCATACCGCAAAGCCAGACGGCAACGATCAAAAGCTTTCTGGAAGCCTTGCAGCGCAAAAGAGCGAATGCTGCGGATGAAAATGCCATTGCAGAAATCGAAGTCGATGAGTTTTTCACGCCCGCGATTAGTGAACAACCAACGTTACTGCCATTATTTGCTACCAAAGTGGCAGCGGGTTTTCCCAGTCCAGCCGATGATCATGTCGAGAAGCGCCTGGACATCAGCGAATTTATGATCGATCACGCTGCTTCTACGTTCTTTGTGACGATCAAGGGGGATTCGATGATCGATGTCGGTTTGCTACCGGGCGATAAAGTGGTGGTAGATCGCTCCAAAACACCGGCTATCGGCGATATTGTACTAGCCGTAGTGGATCGGGAATTTACCATCAAAATCCTGGATCACGGCGCGAACAAGATGCCAAGACTGATGCCAGCCAATTCAACGGGCGCTTACCGGCCCATCTACATTCGTCCCGATACCCAGTTTGAGATTTTTGGTGTGGTGATCGGATCATTCCGTCGCTTTAAATAAGCAAAATATTGCCGGTTTCTTGCAGAAAAACCATCGCTGTTATCGCATCGTATCAATCATGAGTAATCGTTCCATCGCGTTAATTGACGTTAACAATTTTTACGTCAGCTGTGAACGAGTATTCAACCCCAAACTGGAAGGCAAGCCGGTTGTGGTGCTATCCAATAATGACGGCTGCGCTGTGGCGAGAAGCAATGAAGTCAAAGCGCTGGGCGTCAAAATGGGGCAGCCGTGGTTTCAGCTCAAGGATTTAGCCAGAAAACACGGCATCATCGCCTATTCATCCAACTACGCGCTCTATGCCGACATGAGCAATCGCGTCATGAGCATTTTAGGTATGTTCAGTCCAGAACAGGAAATCTACTCGATTGATGAATGCTTTCTCGATCTCACAGGGTTTAGAAGATGCAACCATTCTGGTTATGGGCAGAAAATCCGAATACGCATCAAAAAATGGACGGGATTGCCGGTCTGTGTTGGTATAGGCCCAACCAAGACACTGGCTAAACTCGCTAATCATATCGCTAAAAAAAACCCTGAATTTAATGGAGTGTGCGATCTCAATAGCCTGTCACTCGAACAGCAAGCGGACTGGTTTCAACGCATCGAAGCCGGGGAAATCTGGGGTATCGGCAGGCGGCTTGCACCCAAGTTGCATGAAATCGGCATCAAAACCGTATGGGATCTGAAAACAGCATCGCCCTCGCAACTGCGTGCCCGTTTCTCGGTCGTGATGGAAAAGATCATCCGGGAAATCAATGGCACGGCCTGTATCGAACTGGAAGAAATCAATCCACCGAAAAAACAGATTGTCAGTTCCCGATCGTTTGGGATTCCGGTATCCGATCTGGCCAGCTTGGAAGAATCGGTTACGCTCTATATCAGCCGTGCCGCAGAAAAGCTAAGACGGCAACAATCCTATGCCGGATCGGTGCACGTCAGTATCCGCACCAGCCCATTCAATGAAAAGGAACCGTATTATGCCAACGGAATGACGATTGCGCTGCCAAGACAAACGGATGATACGAGATTGCTGACCAAGGTTGCGCTGTGGGGATTGCGTAGGATTTACCGCAGTGGCTATAAATATCAGAAAGCGGGTGTGATGCTATCTGAACTGGTGCCCAGGCAATACAGGCAATTGGATCTCTTTGGGTCAATATCGGCAGCAGATACCCAATCCAGAAAATTGATGAGTATCATAGATCAGATCAATGCGCGTATGGGACGTGGTACTTTAAAACTGGCATCCGAGGGATTCAAGCAACCGTGGAAAATGAAGCAGGGAAACAAAAGCCCCAACTATACGACGAACTGGGATGAGTTGATTTGTGTTCTTCTGTGAATTAGCGGATTTTACTTCAATCAGCGTCAATTTTTACCGTTCTTAACCTGCTTCTTTCCGAATTAATTCGCTATGAATGAAAGAGCAGTAAATATTGCCTATACACTCGCAATCATCGGAGGTGCCGTTTTGTGGCAGGCAACGGCAACGATAAGCGGTAAAACCGAAGCCTGGGATGATTCAGTCTATTGGTCTGTGACTTATCCGCTTTCGATTTTGTTTGCAGGCTGGCTCGGTTACCAGTTTCCGGAAAAACCGTGGCGGTGGGGATACGCTATTATGTTCGGGCAAGCCGGTATGATGATGCTATCGAATTCCGGTTTAGGTTTACTACCTTTGGGATTGATTCTGTTTGGTCTGCTTGCATTACCTGCCGCTGTATTTGCACAAATAATTGCCAGAATCCGTTTGCACGTTCAGAAAATATGAATATGGATTGCGCACGATACTTTTTACTCTCTTGGCTAATTTAGAGTCTTTATAAATCATGAATCAACGAAGTTCCACATTATGTCCCCTGAACGTGAAAAATCCAACAACAACTCTGCGTCTAAATTCATTTCACGCAGAGTTGTTGCAATAGGTTTATTTGCTTCAGACATGGCGAGATCCCTAATTTTTTCAGGCTGATCAATTAGGTGCATTGCTAGCATCGCACCAAACCGCGGCTCTACATGATATTTGTAGATATGCCCTATCGATAATTGGTCATACCCTTTTAAAATACTCCCCACTACATTCCTACCATATATTTCAACGAAGTCTGAAACATACTCATGGGCACATATTTCATGAATTAACAATCTGTCTTCATCTCTTCTTTCTAAATCATAACTCGCAAGAACAGCTTTCAACCCCAAATATTCCTTTACGATGGAGCCCATTGCACCTAACCGCTCCTGCGGTGTGCCGAATTCCTTTAAATAACGATACTGGCAGTAATGTGCTACCGTTTCACTTAAGAAGCTATGTTGGGCTAAGAAACGATCCTCGCCTATGGACCGTCTCAGAGTGAATTCCGCGGTATGTCCAAGTTCATGTACTAAAATATCTGGCGCCTGGAAGCCAGTTGCCGCCAACGGCAGCAAGACGAGATGCTCTGTGTCACCACATGAAGCTGCCTGCGCCTCACAAAGAGCGAGATCCAGATTGACCCTGACAATCTGGACTCCAGAAATATCAACTCGAAGTTTGTCACTAACAAAAGCGCGACAGTCTTCAATCATTGGTTCTATTTCTCGTCGTGGTAGTGCATCCTCATTCAAATAACTTATCTCTCGAATAAGATCTTTCGGGATGTATGCTTGCTGAACGTACCCAAACGCTTGAGATTCGTGAGAACGTAATTGAGGAGACGATGCGCTCATACGAGCGATCTCGCCTTCGATATTAAAACTTTCTAAGCGGTCTCCTTTAACAATCGCTGAACGTCTCAATCTTTCTAGTTTGTACAAACGGCTACGCATCATAGGCCCACTCAATTCATTTTCAATTATTTTTATTGCTTACATTATGAGCTGCTGGTGCATAACAAATGATTCTGCTCAGCACGGTCATAATTGATATTTTTAAGGGCGCTAAATGCATTAAATTAAAAGTTACTTTGTTTCTATTTTTCCGCATCAGTGGCCACTCGTAATATATGTCCGTATATACTACCTAATTATTACACACTAGTCAACAAGCTCTGAATCGGCTGTAGTGAATCGGACCGGATATTCGGGATACTTATTAGTATTGAGTAAAATTGCTTCAGCTATTTCCTCCAATTGGTGATAATAAGTCATTTCAGTTACTGCATGATCTGATACGAGTTATTCATCTTATTATTTCTACTAGCAAATACTCTTCCCACCTTGTCATTAATTCACGCCTTTTTTCGAATAAATCACTTCTCCGGTAAGCAGCTTCTGTTTGGTTTTCGATCACGTGAGCTAATGCTGCTTCGCAAACTTCCCGTGAGAAATTGGTTTTGTCGCCACACCAATCGCGAAACGAACTTCGTAGGCCATGTACAGTTGCTTCAGGGTAAGAAACGCTTTTGAGCATTTTACTAATGGCTACGTCGCTGAGTTTTCGACCAAACACATGATCATCATTCCCTGATTTGTATTTTTCTAACAAAGTCAGTATTTCCAGGCACTCACAGCTTAGCGGCACACGGTGCATTCGACCCGATTTCATTCGGTTGGCTGGGATTGTCCATGTTTTTGCGGTCTTATCGATTTCATCCCAAGTCATGCCGCGCGCTTCTGAGCTTCTGCAAGCAGTCAGAGCTATCCAACGAACGCAATAAGCACTCATACTGGTTTCGTCTTTTGCACGCAATGCTTCCATGACTTCAATCAACTTGTCATAGGGAATCGCATTAAAATGCACGACAGGAGTTACTTTCTTCGGCGCAGGAAATATGTGGTCTAAGCAACCTTTCCATCGAGCAGGGTTGCTCTTATCAATATTTTCATGAAGAAAAGCGTAATCCAGCACCACTTCTATCCGTTGTCTTACCCTTGATGCGGTTTCCGTCTTACCTTTCCAAATTGGATTGAGCACGGCTTTAACATCATCCACGCCAATATCTGTGATGGATTTATCGCCAATGAATGGAAACGCATATTGCATAAGCGTGTTTCGCCATTGGTTCTCGTGCTTACTGTTCCGCCATCCAGTCTTTTTATGTTCGATGCATTCGAACGCATAGTCAGCGAAAGTCTTGCTAGGCTTTTCTATGCGTAATACTTCTTTAGGTGATTGGCCATTTGCGATTGCACGCCGCATATTACTGGCGATTTCACGGGCCTCAGCTAGTGTTCTATCAGTTGTCGAACCTAATCCCAGCTCAATGGCTCGGCCATTTTGCTTATATCGGAATACCCAACTGCGAGAACCGGAGTCTCTTACCCGTAAAAGCAGATTATCGCCGTCCGAGTGAGTGCCGGGTGGGAGTGAATTGATTTGTACTGCTTTTAGTCTTTTGACTTCCTTTGCCATCTCGTCTTGCCATCCGTCTTACCCTAGAAGTTGGATGACATTATATTCCACGAGATTCCTTTGGACAAACTTCAGAGTGAATCTATTGATTTATTAGCTTATTTGGATTGTTTTGGATTTCTTTGGATAGTTGGTTGGCGGAGAGAGAGTCTGACATTATAATTAATTAATGTAATGATTTATAAATATAAATTAATATTTAAAGAAATCATGTCTTGCCTTTAGTCTTTCCCATAAAATTACTCGACTAAGAATATGGAATGCTGAAAAAATGCCAAACACGGATTCGAATCCATCAAAATTACCCAATTCCTAAACTTAAACTTAAACTTAAACTTAAACTTAAACCAGACCATTACTTATCAAGCTATATTTTTAAAACTTGATAAATGGCATCCGACAATCCTTATCAATCCACATGATTGCTTTGAATGAAATTATGAAAGGATTGGTTACCAGAGTAGCAGGCATTTCGTAGCATTTTCACAAATAGCGCTCTTGCTATCTTATAACTGCAAAAAAAGCACCACTAATTAGCAATCTCAGCCTTCTGCAAGAAAGAATTGCCAGTATTAGCAATGACAGAGAAAGTTTGATGGTAAATCATGCCATGATGAGCTTGAAAATTCTCAAACACAAACTAGCAATCACAGCAATTATGGTTTTGCTAAGGAAATTCCCCGGCAGAACCGGGGAATTATTTACATCAACAATCCGCTATGAATCAATTGTTACGATTAATAACATAAGCTTCAGCAAGAAAAATCTTCAATAAGTACGCTAAAAGTTAAATTGAATCATTAAATCCTTGGGAAATTGGTATTTTGCTCTATATTTCGTGGCCTTCCTCGCTTAGGAAAAGTCAATATGGGCATTTCACCTCTACGAAGCAATTTTGTTTTAGGGTTAGCTACGGGCTTAATAAACTGCTCGACTTTGCACATATATGTTACAACCTTGTTGCATAAGTGATTGATCGTTTCTTCGTCGTGCGCGTGAATTTCACCAATTCCTAATTGGCCTATGTCTTTATATTGCTTTTTGTTGGCGTTAACGTTCCAGTAGTGACCTTTTCCGTCCGTAATCCGATCAACCCAATATCGACCAATCTGTTCTGCCAAATAAACATCGGCATTGGCTCTACGCTCAGATGAGAAGAAAAATAATACATGGACGTGAAGACCTTTGCTCAATCCATATTCAATTTTCTCCACATGGCCAAGTAGACCTTTGAACAGCTTTGGCTTATGGCGCATATTTCCGTGAAGATGTTTAAGATCTTTAATTAGATCTTGAATGCCAATCTGAAAGTTTTTGTTATAAGAAAAATCAATTCTGATGACGTTGATTGGTGTTTTTGCAGCAAAAAGGCTTCTGACATACTTGCAATATTCTTTCACGTTTCTTTCTGCCGATTTTCTTACATCAAGAACTTTCTTTCTGGTTTTGGGTTCCCGCAACCGCAACCATAAATCTTTAAAAAAATCATTTATGAATACTCGAGCTTGTTCACCGTTTTCTTCGCCGTATAGAGAATAATAAATTTCAGGCTTTCTGCAAAAATCGGATAAGAAAAACTCATCAAGTCCAAAACTACGGTCTCGACAAAGCGCTCTAAAAATTTCTGTATGTATACTGAATTCATACTCTTTTGAAAGTCGGCTCATCAGATAAGCAAAATCTGGAAAAACCCTTACAAAATCTCCCTGACAAGAGTTTGCGTATTTCTGATATTCAGTATATGCTTTCCTGCTTTTTATCTTGTCATTGCATTTTGCTACTATGTCTTTTTTTATAAATTCCTGACAATCTCTTTGGGTAGCCAATATGTCCAATAAGCTTTCCAATGAATAAAACAGATTAACATCTTCTCCAGTAAAATCGGATACTGTGCGTGTCTCTTCATCTGTTGTAAATTTCAAGAGCCCTTTAAGCAGTATTGCTTTATCTTCATCACTTAGTTTTTTCATATAACCTCTATTTGTTTTTACTTTAATAGAGCTTAGAGATTTCAATGATATTCACAATAAAAATCAATAGAATATATTTTTAGCTTTTCTATTTTTCAAGTTTTATGAATAACTCATTGGATTTTCATTAAGTTTTGTCATTAATTATGTATGAGCTAAACTTATCACCAGTCTATTACCAGATAGTTGTTCCAATAATATGGAATAGCAGCTTACTCTTAATCATAACACTCTAATTAATAACATATAAATGCATAAATCTTCCGTTTAAGAAATCCCCAAGCGTTCCTGTGTTGTATGTAATCAATTTTCTTTAAAATCGTGGTCAAAAAAATTGATGCAATGTACGGCGTTATGCCATCAGCCTATCGAGGCTGATGGGATTTACAGCACTAGTTATTTCTTTTTTCGCGTGCGTTTATGCGCGATGATATCCACTGCTCAATTTCAGATAACGGCCACGCTACTCCACCGCGAATTCCAGAAGAAAGGGGAACCGGTCTTGGGAAAGACGCGTCAAAGTACTTTGATTTGCGATTTATTTTAAGATATACAGTGCTTCTACTAAGTCCCGTGCGATGTAAAACGTCAGAAAGTCGTAAAAGTATGTTGGTAGTATTTTTTTCAGTCATTAAACCAAGAATCTCCTAAAGAGGCTAAGAGCTTAATTTATGTCCAAGGCACGAAAGCTCTTGAGCCAAGTTAATAAGTTAAAATTAGATCTAAAAAATTCGATATATAGGATAGTAAGCTGAAGAATTTGCAAAGGATGCAAATAAACTACCGATAAGATGGCGCAACTAATGAATACTTAAATGTTAGTTTTCATTATTTGGCAAAAAAAGTTTACCGCTAATGATTTATGATATCACTGGGTATAATAGATGTTCGCTTTTGAAGTTCGAACATACTAAGATATGTTCGTTAAGAGGGACGAACATACGCTCGCCCCTTTATAGAGACGAACTATTATTAACAACTTTGTAATATAAATGTAAATCGATAAATATGCCCTTAAAAAATTTCTACATTTCAATATTACAAAAATTGAATTTTACTGTCAATGAATTTTGAGCGGGGTTTCAATTAGCAATCAGCTCGATTGATGACATCTTTACATTCCATTTGTAATCTGCCACTAAATTTAAACCTTATTTCTGAGCCAATGAAGATTCTAGAAACCAGAATTCATTGGTTGATTTTGGGCTGAAAATAGGAAAATTCTTTGAAAAATAAAATACATTCTAATCAGTAAATAACACTCAACTCTGCACATCAATAATACCCTAATAACACTTAACGCTGTACATCCCCTTTTTTTGTATATCAGATTAAATCAGCATGATTTTTCTTTTGACTGATAACAAAAATGAGATGTCAATTAAATTGGATTCCAAGCAAATCACTGATCGAAAATTAGTCGCATATTTTTAAAATTTTGGGAAATCAGAGCAGAAACTTTATATAAGCTAGGGGTTAAATAAAAATTACTTTTCACACTATTCCGACATCGGATTACAAAATCCGATGTCGTTTCAAAACATCGCGCCGCTCTATTGCTTTACCTTTGTATAGACACCTCAGCTAAATTGAGCTGCTCCATTTTTTTGCCTAATTTGGTTGCCAAATCGCTCTTGTTCTCCGATTTAACCCGATTATCGGTGGGAACTTCATCAAGATAAAACTCCTCAACCACGGCAACGCCTTCTTCCTCGGAATCCTCGAACTCCCCATTCTCAAACCCCAATTTAGCCGCTTCATCCAAAGCAACTTGATCAAATCCCGATGCTTTACGCTCATCGGCAAGTGTTCTGGCTTTTGCAATTGATTCAGCCATCGTCATGCCTGTTCTGATCGTTAAATCTACGTAATAAATCGGTGCGCGATGCGATTGGGTGGTCGATTTACCGCGCAAGCGAAGTTCCAGGGGCAGTGTCGACAGTAATTCACCAGATGCCGCAGCAAAGTAACGCAACCGGGTGGATAGCGTGCGGATACTGTTAAATCCCGTAGTGCGAAACACAAAGCTGCCCAATTCATCCTCATCATCGATACAAACGTTAAAGCGGCCATAGGGCTTACAGTTGCCGCCCTTAGCCAGCTCGCACGATTCCGGCGCTGGACAAGGAAATGATTGAATACCCGTATTAGTTGCCCGTCGGCATGTTTCACCATTGCCAACGCATACCGGTCTGCCAGTTTGCCGGTCGAACATCGTGTAATTGGCGCGTAAATTCAGATCAGGATCGTTAAACAGCATTCTTACCGGAATATTGCGCAATTTGCTGCCGTGTTCTTTACGCAAAGTTTCGTTCAGCGGATGATTGATCCAACCGTCCTTGTTTTGTATCTGACTGGTAATCGTGAATTCATCGTCTTTCTCAGGCAATCGCTTACCGTTTTTCTCCACGACTTTGCCGATAGTTATCCGGCCAATCACCGGAGGTGTTAATACAAGTCCTTTGAGCATGATGGTTCCTTTCTATAGCAATATAGCAATTAGGTTTAGGGGAATTTAGGTTGACTCATGAATCAGAAAGCGCCGTGAACCCGGTTTGGTCAAGCAATAGCGTTGCAGCAAATCAGGCTGATCTTTCAGCAACCGATCAGTATCCAGTTCCGTTTTGTCTTTGCTGCGTTTCCAGGTGACTTCGCCGGTTTCAAACAGCGCTTTGGTTGCTTCTCCCATGAATTGTTGTATCTTCTGCTTCAATTGGGATTCGAGCTGGTTTTGGCTGGCTAATGTTTGTCTGACGGCCAGCAAATCCGAGAATATTTGTGACATTTCGGAATCACGGCTCAAATCGAGGGTTTTGCCGTTATCGCGCGGATACAAGCATCGCAAAGCCAACTCCGCAGAATCCGAACCATCGGCAGGCGGTGCTTGATCCGATTCCACAAAGCCCCAGAATTGCCGTTCCAGTTCGATCAATTGTTCGATCATCGTCTCGTCCCGCTCAATACGGTGTACTTGCAGTTCCTGACCGCAAATCAGCACCGCTACATCAGCCGCCTGTTTACCCGTGACCGCCAGTTGATGCATGACCTGGAGCTGCACATATTCCGGCACGCCTTCTTTCCACAGTTTTACGCCGTTGATGCCGGTGGTTTTGCACTCCAGAATTTGTACATCCGGCGCACCGGTCACTTCCCGGTCTATGTTGGCCAGCATCCAAGGCTCAATGGGATGCTGCAATACTGCATTGACACGTCTGACCTTGTTTCCGGTACGCTTGGTGTATTGGGCTGCCACGAACGGTTCCAATAAAATCCCCCAGTACATCGGACTGGATTCGTCGTTGGGGTCGGTTTTCGGTAAATTGCCATCGCGCCCCGTCTTTTCCAGCCACAATTCCAGTTGTGATTTGTAAGGATTGAGACCGACAGCCGCAGCCGCATCGGAACTGCCGATACCGTTTTTGCGCACGGTTAACCACTGATCCCGGTTGAGATCGCGGGTTTTGATGAGTTTTAATGCCGGTTGGATTTTTATCTTTCTTTCGGGTTTGACAGAGTTACTCATGGTTTTTTCCTGTCGGGTGGGTTAGTTTTCTTTCTTCAAAATGAAAAAAACCCAGCCAATGCACTATTGACTGGGGTGGATAAGGTGGATGGTTGCTTGGATTATTGAATGCTATGGGTTCGTAATACCGCAAAATTAAACCGGTAGCGGTTTACTCCACCAATTGCAGCGCGTAATCCAGAGCGCGTTGTTTCAGGTTCGCACCTTGGCCGAACCATGCGCTATCGAGTCTGTGCCCTTGGCTTCTGGCTCTTTTTTCATGATCGACAAACTCGGTGACTGCGCAGAGCAACCCCCAAGCCGTGCCGTTGGCGGATGCCAGTTGCGCGCCTCTGCCGTGGCCGTCATACAGCGATTGCACGGTTTTCAACGCCCGTTCGTTTTTGAGACCGGAAGGTTGATTGTCGTGATCATCGGTTTGGCATAGTACTTTGAGGAAGTAATTCAGCGATTCGTGGCTTTTGACTTTGCGCTCCGACAGAGTTTTCATGCGGTACATGAAGCTGTCCCATTGCGACACAGCGATACCCAGTTGCTTTTTGACGGCTTGCGCATCGAAGCTGGTGCTGTGCGGTACTTTGATGGCGCTGCTGGCGCCATTCAATGCGATAGATAGCGTGTTGTTGCACACCACGCGAATGGTGGTCGGGGTTGCGGTGGTGGCCAGTGTGCCATCGCAGGAGGTGGCAAGCAGAATGTAGCCGTTGACCGCATCGTCACCTTTGAGCTTGGTTTCCTTGCCAGTTCTAGCCAAAGCCCAGAATTTCTTACCTTCCTTGAGAACCCCGGCAGTTTCGAGCTCAAAGCCGGATACTTCGGTGAGATCGCGATAAAACTCCAGGATGGTTTTGGGCTGGACGACTTGATAACGTTCGCTAACCACCGATAGCGGCGCTTTGGTATCGCTGCGGTACAGCACCTTTTGTTCGTCAAACGACCGCAATGAACCCAATGATCCGATTTGTTCCGTCATGTAGCGCACCGGTGCTTCGCAGATACTCCAATCCATCCCGGCTTTCTCCGCCCAGATTTCAATCGGTTGTTTGGCGGGTAAACGGTTGCCCAGCTGGTGCCAGGGTGTTTCACCGGAGTAAGCCATATTTTGAACGAGATGTGACATCGTGTGTTTTTCCTTATGAGTAAGTATGAAAATGCACGTAACGAGGCCATCGCTTCGAAAAAACGATAGAACGGTACTTGCGTGGATGAAAAAGGGAATAAAAGAGAAAAAGTGAAGAAAGCAAAAAGCGAAAAAGCGGCTAAAACCGAGGTGTGCCGGATGATTGCGTGTCAATCGATCCTGAAAACGTACTCGCATTGCAGGCATTCGTAGTTATCCAGCACCCGGTCATCAATTATTTCTCCGGCCTTGGCGCCTGCGATTCCACCGGAGATGCCGCCAATCATTGCACCAAGCAGTAAACCAGCGAGTCTGCCCAGGAAAGTGCCGGTTTGACCGAAGAAAGCGCCGACTTCAGCGCCAATTCTGGCGCCTTTAAGCGCATTTGAAACACCTTGTGCTCCACCGGCTACGATACCGATGCTACAGCAGGTCTTTTTACCCATATTGCGGGCTGTAATCAGGGTTGAACTGCATTTTGGGCAATGAATAGCCATAGAGAACTCCTTAAAAATATCAGGAAGAGAGCATTGATGATGCTCGATGGATGAAAAAAGCTTAAAGAGGGGTTTTTAGGGAAAAAACAGATAAAAAACTAGGAAATCAGGGAAAAATAATGGAAAAAAGCTCGTGGATCAGTGACATCGTGTGAACTGAAGCTGTTGATTGCGACATACCTCTTTAAATCGCTGTTTGCCGAGACTTCAGAGAAAGTATATGTGACTGAAAGGTTTTAAGAGGGGATTTACTTGATCATTTTGGTGAGGCAGTCATTAAATTCGATTCTATTTTTTAATTGTCCATCATAAGGTTAAAACCACCGGCTTCAGCCGGTCAGCTTTAGCTGCGAGAATATGCCACACAGGAGGTGTGGCATGGATTATAGATATGGAAGTCATACGGTTTATCAGATTGAATATCATTTTGTATGAGTAACGAAGTATAGATATAAGATTCTGAAGGGAGAAGTAGCAGAACGAGTACGAGAGTTGGTTCGTCAGACGTGTGAAGCATTTGAAATGAGAATTGTACAGGGTGTAGTAAGTAAGGATCATGTGCATATTCTGGTGAGTTGTCCGCCGGAGATGGCTCCGAGTGAGATCATGAGGCGGCTAAAAGGACGAACATCGAGCTATCTGTTTGAAGAATTTCCTCACTTGAAGAAGCGGTACTGGGGAAGGCATTTTTGGGCGCGAGGGTATTTCTGCGTGACAGTAGGTCAGATGACAGAAGAGATGATCAAACAATACTTGGAGCATCATTTTGAGCCAAATCCAAACGATTTTAAAATGGAGCCGGAATAAGACGCGTCGTTTAGTCGACGCGTATCCGGACTTTCAGTCCGTAACTCAAACCCACCGGCTTTAGCCGGTGGTTGTTTAGTCTGGATTCGCAAGTGCAAAACGAATATAGCCCCCCCGCAGGCAGCGGGGTATTAATTGTGCTCTTAGATCTGCTAGTTTTCAACAAGATTTCACTCCCAAGAGGTGGGGTATTGAGCCCACAGAGATTAAACTTAAAAAAAAACAATTCAATATGTTAAATATTTCTATGTGTGATAGATATGAACTGCTTACACTAATCTGCTTTTCTGTTGTTCTATCTTACCTTTACTGAATTATAAAATTAGTTCACAATTTGTAATGTTACATAAGTTATATTACTTTGAGGTTAGGATGAGCATCGGAAAAAGTGGTCGGGTTGTGATAGAAATTGATCCTGAATTAAAAATGGCTCTACATGCAGTATTAATCAAGAATGGCCTTACACTTAAAGAATGGTTCGTTTTAGCAGCAGAAAATTACCTGATTGATGCTAAACAAGGATCTTTGCCTTTTGATGAAAATGAACATCAAATGAAGGAAATTCTTAAATGAAACCTTTTGATAGTTCTTCCGCTGTATCTTTTGGTCGCCATGAGACTTTCACGCTTCGCTTTGGATGGTTAACAAAAGGCTTCAAAGCATGGTGCGAAGATTCCTTAATCTTTGAAAAAGATGATGCAACGGTTGTTCTCGGTGTTGGCAAAAACATGGTGCATGCAATCCGCTATTGGCTTATCGCATGTCAAATTTTAAAAGCTAATAAGCATACAT
>FRDC01000787.1_pt2 | contig 24842 bp, 29 predicted proteins | sample 1106171 | NCBI WGS metagenome assembly FRDC01 (sample SAMEA3930566, study PRJEB13176) | freshwater metagenome | biome: Drinking water system; feature: drinking water; material: water | place: Singapore | collected 2014-12-20 | reverse complement strand
GGTGTCGGGGTTGGAGTTGGTGTCGGGGTTGGGGTTACTCCAGAACCACTAGTATTAGTACCTAATTCATTTACTGCTGCCATATATAATGACCGATTAGCATCAGCCGATTTATATGCATCATTATGAATATCCCAGAACCACATACCACCCAGTTTATAAGGCTTAACAATTTTATTTATTTTTTGCGAAACCACATTAGGTGTATCGTAGCTAAATACTGAATAAGCATTATATTTAGCATTAGCATCAATTGTTACCTTATTTCCTGCAGCAGGAGATTTAACTACATTATATGCCTGATCATATGCCCACCCGTGTGGAACCCCCAATTCCAGACTACTTCCAGCTATTTCAGTAAAGGATAGCTGAGTTGGTAATGGTTGACCAAATAAACCTCGATTATCCGTAACTCCAGAACCACCTGAATTACCAGGGGTTAATGGAGCTGGACAATAATTAACCGATAATAACCCCTGCTTCTGCAACATACAGTTATAACTATAAACCCCGGTATTATCAACCATACCTCCAGCTGGATAATAATCTTCAGCATTTGGTGCATCAGTAAAGAGCATCGGTTTATAGATTGATAATCCAATCTTGGCTGGATCCATGTCCCCCTGATAACCAAAGTTATTGCTACTAGCTGGTTTATTGGCAATTAACATCTGGCGAGTATAATTAGGATCACCCAAAACTATGCGCCGTGAATCGACACCAGAATCAAGCAAATAGTTAATGGCTGATACTAGCTCATTTGCTGGTGCCTGATCCATTGCTTTCATCAAGTTAGTATCAGCTGCATCAAATTCACCATGTGCATCAAATGCCATCAGATTTATCCAATCAAACGTATCTTTCAGTTCTGACCAATTAATTGCATTATTTCCGGTCATTTTTGCTGGAACTATCGGTAAATCAACCGTTAATACCTTCACTTTACCAGTCTGGCTACGGATAGTATCAACCCGTTTGCGCAATTCTTTCATTAATGCCATAAAGAAGGCTGGTTCCTGAGCAAATTGAGATTGCGGCTTTGGTTGATGTCCATATCCTGGATATTCCCAGTCAATGTCAACTCCATCAAAAGCTGGGTAAGCTGAACCACCAGACAAGGTTAGGGTTCCTCTTAAAAGTTTATCAACAGAATTAATAAATGCCTGAGCTGCGGTTGAATTAATATCATAATTGGCATCTTTGGCAAACTGACTAAAACGGGAAGTATAAGACCAACCACCAATTGATGCAATCAATAGCGTGCCACTATTTTTCGCTTTAATTTTATTCAATTCGGCATAATTTTTACTGGCAATACTAGCTTCATAAGCATTATCAGGATCACCAATAGTACCATTTACTTGAGATGCCCAGCCAGAACCTATACTAGCACCGCCATAACCTTGAGTAGATGAGCTATCCGTGCTAACTTTTGGTGCAAAGAAAGCATATGAAACAAAACTTGGTGCTTTACTATCAAATAGATCAATATGCTTCACACTACCAAGCCCCTCATTGGCAACACTTGAAATCCGCCAAACGCTCCAGTTAGTATAAAATGCACCAGTCCAGCTACCATCAGGAGTCACCAGTTTTGATACAGATGGTGTCGGGGTTGGCGTAGGTGTCGGTACTGGTGTTGGCACGGGAGCTGGAGTTGGTACAGGAGTAGGTGTCGGAGCCGGAACTGGGGATGGGGTTGGAGTTGGGGTTGGTACAGGAGTAGAACTACCGCCACAAGCTCCGATTACAGCCCAAACTTTACCTGAACCATTAGCACCACTATTTTGCGCAGGATTATTTCCTTGTGTCCACCACCGAGCTTGATAGATCTTGCCATTATAGACTGCCTTATCCGTACCGTTGTATACTTTTGAAGCACTCCAATCATCAATTGCAAGACATGGATCATCATTAACTGTGCCAATTGTATTGGTTCCTAGTTTATTTACAGCAGTCATGTATAATGAACGATTAGCATCCGCTGTTTTATATGAATCATTATGAATATCCCAAAACCATACTCCGCCTAGACTGTATGGTTTGACGATCTTATCAATCTTTTGGGCAACAACATTTTGCGTATCATAGCTAAATACTGAGTACGCACTATACTTAGCATTAGTATCAATTGTCACCTTATTGCCTGCAGCTGGAGATTTAACCACGCTATAAGTCTGGTCATATGCCCAACCATGAGGGACACCCAAGTCAGCGGTATTTCCGGCAATTTCTGTAAAATATAAAACCGATGGTAATGGTTGTCCAAATAATCCGCGATTATCTGTAACTCCAGAGCCACCGGAATTACCTGGAGTAAGCGGGGCCGGGCAATAATTTACTGATAATAAATTCTGTTTTTGCAGCATACAATTATAACTATAAACTCCAGTATTATCAACCATACCTCCAGCAGGATAGTAATCTTCTGCGTTTGGTGCATCAGTGAATTGCATTGGTTTATAAACTGGTAAGCCAATTATAGCTGGATCCATACCCCCCAAATAACCATAATTATTGCTAGCTGAAGGATAATCATTAATCAACATCTGACGAGTATAATTTGGAATCCCCAATACTATACGTCGTGAATCAACTCCTGAATAGAGTAGATAGTTAATTGAAGAAACAAATTCATTTGCAGGTGCCTGATCCATTGCTTTCATTAAGTTGGCATCTGCCGCATCAAATTCACCATGTGCATCAAAAGCCATCAGATTAATCCAGTCAAAGGTATCTTTCAAATCAGACCAGTTAATTGCATTATTACCAGTCATTTTTGCTGGTACAATTGGTAAGTCAATAGTTAATACTTTAATCTTACCTGTGTCCTGTTTTACAGTATTCACGCGTAACCGGAGCTGCTTCATAAGCTCAGCAAAGAAAACTGGTTCCTGAGAAAGGCTCGCTTGCGGTTTGCCCTGATGCCCATAACCAGGGTACTCCCAATCGATATCAATTCCATCAAATGGTGGGTAAGCCGAGCCACTTGACAAACTCAAGGTGCCACGTAAAAGCTTCTCGGCAGAATCGAGAAAAGCTTTTGCTACTGCTGAATTTACATCATAGTTGGCATCCTTAGCAAACTGGCTAAAGCGGGAAGTATATGACCAACCACCAACTGAAGCGATCATCAGTGTTCCACTATTCTTGGATTTAATCTTTTTAAGTTCGGAGTAATTTTTGGCAGCAATATCTTTTTCATAAGCATTATCAGGATCACCAATGGTACCATTAGCCTGAGCTGCCCAGCCAGAACCGATCGTACCTCCGCCGTAACCTTGAGTTGAAGATTTATCAGTGCTTACTTTTGGTGCAAAAAATGCATATGATACAAAGCTTGGTGCCTTACTATCAAATAAATCAATATGTTTAACACTCCCTAAGCCTTCATTTGCAACTGAAGAAACGCGCCAGACACTCCAATTAGTATAAAATGCACCAGTCCAAGTTCCATCAGGAATTACAAGATTTGTGGGAGTTGGAGTTGGTGCTGGAGTTGGCGTCGGACTAGCGCTAACAGAGGTTCTTCTGAAGATGAAAGAGTATTGACTAGAATCATTACTTGAAATTAGTACATAAACTTTATTTTCTGATCCCGCAGTATAAATCACATCGTTATTCTGCAAAACACCTACTTTTAACTGTAGACTTCCAGAATAAACATGCTGGCGCAAAATATTATTTAGTTGTGCTTCGACATTACTAACATTATCAACAGTCATTACATCAAAGGTATCAGTTTCTACTCCATTACGCATTAAACTAAAATTAAGTTTATCTCCTGATTTAAGCCCAATTAGCCAATCAGCAAGACTACTTCCGATTGCTGTCCAAGTATTTTGAGCTTGTACTGGTGTAGTTTTTTGTGTCAAGTTATAACTATAGGAATTGTTTCCAGCAATCTGCTTATTTACATAAACGTAATTAGTTGCATCTGATCTATAGCCTATAGTTCCCGTAGTAGTATCAAGAACACCTACACGAATCAGGCTTTGCAGATTTTCATCATTGTTTATTTTTGCTGCAAGCGTAGCCGCCCAGTTAGTTAAATTAGTACTATCTATATTTACGTTATATGAGTTTAATGCATTACCATTTTCGTTTAATGTAAACGTAATTTGCTGGTTAGCACTGACTGTAGCAAGTCCACTTAACCAATTATTATTAGTTAATGGATTCCATATATTCTGAGTACCAGAACTACTACCATCAAATTTCACATCACTACAGGAAACAAAATACTCACTACTACCCGCAGTTCTCTGCCAAATAGTCACTAATACCTGTCTTGCCCCTGGAATAGACTGTGGCATTTTACATACCCATCCTGTAGTTGTAGCAGAATCTGGCTTGGTATAGCTACAAACTTTGGTTAGATCATTATATGCTGGAGTAGCATTGTAAGCCCCATTTGAATAATTAGTAATATATACATCATAGCGGCTTGGTACATGAGGAGCTGTCATAATCCAATTAAAATTTACATCTTGTCCGGCAGCTAGTGCTACAACCTGAGATTCTGGCAATGGGTTTTTTAACCGACTAAATGATCCATTACCTGCCCAGCACAAGCTTGCTCCCAAGCTTTGATAATTAGTATTAGTGTTATTTACTGATTGCGGCTCCCAATTCAGACTATCTCCCCCCGCTACTGCCTGAATCTTGGAATAATATGCAGTTCTACTTAAAGGTGTAAGCTGGTAACCATGACCAAACACTAAAGTAAAACTCCCTGCAAGTGTTGCTGCAAGAATCATTCTATTTATCAGTTTTGGTTTCCCGCGATATTTTAACGATTTCATTTTTTAATTCCTTAAAGTTGTTTGATCATGAAGAATTAAACCTGTCTGGTTATGAAGTTATTGTAAATTAGCGATATGGCTATGGTAAATGATGAATTTGGAATATAAACATATTCCAAATTTATTCTATATACTTGATGATAGTTTATGCTTGATGCTCTTTATTGCAGTATAATTAACCTTGTATTATCCAAAAGAGAAATAAAATGGAGACTATTAAAAATTTCCCTGAACTACAAAGTAAAATTGACAGCTTCAATAATTATGTTGATATGGATGAAATAGCAGGCATTAAAACGCCTGAGTCGGTATTTGTTGCTGCCACTAATGGTTTTGCCAAATTGATGGGATTTAATGATGCAACTGAGGTAATTGGTAAATCTAGCTTTGAAATGCAATCACCATCAGTTAAGTTTGCAGCAGAGTTTGCTGCACAGGATCAAAGAATAATTGAGAGCGGAACAAAAACCCTACATTTATCAGTGAATCAATTTGCAACAAGCCACGCAGCATACTTATGGGAAAAACGCCCAATTTTTAATAATGATAAATCGGCGGTAATTGGCATTAAATTTCGGGCAAATCCATTATTTATCCCCAATCTACTGCAGCTTTTGCTGTCAATTAATGGTATAAAATTAAGAATTGCTAATGATCTAAAATTTAATGGCGGAAATAATAAACTGACACTAAAACAGCGTATGGTACTTTTTCTATATATGCACCGTTTTGTTAATAGTGAAATTTCAATAATCATGACTCAAATAGGACACCCTATTTCGGTCAGTCGCGTAAATGCACACTTGAGTAATCTCCGAGCGATATTCAATGTCACATCAAAAGAGCAATTAATTGAAAAAGCGATTAAGCTTAACTTTGGCGCTTATGTTCCAAAAGAGCTTTTTAAGCCAGGAATATATGAAATTACCAATAGCCATATTCATCTAATTTAAGTAAGTGACTAGTCAATCAAAACAAATTTCTTCACCCAATTTGAAAGCTACAAAATTACGGTATAACTTTGATTACATTACTAAAATCTAGTTAGTCTCTATGATTCAATTTAGCAAATTGCTCTTCAATAAACTGCATAAAATGTTTAATTAATGAATTATTATTGTTACTTAATCGAACCATATAAAGATCTCTATGCGAAAATTTATATTCTGGTAAAATCTTGACCACTTCACCCTTAGATTCCTCATCTCGGTATAACTCATCAAAGCCAAAAACAATCACATGACCATCTCTAATAATTTCCTTTCCAGCATCTGTACTATTGATACTTAAACGTGATTGATTTTGTAACAGAAATTTACAACCATCTTTATTTCTGGCTTTTATTAGGTTATCTGAAAAATCATTATTTTTAATATGTAGCGCCAACAAATGTTGCTCCAAATCATCCAAAGTCTCGGGTTTACCATAGCGAGTGATATACTCTGGAGTACAATACAACTGTAAATCAAGTTCAAATATTTTCTTTATTTTAACTGTTTGCTGAATTGGCACTTGGCGTACTATAGCAAGATCAATTGCCTCTTTTATTAAATCAATATCACGATTATGGTAAACAATATCCAAATTTACCATTGGATTAGCACGCAAGTATTTGCCTATTTCGGGAAATATTATGTAATTTGGAATTCCAAAAGGTATGGAAACCCTAATTTTTCCGGCAAGATCGGCTTTCCCAAATTTAAAGTCTTCTACAGTCTGACGTAAAACTTTCTCTTTATCAACAAAGCTAGAGTAAAAACTTAAACCAGCATCAGTAATATTAATTTTTCTTGTACTACGGTGAATTAATTGAACTTGCAACTCATATTCTAAAGCCTGGATTCGTCTGCTAACGGTAGATTGGTTTATTCCAAGTCTTCTTGCTACCTCGCTAAAACTTTTTGTCTCAACTAAGTTACAAAAGATTAATGCATCATTATATGTATTAGTTATGTCAAAGATAGTCATGCAGGTTGCCCTCTATTAATAAGTATTATTTTAACACTTATATATCTGAATTCTTATTTTTAATATGGAATAGATTTGACTGATTTCTGATTTGTGACAGTAGGCAATAGAAAAGAAAAATTGCCTAAGCTTTAGTATAGCATACGCTATAGATGGCTGTTAGCGAGATTTATTCTAGAATTATGTGTTGCATAACCACAGCTATGCAACACATAAGTTATAGTTTATTTCTTGATCTGTGATATACCGGCAGGAATATTTCCACTACTATTGCTAGAGCTACAATTAGATCTGCTTGTCTGATATGGTAAAGGATTACCTGATGAATCTGCTAAGAAAAGGTTGACCCAACCATCACTTTGCTGTGTTACACTACAATAACCTGTTGCTGTAGTACATTGATTACCATAGACATACACAACACATACTTTAGATAAAGTTTGTGTAGTAGACATTCCATTAGGTAAAGTAGAAGTATTATGTAAATATATATCAGTAGTATGACCATTACCAGCTAATGACATAACATTATTACCAGTTTGCGATGGAACATAAGCCTGCAAGTTAGCATCTGTTGTAGCAGTATGCTGTGAATCAAACGATACACCATCCGGCTGTATTCCTAATAATGGAGATGGCAAACCACCAGGACTCATTGATGTTGGCATGTTAATAACTTGCATCTTAATATCTGCATATACATTAGCAGTAGCTAAACTGGTAAATAGTGCAAGAAGTAAGCTAAATTTTTTCATTATTTTTTTCCTAAACTGTTAATATTTATTTTATTAATGATTCCACGGATACAAAGTTTCAAATATATTTGTTCCAAATACGTCACTTCCATAAGGTTCAAGACTTGCATTATAAGTATCAGTTATATTTTGTGTAATTAAACTAGTTCCAGGCTTTGTAAAGTCTATCCCTTGTGGATCTAATACTGCTTGTTCAAAATAATTGTTTACTGTATAATTACAAGCTTGTGAGCTTGAACCGAAAGGGGTACATAAAGCGTTATTGGTTTGAGTTATATTATCAAAGATAGTTGGAATATCTTTTCTATAATATGGAGAAGGAAATAAAACCTCATAGAATCCATCATAATAACCTTCTGCACCAGATAGATTTTGGCTATATAATGCAGCGGCAGCATTACTGGTATTAGCGTAACTACTTAAGTTATCCCAAAAACTCTGGTTTGGATTAGGTGAAGCAATTTGATAGGCACCTATAAAGACTGGATTATTATTGTTATCCTTAGGGACACCTGTAGTAGGAACAGTTACCAAAACATATGGAGAATTGCCTTGCCTAGCAAGTTGTAAATTTGCAGGGAGAAAGACAATAAATGAACTTATACTATTCGGAATTAAGTTTGAATCAGAATTATTGTGTACAAAAGTAGGCGCATTCGCTATATCCGAAGTAGATACAATATCACTATAAATTAAAGCCTGAACAGTCTTTTCAATAGCTAATGCTGTTGATTTAGGGTAGATTATTGGCACACCACTTTCTGGATATCCGCTGTTTTCAAACTCTTGTATTACACTATCAGTCTGACTCAATTGAGAACAGTCAACATCAACATCCGTAGCCGACTCAGCACTAATACAGTTATTGACTTTTTCTTTGAGCATCTGAATTGCAGGGATAAGGGCACCAGAATAGGTTTGTGCCAGAGTAGCATTAGGATTAGGGTTTTTATTTCCGTTGGTACTGAAAGTTGGATCTAAAAGTCCGTTTACAAAATTTGGACTTAAATTATTAATCCCCTGCCCAATAATTTGTAAATCTCCATTTGCAATAACTAAGTCATGCAAAACATTCATGCTTCTGATTAATGCTGATTCATATTGCCCATATCTTGAATAATCAGGTACTTGTGTATTTGGTTCAGTTATCGCTAATTCTTGAGCTGCATTTACAAAATTGGAAGAATTAAAATTAGAATAATCAATATTAAACCATTCTCCCCAATTTGAGGAGTTAATACCAGTCGCAATAGCAGCAGTATAGGCATTGGAAGCAGCTGTAGATAACATTGAAATTCCAGTTGCACATTGCTGTTCATTACTACTTTCAGAAGGAGTACAAGCATTCAAGTAAGGTCCTGCTTGGAGCATTGTCGTGGTAAGACCAGATACATTTCCATTTCCAAGGTAAGATGTTGTAATCTTTCCTTTGGCTAAAGAAATTCCCGCAGTCTGAGATATATTAGCTGCTGTAGTGGCAAAATCTTCACCTTCTGAATTTGATACACTATAATTAATAGCTTCATTAATTGAAGCTGACTCATAAGAATAATTTTGGATATACTTGATACCCAGAGTAAGTGGCAAAGATGTTGCCACTTTATCACCACACAAAGTTATAAAATCTCCTGGGGCTCTATTTAATATATTAAGACCATTCTGATTCAAACCATTAATAGTCAAAGTTGCAGTAACATATTGGGAAGAGTCCACAGATAGGCTCGCACCTTGAGTTGCATCTGTAAATAATAAATTTAATGAGAAGTTAGAATTATTTTTCTCTAACATTTTAACTCCAGCATTTACAGAATAGGTCAAGCCAAGTTGAACAGCTAATGCTTTTGCGGTTAAACTTACCGAGCCATTTCCATTTGTATTTGAACCAGAAAGATTAACCGTATAATCCCAACATGATTGTGGTGCAAAAGAATTCGTTGCAGACACCCAACCGATTGCTTCTTCTCCATTATCATTTAGGTTACCAAGCCCTGCATCCCCCTTGGCATTTAATTTTATTCCACCCAAATTAACTATTTGCAGGTTAGGGTTAGCATTATTTTGTTGAGTTAATCCTGTAGTTTGACTTTCTTCAGAATTAGTATCTACATTTGCTGCTAAGGGTGTCGTAAATTTTTGACCAAGAATACTACTATTGTTGGAATTATTTCCTGATGGATTCCCATTAGCTCCTGAGTTACACCCAAGCAATGATATTGAAGTTCCGATTAACAAAGATAAGTAAAAACTTTTCTTTTTCATTATTTGATCCTCTTTATTTTTAAAAGTACCAAATAATAACATATGCATTTGAGTGCTTAAAATAGCTAAATAGGCATATGATTTATGCAGCAAAACATAAATCTCGCTGAATATTCAGAATCTTTATATTTATTATCATTGAAACATGATAAGGAGTTTATACTCAGGTAATTCTAATTATAAGAATAAATCTTGGAGAATAATTGGATAATTGATAAAGGTAAGGTATCTACAATCTATATTTAATAATCTGGAGCTTTAGCTATTTTAGCATTGACTGCCTCACCTTACTAACTACTTCTTCAGATTATTAGGATCAGATTACATCGTTAATTATATATTATAACTCACTTTAGTACTAATTAATCAATGAAGTAACGTTATTGAGGGTACAATTATAGTCAACCTGCATTGAATGATTTTTAAGACATTCATCAACAAATTTTACGAATAACTCAGTGAATTTATTTCTATAGCTGTTATGACGTACTAAATATACATCAATCGGTAAAGAACAGAACTCTGGTAATATCCTGAGTAATCTATTATTAGCCAAATAATCATCCGCGACAAAATCAAATAAAGGTGCAATACATTTTCCGCTAAGAGCAAAATTCAAATTTGAATTAGCAGAATTAGCTGCCAGACTATAATTTACAAATTTCTTACGAATTATTGTCTGAGTTGGTAAATGAATCCCTTCAAGAGTACCATTTCTCGAGCCAGGATAAATCGGGATAATTAAACGATGCGTTGTTAAATCTTCAATGTCTTTAGGTAAACCATATTTTTCTACATATTGAGGGGAGGCATATAATGTTGCGAAAAGCTGATGAATCTTTCTTAATACCGCAGTATCTTGGACTGGTTTAAATAAAGTAATTGCTAGATCAAAATTATCTTTTACCAGATTTATTTCGCGATCGGTATAATAAATATCCAGAGTTAGTTCTGGGTGATCAGCCATAAAATCAAGTAGATAATTATCAATGACTTTAGCAGAAAATGATGGGGATAGTGCAATTTTCAAATGCCCGCCATGAGCTATTTTATTTTGCCGCGCCTGCTCTAATACTTCATCTATAGTGACAAATTGATTACTTAATTGATCATATAATTGTTGCCCCTCAGTAGTTAATTGTACCGTTCGGGTATTCCGACGAACTAAGCCAACACCAAGGCTTTCTTCTAAGCGTAAAATTTTCTTGCTGATTGTACCCTGATAAGTATGCATCCTATCAGCCAACCGTGAAAAACTACCCTCATTAATTAACTGAATGAAAGTATAAATATCGTCATAATGCATAAAATAGATTCTTACAAAAATTCCAAATTAGCAGATTATAGCATTCAAAATGAAAATTACCCCAATAGTAATTATGATTGGGGTAATTATGGAATTTTGCGATAGAATTTATTGCTCATGACTGCATAGCAATATGCAGTATCTCTCCTAATTATCCTGCTAACAAAGGCAATCTGCCAGCTTTATTGTATGTAGGATGATGCGTAATCCAACTTCCTCGGATTACGCTTTTTTTTGCCTAGATCAGAAAATTAGCATGGTATACCCAATATACCAGATATGACATATATAAAACCATCGATAGTAGCAGAATCACGATTTTCACTGTCCAAGATTTTTCTGCAACTAGAGTAAAACCAAAGTAGAAGGTAAAAAGAGTGCCACAGAAACGCCCTTCTGACATCATTGTTCCAGTCATGAACCCCGGCATAATACATGCCAGATTAAAAAAAGCTTCCTCATAGTATTTTTTTATGAGCATATAAACTGATAAAGCAAAAGAAGTCATAAATATAACCGAATTATGATAATCACTTAGCATTATCCAAAGCTGATTAAATAGATGAGTAGTATCCCAACCTTTGCGCCCCCAAGCTTTTTGGATATGCTGAAACGCCAGAAAATCACCTGCTCGAATTTGCAGGAAAACCATGTATAAAAGTAGCCCAGATATTGCAACTAATGAAAAGATAATAATTTGCTTTACCGGTTTCTTCTCACGTAGCATCCTGAATGCAATTGGGACAAGCAACATAACACCAACAGGTCTAGTTGCCGACAATAAGCCACCAATGACGCTTGCGGTAAATGGTCGACTAGTTTTGAGGTAATAAAAGCCCATTATTGACAATAAAATAAATAATCCTTCGGTATAAAGCGAAGCAAAATAAACACTAAATGGGGAAAAGGTCAGAAGGACAACCCCAAAACGACTATTTAAATCATTAAATGATAATCTAAGCAGTTTATAAAAAAAGACTACCGCGATAAATATAAATAGCTGATTAAGTAAAATCCCGGCAATCACCGGATCAATATTTGTTACCCAGCTTAGGAACTGAACCAGATTTGGATAAAGTGGAAAAAATGCCCAGTTAGCAAGCCCTTTCCAGATTTTTGGATGTGTTCGCGTTACATGATCATAGCCTTCATTGATAATAGTCAAATACCATTTACAATCATACTTACACATGGCAGAAGCAAAACTACCTTTATTATGCAAAACAATATCATTTGCCAGATTAAACTGGTAATACATAATAACTCGACTAACAACAAAAATTAGCACAATAAAAACAAACCAATTCGATTTTAAATATTTATCAACCATACGATTATTTTCAAAATTTATTCTAGAGATAATTATAACAAAAGATTCAAAATAAAATAAAAAAGCCGGTTAATTACCGGCAATAATTTTGATTAGCGTATAAATTTATCTATCAGATATAAGCAATTTTGGTAAATCAGCAACAGATTCTAAATCAAATCTGATTGGCAATTCATGCCCCTGTAGATCAATTTTTCTATGGTTTACAAAGGCAAAGTCAATTCCCGCATTTTTAGCACCATAACCATCACTTGCTAGTGAATCACCAACATATAATATTTCATCTGAATTATGTTCTTTTAGATTCATTTTTTTAAATGCAATTTCAAATATTTCACGCCCGGGCTTAGCTACGCCAACCTCATCCGAGACAATAAAGCATTCAAACCATTGATGTAATAAATTAGTTTTATATTTCAGATATTGTACCGTCGTAAGTCCATTAGTAATAATACCTAAACGATAGCCTTTTTTTGCAAGCAACTCAATAACATTTTTTACGCCATCAATCCAGCCAGTATTTTCCCCCAGATAGTTCTCAAATGAATGTGCGACTCTTTCATGACTCAAATCAATATTCAGGGCAGCATGAAGATCTATAAACCGACGATACCTCACATCAGCGGGAAGAATAGATCCATGTCCACTCCCAACACGCTCCCAGAGGCTATTATTAATTGTTTGATAAGTTCTTCTAAAACTTTCAAACTCATAACTGGAATAATGCTCTTGATGAATATAGCCAAGAGTTTTCTTCTCAGCACTGGCAAAGTCAAGTAGCGTATCATCAAGATCAAATAATATTGTAGTATATTTTTTCATCATACCATCATCTCCAAAAATTAAAAGCTAACCAAATGGTTAGCCTTTTATTATGCATCAGAGTTATCTTCAACTGCCGAAGTATCTTCCGGGCGGTCAACTAGCTCCATGAAAGCACGCGGAGCATTATCACCAGGACGGAAACCGTATTTAAGAACACGAGTATAACCACCTGGACGGGTAGCATAGCGTGGTCCTAATACATCAAACAATTTAACCACAGTATCACGATCACGGATACGGTCAAATGCTAGACGACGGTTAGCAAGTGAAGGATTTTTTGCCAAAGTAATTAATGGCTCAACAACTTTACGCAACTCTTTAGCTTTCGGCAAAGTAGTTACAATAGCTTCATGCGTCAACAATGCAACAGCCATGTTTTTGAACATAGCTTTACGGTGCGCTGACGTACGATTTAATTTACGATGTCCACAACGATGTCTCATTTTACATCCCTTATTTAATTATTTCTTTTTCTTAATTGACGCAGGTGGCCAATTATCAAGAGGCATACCTAATCTCAAACCACGAACTTCCAGTAATTCTTTAATTTCAGTAAGTGATTTTTTACCTAGATTTGGTGTTTTTAACAATTCATTTTCGCTTTTCTGCACCAAGTCACCGATATAATTGATATCAAGATGTTTCAAACAATTCGCACTACGAACAGTCAATTCAAGATTATCAACTAGCTCAAGATATACTGGATCAACTTCTGGCTCTTCTTTAACCTTAGCAGCAAGTCTACTACTTGGTGTTTCAGTATTAGGCATATGCTCAAGACCAGCAAAAACAAGCATTTGTTCAATCAGGATTTTAGATGCTGAGCGTACTGCTTCTTCAGGAGTAATAACTCCATTAGTTTCAACTTCTATAACCAGTTTATCCAAATCAGTTTTCTGTTCAACACGAGCATTATCAACAGTAAATGCTACGCGCACTACAGGTGAAAATGTTGCATCCAACAAAATCCAGCCAGTTGCTAAAGTATCAGTTTCCTGACGTCTTGAACTTGCAGTTTGATAACCACGACCTGTTTCAATCTTGATTTCCATATCAATAGAACCAGCTTTTGCCAAAGTGCAAATTACATGATCAGGATTCATTAATTCAAGATCATGGGTAAGCTCAATATCATTACCAGTAACTACACCTGGCTCATTCTTTTGCAGTTTAACAATTATGCTATCTTTATTATGTAGTTTAAAAATTAAACCTTTAAGATTTAATAGAATATCAACCACATCTTCCATCACACCATTTAATACTGAGTATTCATGGCTAACACCAGCAATCTTTACTTCAGTTACTGCAGTACCTACCATTGAAGATAGTAAAATACGGCGTAAAGAATTACCAAGTGTATGACCAAAACCACGCTCAAATGGCTCCATTACAATTTTACAGTTGTTGGCATCACTGCCAACAGGTGTAATCGAAATAGATTTTGGCTTTAACAATTGTTTGCTAGAAGCTTGCATATAATTTATTCCTCCTAAGCGTTGCCTAGTTTATTATTTAGAATAGAACTCAACAACTAATTGTTCGTTGATATCACTTGAAAGATCTCCACGTTCTGGAGTAGCCTTAAATGTACCAGCAAGCTTTTTGGCATCAACTTCAACCCAAGCTGGAAAACCAGATTGTTCAGCCAAAGATACAGCTTCTTGAACACGAACTTGTTTTTTAGCTTTTTCAGAAAGAGACACAACATCACCAGCTTTTAACTGAAATGAAGGAATATTTACTGCTTGACCATTAACGGTAATGGCTTTATGTGAAACCAACTGACGCGCTTCTGCACGAGTTGAACCAAATCCCATCCGATAAACAACGTTATCTAAACGCGATTCTAATAATTTTAATAGGTTCTCACCAGTTGAACCTTTACGGCGTGTAGCTTCAGCAAAATATTTTCTGAATTGACGCTCTAACACACCATAGATACGGCGAATTTTTTGCTTTTCGCGTAATTGTACACCGTAATCTGATAACTTTCCAGCCTTAGCACCATGCGCTCCAGGTGCACTAGCTAATTTACATTTAGCATCCGCGCTTTTGCGACTACTTACCAATGATAAATCTAACCCTTCACGACGCATTAACTTGCATCTAGGTCCTGTATATCTAGCCATGTGAATCTACTCCTTAAATTATACTCTACGTCTTTTTGGTGGACGGCAACCATTGTGCGGCAATGGGGTAATATCACTAATTGAGGTAATTTTGATACCCAATGCATTTAAAGCACGAATTGAAGATTCACGGCCTGGACCAGGTCCCTGCACTCTAACATCCAATGATTTAATACCATATTCTTGGGCAACTTTACCAGCTTTTTCTGCAGCTACCTGTGCTGCAAACGGAGTACTTTTACGTGAACCTTTAAAACCAGCACCGCCAGAAGTAGCCCAAGATAATGCATTTCCTTGACGATCTGTGATGGTTATGATGGTATTGTTAAAAGAAGCATGAACGTGAGCGATACCTTCGCTAACCTGCTTTTTAACTTTTTTACGTACTCGCGCTGTGTTTGCTTTACTCATACAAAAAATCCTTTAAACTTTATTTTTTCTTACCACTAACTAATTTTCTAGGACCTTTACGGGTACGTGCATTAGTTTTGGTACGTTGACCACGTACTGGTAATCCTTTGGCATGACGATGCCCACGGTAACATTTAAGGTCAACCAAACGTTTAATGCTCATCGAAACTTCACGGCGCAAATCACCTTCAACGGTATATTTGGCAACTTCGTTACGAATAGCTTCCATTGCTTCAGGTGCCAATTCACGAACCTTAGTTTGTGGGCTAACTTGTGACGCGTCACAAATCCATTGGGCACGAGAAGGACCGATACCGTAAATATGCTGTAAACCGATAACGATATGAGCATTATCAGGAACGTTTACACCAGCTATACGAGCCATTCTAATTCCTTTCAAATTAATATAAAAAATTAACCTTGTCTTTGTTTATGTCTTGCTTCTTTACAAATCACACGTACAACACCGTTGCGACGAATAATTTTGCAGTTGCGACATATTTTTTTCACTGAAGGCTGAACTCTCATTTTACACCTCGTAAATATCTGTGTCACACAGAGTTTTATTAATATTGTTTATCACGGCTAGGACAAGGCGCAAAACGACGACGTGTACATAAAAATACACAAGGAGTTTTGCAACACAGTACTAGACTGTGAGCAAACAATATTACTTCGCACGAAAAACAATGCGACCTTTATTTAAATCATACGGCGTCATCTCAACAGTAACCTTATCCCCAGGCAAGATACGAATATAATTCATCCGCATTTTACCAGAAATATGGCACAAAACCACATGACCATTTTCTAACTTCACTCTAAACATAGTATTCGGCAAAGCTTCAACAACTTCACCTTCAAACTGTATTACATCATCTTTTGCCATAACTACTAGAATCCTTTAAGATTGGCTTTTTTCATCAGACCTTCATATTGAACAGACATAATCTGTGATTGAACCTGAGTCATAAAGTCCATAGTTACAACAACGACAATTAGGAGTGATGTTCCACCAAAATAAAATGGCACATGCCATTTTAAAATCAGCAACTCAGGGAACAAACAAATTGCTGCGATATAAATTGCACCACCGAAGGTAAGACGCAATAAAACTTTCTCTATATAACGTGCAGTATTTTCACCTGGACGAATACCCGGAATAAATGCACCGCTTTTTTTCAGGTTATCTGCAGTTTCTTTTGGATTGAAAACTAATGCTGTATAGAAAAAGCAAAAGAAAATAATCGCTGCAGTATATACAACTATGTATATAGGTTGCCCAGGATGCAAAGAATCACCTATTGAAGACAGGAAAGATAATTTCCCACGTCCCAACCAGCCAAGCAATGTTGCTGGGAACAGAATTATACTTGAAGCAAAAATAGGTGGAATAACCCCAGCCATATTTAATTTCAATGGCAAATGTGTACTTTGCCCTTGCATGATCTTATTACCAACCTGACGTTTAGCATAGTTTACAGGGATTTTACGTTGTGCACGTTCAACAAAAACTACTACATAGGTAATTACTGCAATAATCACAAAAATCATGATTACAGAGAAAATTGACATTGACCCTTGCGATGCAAGTGACAAAGTTTTCCCTATCGCACCTGGAATCCCAGAAATAATACCCGCAGTAATGATCATTGAAGCACCATTGCCAATTCCGCGTTCAGTGATTTGTTCACCAAGCCACATCAAGAACATAGTACCCGTAACCAAACAAATAATTGCGGTTGCAAAAAAATGAAACTGCGAATCAACTACTAATCCAGGCTGTTTATAAAGCATGGTAGCAATACCAAAACTTTGTACAAAAGCAAGTATTACTGTAGCATAACGAGTATATTGAGTAATTTTTTTGCGACCAGCCTCACCTTCTTTTTTTAACTGAATTAGGTATGGAAATACCTCTGATGACAGCTGTAGAATAATTGAGGCTGAAATATATGGCATTATTCCTAAGGCAAAAATTGTAAAGCGCGATAGCGCTCCACCTGAAAACATATTTACCATATCTAGTAAACCTGTCTGGCTTGATTTGAATAATTTCGCCAACTGAGTTGGGTCAATTCCCGGAACCGGAATATGCGCACCAATCCTGAAAACGATTAATGCACCAATCAAAAACCAGACACGCTTTTTTAGATCAGCAAACTTATCAACTTTTGCTATCGCCATCTTTTATACCTTACTCAACCGAACCGCCAGCAGCTATAATAGCAGCTTTAGCGCTTTCAGTTGCATTGATACCACGTAGGTTAACTGCAACAGCAATACTACCAGTACCAATAACTTTAATTGTGTCAGCTAATGCTGAAATCAGACCAGCTTTGATCAAAGCGATACGATCGATGTCATTCCCAGCTAAAGCAACCAAATCGCCAAGTCTAACCTCAGCTTGTTTGCTCAATGATTTAAAACCACGTTTTGGTAAACGGCGGTATAAAGGCATCTGACCACCTTCAAATCCTACTTTATGGAATCCACCAGCACGGCTTTTCTGACCTTTGTGACCACGACCACACGTTTTACCAAGACCAGAACCCATACCACGACCTACACGTTTAGAAGAATGCTTAGCACCTTCAGCTGGTTTAATACTATTTAAAAACATTGTATTAACCCTCACATTTTACTAAATAATTAATGCGATTAATCATACCGCGATTTTCTGGAGTATCAATAACTTCAACCGTTTGACCAATTTTACGCAGACCAAGACCACGAGCAGATGCTTTATGGTTCTCAAGACGACCAATCAGACTTTTAATCAAAGTAACTTTAACTGTTTTTTGAGCCATTTAATTACTCCCCAAGGATTTCTTCTACTGTCTTACCACGTTTAGCAGCAATTTCAGCAGGAGTAGTAATTGCTTGCAAGCCTTTGATAGTTGCACGCACTACATTATATGGATTAGTTGAACCATGTACTTTAGCAGTAATGTTCTTAACACCGATAGCATCAAACAATGCACGCATTGCACCACCAGCAATAATACCAGTACCTTCTTTAGCAGGCTGCATATATACAGTAGTTGCACCATGAGTTGCACTTACTGTATGATGAATAGTACCGTTTTTTAGGCTAACTTTAACCATGTTTTTATTAGCTTCTTTAACAGCTTTCTGTACAGCAACAGGAACCTCTTTGGCTTTCCCTTTACCCATACCGATACCGCCATCACCATCACCAACAACAGTTAGTGCGGCAAAGCCCATAATCCGACCACCCTTAACCACTTTTGTTACGCGGTTAACGCTAATCAGTTTTTCTATTAAGTGTTCTTTATTTTCAACCATTTATTTACTCCAATTAGAACACAAGACCGTTTTCACGAGCTGCATCTGCAACTGCTTTGATACGACCATGATATTTAAACCCAGCACGATCAAAAGCAACTTCTTTAATTCCAGCACTAGTTGCTTTTTCAGCAATAGCCTTACCAATTAATTTTGCAGCTTCAATGTTACCGCCATTTTTTACTGAGCCAGAAAGAGCTTTTTGTGCAGTTGAAGCAACTGCAAGCACTTTAGAACCTGTCTCATCAATAATTTGGGCGTAAATATGACAATTTGTTTTATGTACAACAAGACGTTTAACACCTAACTCAGCAATTTTTAAGCGAGTCTTACGCGCGCGTCTAATACGATTAACTTTATTACTCATTCTCAGACTAACCTCTAAAATTATTTCTTCTTAGTCTCTTTTAGGATAACTACTTCATCCGCATAACGTACGCCTTTACCTTTATAAGGTTCAACCGGACGATAAGAACGGATATCCGCAGCAGCCTGACCAACTAGTTGTTTATCAATTCCCTTAATCAGAATTTCTGTCTGAGTAGGAGTTTCAACCTTAATTCCAGCAGGAGTCTGGAATACAATTGGATGTGAGAAGCCAAGGGTTAGATTAAGATTGGCACCTTGAGCTTGAGCACGGTAACCAACACCAAGAATTGTAAGTTTTTTCTCAAAACCTTTAGTTACACCAATAACCATGTTATTCATAACTGCTTTTACAGTACCTGATAACGCTTTAGCAAACTTAGAATCTTCTTTAGTTGCAAAAACGATATTAGCACCGTCTTTTGTAATGGTAACAGTATCGTTAAAAGTATATTCAAGGCTTCCAAGAGGACCTTTTACCTTAACGTTTGAACCATCAAGAGTTACTTCAACACCAGCAGGAATTGCTAAAGGAGTTTTAGCCATACGTGATAACATTACGAGACTCCTCTATTAAGCAACTAGACATAAAACTTCGCCACCAACTTTAAGTGAACGAGCTTTACGATCAGTAATAACACCACGTGAAGTTGACACGATAGCCACACCTAAACCGTTCATAACAGTAGGTAATTCTTCACAACCACGATAAATACGTAAACCAGGGCGTGATACACGCTCAATTCTTTCAATTACCGGACGACCAGCGTAGTAGCGTAGTGTAATTGTTAATTCAGGTTTTACAGTACCATCAATTTTAAAATCATCAATATAACCTTCTTCTTTCAAAACCTTAGCGATAGACACTTTGATTTTTGATGAAGGCATTGTTACCACTTCTTTATTCGCAGCCTGAGCGTTACGAATACGAGTTAACATATCAGCAATAGTATCTTGCATCATTTTTAATACCCTCCTTACCAGCTAGCTTTAACAACACCAGGAATATCACCTTTAAGTGATAATTCACGTAGCTTGTTACGGGCAATACCAAATTTACGGAATGTGCCTCTTGGGCGACCTGTCAATGCACAACGATTACGTTTACGAACAGGTGCAGCATTGCGTGGCAATTTTTGTAACGCAAGTCTGGCTTCAAATTTTTCTTCATCTGATTTTGATGAATCTTCAATAATAGCGAATAAAGCATCACGTTTAGCACTATATTTTTGCACTAACTTAGCACGCTTTTTTTCTCTTTCGATTAAGGCCAATCTAGTCATAATATATCCTTATTTGATTGGAAAGCTAAATGCTTTAAGTAAAGCACGCGCTTCTTCAGCATTTTTAGCACTAGTTGTAATGGTAATATTCATACCGCGTAGGGTATCAATTTTATCGTACTCGATTTCCGGGAATATAATTTGCTCTTTAATACCAAAATTATAATTACCGAATTTATCAAACGCTTTACCATTTAAGCCACGGAAATCACGGATACGTGGAATTGCGATACTGATCAAACGATCAAAGAATTCATACATTCTTTCTTTACGCAATGTAACCATGCAACCAACCGGATAACCTTCACGAATTTTGAAACCTGCGATTGATTTACGCGCTTTAGTAACAACAGGTTTTTGTCCTGCAATTTTAGTCAAATCAGATAAAGCAAATTCCATTACTTTTTTATCTGCTACAGCTTCACCAAGACCAATATTAAGCGTAATTTTCTCAATACGTGGCACTTCCATTACTGAATTGTAGTTGAATTGCTTCATCAACTCAGGAACAACTTTGGTAGTATAAATTTCTTTTAATCTTGCCATTTTCTACCTCTATTAACCTATCACTTTACCGTTAGATTTAAATACACGAATTTTTTCACCACCTTCAACCTTGAAACCAACGCGATCAGCTTTTTTAGTTTCTGAGTTATAGATAGCAACATTCGAGATGTCAATCGGCATTGTTTTATCTACTATTCCACCCTGAACACCCTTCATTGGGTTAGGGCGAACATGTTTTTTTACAACGTTAACGCCTTCAACGATAACTCTGCCACCATCTTCAACAACTTGTTGAACTTGAGCAATTTTACCCTTGTCTTTACCAGCAATAACGATGACTTCATCACCTTTACGAATTTTTTTCATTATTGTTGCCTTTAAATTACTTCTGGAGCTAATGAAACGATTTTCATAAACCGTTCTGTACGCAGTTCACGGGTTACCGGACCAAAAATACGAGTACCAATTGGCTCAAGCTTTGCATTAAGTAATACAGCAGCATTACCATCAAACTTAACCAATGAACCATCCGGACGACGTACACCTTTAGCTGTACGCACAACCACCGCATTATAAACATCACCTTTTTTCACGCGACCACGTGGAGCAGCATCTTTGATTGATACCTTAATGATATCACCAACACCTGCATAGCGACGTTTTGAACCGCCTAACACTTTAATACACATAACAGAACGTGCACCAGTATTATCAGCAACATCCAATCTTGTTTGCATTTGAATCATTTGATTTACCTTTCCAACTTAACACGTTACGCAAACGGCCAGTATTGGGTCCGAAAGCTTACGGACTACTAGACATTATATAAGTAAGAGCGTGATTATATCACCATTCAACCACTTATCGCAAGTAAATTGTTGGCTAAATTATATATTTTATCTAATCCCAATTTATAAAGTACTTGTAATATTAAATCAGTGGCACATGGATAAATTACAACATCAAATACTCATTCTTTACCTATACGTTAAGTAAGACGTAACCTAAAGTCCAGGTTAATGGTGTATTATTAATCAATTCAACTGCGGTCAACTGATTTTTATTAAATGATAAGGTATTAAATAAACTATCAACCAATACTGAATTGGCACACTGGTTTTCAACTTTGTATGCATTTGAATGCTGAACCATAATTTCACTGTAGGACTCATCGCAAGTAGTATTAATACTGTGGGTCAATAATGCGGCATTATTTTTAATACCCCAGAAATTTAATACATAATAAACAGCAGAAACACCTATGAAAGACTGACTGAAAAATCCAGGTATATCCTTAATCTGATCCAATTCTGGGTATAATGCGATAATCTGATTATAGTTACTACTACAATCACTGTAATTAAAATTATCATCAATACTTAACTGGCTCTTATTGTAACCCTGAGGATAACAGGCATTGTAATTTGCCATTTGGTTCATGTTACTCCGCGCAACATCCTGCCCTAATCCGAGAAGACTAATAGTATATACATTATAATCTTTATTCTCGATAGTAATATTTATAATATTGTTGCCTGTTGTCTGAGGCGTAGCAAAAGCTATTTGGGCAGATGCGCCCCCAACCTCTAAAATACCATCAGTAGAATTTTGTTTTGAGAAGCTACCTCTTAAATAATTAACATCTGCCCACGAGTAAAGCCCCTCATACTGACCACTAATTGTTTTAGTTTCATTAAGTTTAAGCCCAGCAGCTAAAATGGTATCAGCAACATTTTGATAGATCTCTTTCTGTTGCGATTCAGAAATTAGGTGCATTCCTGCAGTTCCCAAAACGCTAGTTGGTACATTAGTCAAACTTATATCAGACTTCCTAGATTGAAGAAACTTAATAGCATTAAGCAACAATGGCTGAATCCCCTTAGCTCCAGCTTCTGTTGGTGAGCTAGCAAAACTGGCTAGTGGAATATTTATTTTAGACTCATATAAATCAGTAATTGACATACCAGATTCAGTTAATTGCTTATTATAAACATATATCCGGGAACCACTACTTCCAGAGTCTACGACTAGTTGATAAGATGTTGCTTGCTCACCGCCTTGAGTTGAGGCATCTCCCCCAGAATTACATCCTGATATAGCCATGGCAGTTGCAATGACTATAAAATTTAAAAACTTTAATATTTTCATTATTACCCCCTTTAAGAATATTTAATTTATAGTTGATCCATTATTATCAGATGAATATGGAGCAGCACCGACCTCTTTTATCTTGCCAGAAGAGTCAAATAATAATATCTGCCCAAGTTGAGAAAATAAAAAATAATCACCATTAGTAAAGTATCGAATATCTTCAATATTGCCATATTTTTGATGTTGCAAAGTGACATCATATTTAATTTTGGAGCTTTTAGTATCTACATAGACAGCATGCAAATCACTACTTTTATCATCTACGTAACTAAAAATACAGTTAGAATTAGAGCATGTCATAGCAGTACCGACCTCCTTAGGTAGATTCCCAAAAGGTAGAGATTTAATTGGTCTTAATCCCTGCGAATTAAATTCATAGATATCAAAATTTCCTTTATTCTTCCCATTAACTTCACTTAACAAGTAGATACGCCCATAATCAAGAAAAGGAAATTCACTAGACATTGCCAATGTGGTATATTTGTTAAGTAATCGTAATTTATGCCATTCAATATGCATATCAGCATCACTATACCTGACATTATTTCCATCTTCTAAAGATATAAAATAATTATTAGTATTAGACATAGCTAACAAACCAAGTGCATTAAACCTAAGTGATGGATTAACTAAGTCATACGAACGTAAGCCACCATCAATTGAACTACCAGTAGCAAGATTAATTCTTCCAGTATAATATTTTGGAGCCTTACTAGACCTTGTAGCACCATTTAATAATGTTATATTTAGTGCATCAAGCTCCCCAGAAATGCTTTTCACCTGATTGCATCCGACTTTTGCATCTTGCGAAATATCTTTAATACCCTCAGTACCAGGGAGTTTTAACCATTTGTTACCATAATCCAAGCTAAAAAATACACCATCATTAACAGTCACAGCTAAAACAACATCTTTTCTTTGATTATTAAGGATATATGGACAAGTATGTGTATAATATATATGTGCCGTAGAAAGTACTGAAATAGGCTTCCAGTCATTCTTTCCTGGAATTGATTTTGTGGTTGAAGGGGTTTCTGCTCGTAAAAGACCTGGATTATCACCAAGTACAGAAAACCAAATATTTTTTTCTGCGCCCCATCTGTAACATAATTCAAATTATCATGTACCGCAATATCTAATGTAGTGACTTTATTTATTTGGCTATTATTTACTGGTTGAGATAGATTATTACTCAATGCAGATCCACCACTATTACAGCCATTTAAAATAATTCCCGATATAAGTATAGTTAATAGTTTTTTCATATATTTCCTTTCTTTTATAATTTAATAAAACTCTTCCCAGCACCAAAGCTTGAGCATAATTAGCAGTTATTTATATAACCCTAGATTTCACCTTTCTTTCTTAATTAACCTTCTGATAAACCATGTTACCCAAGAAGATTAGATTAAATATGTTTAAGAAGTTCCTGCCA
>FRDC01001541.1_pt2 | contig 24855 bp, 16 predicted proteins | sample 1106171 | NCBI WGS metagenome assembly FRDC01 (sample SAMEA3930566, study PRJEB13176) | freshwater metagenome | biome: Drinking water system; feature: drinking water; material: water | place: Singapore | collected 2014-12-20 | reverse complement strand
ACTTTAAGATTAGCATATTTTAATTTGAGTGTATACTGGTCGTTAACTATAATGGTATCATTAACATTCTCGGGAAACTTTACATTAATTTCATCCAAGTTAATTGCAAAATCATAGTTCTTGTTATCATCAGGGTCTTTGTAAGTTACTTCAACAATATTATTCACAGATTTTGCACGTAGTTTAATGAATAGGTATTCAAGATCAAACAATGTGAGTGTATTAACATCAATTTCTTGAAAACATTCAGATATTATTTGCTTAAGTGCAAATAGTATATCTTTCATTTCACCAGACTCACTCGCCATAAGAAGTATCTTTTCTTCTTTCACGAGAAATGGGCGAAAACGCACTTCTTGACCGGTGGAAGGAATTTTTGTCGTAAATGTTACTGTATTAATTTTTGGTAGTTGCATAATGTACCTCAGAAATTCTCGAGAATAATACGAGAGTTGTTAATGATATTAATCACATCACCCACATGCTGTGGTTTTTTGATTGATTTTAGTGCGAAGATTGCATCTTTAGTTTTATATATTCTTTCGAGTATATTTAATTCAGGACGAATTTTTTCCATTGAAAGACTATCAATAGACACTCTTTCCATCTTCCAGTTCCAATAATGAAATGATATTGGTAATCTGTTAATGCTATTAGTCTCTGCCCAATTGAGTGGTACTTCACCAACTGCAACAGGAAACGCTTTATTAAGTGTTATTTTTGTTATCTCATCATTTGTTTCATTGTAAGTGATAATTGAAATATCTGTAGCATAATTCTCTTTATATTCCACACGGAAAGAATTTAATCTTGAAGTTGCATCTGCGGATGCTCCAAATGCATTATTATCAAACCGTACGATACTATTCATCCATGTATAGAAATATCGATGTACAAGATTTGTACCATCACATAGAAAATTCATTGTAATATCATTAAAAATAGGTGCAAACGGTCTACGATCAACTGGTCCTACACCATACCTACGACCATCAGAGGTGGCGAAAGATACACCAGGAAGAGATGAAGATTCACATAATAGCATCAACTCCCTTTGTATGTTTGGATTACTAGTACTATTATTCTGTAATACAGTTGGTACACCCATTCTTACAAAGAACCTACTTGCACGTGATACACCACGTTTATTCAACATTGCATTGAATGTTGAAATAGAACTGTTTGCAGTATTGAGTTTAGGTTCTTGACTGAAACCTAAAGCTTTACCAAGAAAGTTTTGAGCAACACCAATATAGGGTGTATATCTTGAAATATTATCTGCCATTTATCATTCTTTCGCTATCTCTCCATACTCTTGCTTTTCTTGCACCAACAAATCTTTCTGTTGGTAGAAATAATGCAATATCCCATTCATTTGCATTTACTAGTATGAATCTTGATTGAACATGTGAACTTAGATATCTTTTTACACATGGCTTAAACCACTTAAACTTTGTAGAAGCGTTTAACACTTTATATGTGATAGCCAATTTCGTTTTTGAATCATATTTATCATCACGTGCAATATCATAAAGTGCATCCATTAAATATGCTCTTAAAAATGGTGTTAAGTAGTGCATGTTGATGCCATAGAAACCACCAGATACACTCCTAAAAGGAAATATGAGAGGGAATCTATCATAATACGGAAGATCATCTTTTGTCTTCGCATCGTACAAAAACATATACATTTGACCTACTGTTATATTATTTCTTACTCGAGCAGCATCTTGCTCACCACCTACAACAATTTGTGGTACATTTACCTTCTTAATGGCACTTGCACGATTTCTAAACCACGCACGAGCAGCGTGTGACTTAGCAGGTACTAAATTTTTTTGAAGTCCTGTTTTAAGTATATTAGAGAATAATTGGTTTATCATAGATGTATGATTTTTTCTCTGTCATGATTATAAACTTCCAACCTCTTTCTAAGCAATATCTGTAAGCAGCATTCCATTTACTAGTGTTTACACCCCATGTGTAAACTTCATTTAAATAAACACGATCTGCTTTGTTTTTTCTTTGTGGTGCTTGAGTCTGTGCATACGGCTTAATTTCTATTAGATCTGTTTCTACTTTCTTATCCTTCGTTCTTTTCTTTAAAAGAAAATCAGGGAAATAACGATGCCATCTACCATCAATAGGTGATAAGTATGGTATTACAATTTCTTCACTAGACCACAGTAGTATATCAGGATGTGCATCACAGTACAACATAAACTTCAGCTCCCATGAGCTTCTATAGATGATATTTGTAGGATCACCTTTGTATTTATGAGGGTTTTTGGGTTTAAAAACCCCCTTAGTTGTATTCATTTCAATAAATAATACACATTCGTAGGAAAATTATGCCAATCAATCCAATATCACTCTTTACTCAGATACCTTCGATAGGTACAAAAATTAATGAGATTACTAATGCACCAAAGAATCTGCTAAGTAATCTTGATGGTGCACTAGGTACTGGTCTCTATCCATTATATAGCAAGGCAACAGATGTAACATCATTACTTAACACAGGTAAATTACTAATTAGTAATAGTATTTCTGTTGATCAGGCTTTACCTATTTATACTAGAGATTTTAAGACACCAGAGGAAACATCGAATTTTGATGAAGAAAGACGTGCTTCTAACTACCTAATGTTCCCTCTTGATCTACGTGCAAACACAGAATTTATTAAGATTGAATTTATGAAGTATAGTGTGACTAATCCAAGTACAGATAATAGAAACACAGTAGTTGAAAAATCAATATTTCTACCAATGCCATCGAATCTCCAAGAATCTTTTAGTGTAGCGTATGATTCAACAGAACTTGGTGCAATTATTGGTCGAAATATGGTTAATATTGTAGGAGATCTTGAGAAGATGACTGGAGGTAAAGGTCTTCAAGATATTGTAAATAACCCTCAACAGTATAACAGTGGTGTACACGATATTGCAAAGAAAATTATACGAAGTAACCTCAATAAAAATACATTAGCGTGGGGCGCGTGGCATTTAGCTGATGCCGCTCTTCCGAAGGGTATTGTATCACATGCTACAGGTATTGTTCCAAACCCTTATGTTGCACAAATATTTCAAGGTATAGGATTTCGAGAGTTTAGCTTTAGTTGGAAATTCACCCCACACTCAGCAAAAGAATCAGAAGAGTTAAAAAAGATTCTTTTTGAATTAAAAACTCGTATGTTGCCAGGCCTTACATTAGGAGATATATTTTTCACAATGCCTGATCATTGTAGAGTCTCTTTCAGACCTGATGTATTCAAGATGACTAAATCTATAATAACGAATCTCTCTATTAATCACGCACCTAACGGACCAGCTTTCTATAATGATGATAGTACGTTTGAATATGATGTTTCAATTCAATTACGTGAAATTGAACTTGTAACACGTGACCGTGTCCGTGAATGGGAAACAAAGAAGGGTACGTCGTAATGTCATTCTACTTCAATAAATTTCCAAACATTGAATATTCAAATAATGTATGTGTAAATATATTCACACGACCATCTTTAACAAATAGTGCAAAATCAGAAACTTCTGTTTATTATCCATATACTCTAAAAGATGGGGAACGAGCTGATCACCTTGCAAATCATTACTATGAAGATGCATCGTATAGTTGGTTACTTTATTTCTGTAATGATATAGTTGATCCATACTACGAGTGGTACTTAAGTGATGAAGAGTTCAATGATAAAATGGTTAAGAAGTATGGTAGTCTTGAAAAATCAAAACAAAAAATTTTATACTACCAAGTTGCATGGTATAACAATGAATCATTTCTATCAGAAGCTGGTTATAGTGCACTAACACCACAACTCAAAAAATACTGGACACCTCTACTAACAGAAAATGGTAGGGTGCGTGGTTATGAAAGAGCTCGTATCAACTGGGTAGTAGAAACAAATTTTATACAGCAATTACACTACACACCAGATGTTGAGCCAGTAGTAGATGAAATAATCACACAGACAAATTCAAATAATGTTGTAGTTGCTACAGGTACAGTTGCTCATATTGATACATCTAATCGTGTTGTAAGTGTACAACATGTTAGTGGCGAATTTATTACAACACTTAATGCTAGAGGTGAAACAGCTAACATAGAAATTGATTCTATTGGTGAGAGGTATTACAACATACCACTTGATGAGTTAGTGTATTGGGAACCACAGTACGCATATGATGTAGAAGATTCAATAAATCAAGCACGTCGAACAGTTTATGTTATGGACAGGTCTTACATACCACAAGTTGAAAAAGAATTAGAGAGTTTATTTAATGGCTAAAATTGAAGCTGGTCAGGTTGTAATTAAAAAACTCACTCTAATCAATGCAAATAGAAGTTCTGCAATAGATCTAAGATCAATACTTACTGAGATATCTTTCTTTGAAGATATCTCTCGTCCTTCACTGTTTTGTGAGGTGACAGTTGCTGATGGTAACAATATAAGAAAAACACTACCAATTATTGGTGAAGAATTCTTGGAAGTGGAATTCACCACACCATTATTTGATGATTACAGTGATGTTTATGGCACAACAACATTTAAAAATATCTTTAAAATGTATTCTGTAACTGATTTAAACAGTAATCAACAATCAAAGCAACACACTTATCAAATACTAGGTGTTAGTGAAGAACATATAAAAGCAAGTAATATAACTATAGAGAAATCTTATACAGAGGGTGTAGCAAACGCGGTTCGCGATATATTGTTTACACATCTAGATACACGTAAAAATATTATTGTTGAAACAACAAAGGGCACTTTTCCACTACTTGTGCCATCACTCTCACCTTTCAAAGCTATCGACTGGCTTCGAAGAAGGGCAGTATCACAGAATTATTCATCATCTTCGTTTGTTTTCTTTGAAAACTCAAATGGCTTCAATTTTCGTACTATAGAGGGGTTAATTGACAGTGGTGTAAGATCTATTACCAAAATGAAGTATGTACATAATCCAACAATACCTATTGATCTTGATAGACCTCGAAAAGATGAGTTATTTAACATCATTGATTTTACAGAAAACAAAGCTTTTGATACTATTGATAAGATACAATTGGGAATGGTGGATAGCTCGGTAAGCACTTATGATTTTTTCACAAAAAGGTTTACAAGTAAATCCTTTGACTGGGAGCGCAACTCTTACAACTTTAAAAAATTAAACTCGAAGAATGATAGTGCGTCTGTTAATTTACTTAGAGATATGGATAGTATTTCTGATAAACACGGTAATACAAAACGTGCAATGGGATACTTTATCCCACAGGATAGTTCACGTGGTGAGCACTTTATTGATACTACTCTTGCTAATAGACAAGCTTTTACTGTATCTTTAAATCAGAATTCTCTTACAATCTACATCTATGGTAATACTATCTTAAAAGTAGGTGATGTTATAGCTCTCGACATTAAAGTACCAACAAAAAAGGTACAAAATAGTACTGCTACTGAAAAAATCGAGAGCAGCGCGATCGAAGGTAACTTTTTAATTACAAAAATTAGACACATAATAACAATGGGCCAACGATTTGAACATAGAATTGCTGCCGAAGTAATTAATATTGGAAATAAACTATGACAACAAAGCACATGGGTGAAAATGGCTACTTCTGGTTCATTGGAATAGTCGAAGATAGAGATGACCCACAGCAACTTGGAAGACACCAAGTACGTGTGTATGTATACTATTCAGATAATAAAGCTTTACTACCCACTGAAAAACTACCATGGGCCTTTGTGGCTGGTAGTATATACAGTGCTTCAAAAGAAGGTATTGGCATTTCACCTACAGGTATACAGGTAGGAACTACTGTTGTAGGTTTCTTCGCGGACGGGCGCGAAGCCCAAATACCTATTATAACAGGTACTCTCTACGGAATACCTGATGGTGATCAACGAAGACACGATGTACCAAAGAGGGCACGTGGTTTAAACCCTATAACAAAGAATACACTTGAGAAAGAACCAGCAGACGGTTTTGCTGCTAGATACCCGTATAACAAAGTCATTACAACAGAGAGTGGTCACACTGTTGAACTTGATGATACACCGGGTCAAGAGCGTATACACATTTATCATCGTACAGGGTCGTATGTAGAAATAAATAAAGATGGTAGTGTTGTTTATAAGTCAGTGAAAAACACTTATGAGATAACAACATCAGATAATGAAGTGTTTGTCGGTGGTAGTGTAAGTGTACATGTTAAAGGTAATGCTAACATACTTGTAGATGGCACCTATACATTAGAATCAAAAGGTAATATGGTAATAAAGGCACCAAGGGTGGATATCAACCCCTAATTGATCTAAAACACATATGAAAGGTATCTCTAGAAAAGATCAAGACGTGGCTGGTGGTGTTGCCATTGAAGGGTCAAACAATGTATTCATCAATAACTATGCTGTAGTGAGAAATGGCGACCGTGTTAATTCTCATGGCTTACCTCCACATTCGCCGCCACCTGCAATGATAGCAGAATGTAAAAATTTTTATGTTAATTCAATACTTGTAGTAAGAGAAGATAATCTAGCTACTTGTGGTCACAGTATAACTGGTTCAACTAACACATTTGTAGGTGAATAATGGCAGCAGTAAAAAGAGTAGATAGAGTAACCTCTTTATCTAAACAACGTGAATATTATTCTGATTTTCCAACAAGTTTTAAAATATCACCTGTTGGGGATATTTCACGTATTACAAACGACGTATCTATCAGACAATCAATTGTGAATCTTGTAAACACTAATAAGGGTGAGAGATTTTTTAGTGACATTGGTTGTGATGTTCGTAAAATGTTATTTGAAAATATGTCTCCGCAGTCAGAGAGTCTAATAGAGAGTATGATTCGTGAGACAGTAGATAATTATGAACCACGAGCAAAGGTTAACAACATAATAGTTAAAGGTGATGAAACAATTGGATCTTATGACATCACGATTGTTTTTACGATCATAAATACACAAGAACCTACAACCATTAACTTCATACTTACAAGAGTATCATAATGCCACAGAGTACAAATCTAGTGAATCTTGACTTTGATTCACTTAAAAATTCTTTAAAGGAATTCCTTAAAGGTAAGCCCGAGTTTCGCGATTATAATTTCGAAGGCTCGAATATTAATCTTCTTTTAGAAATACTAGCATATAACACCTATATCAATGGTTTTTATATGAACATGATTGCAAATGAAATGTTCATAAAATCTTCCCAAATACGTGAAAATGTAGTTAAACATGCAATTGAATTAAACTATATTCCTCGATCTTTTAGATCAGCCCGTGCTGTTGTTGATATAAGTGTTACCCCTGCGAATTCTTCAATTACAAGTGTAGTGATTCCACGTGGTACATCGTTTACTTCGAGACTTGGAAGTAACTCATTCTCTTTCACAGTTGCGAATAACTATGTTATGACCTCCACAAATGGTACATTTACATTTAGTGATACACCAATTTATGAAGGTACATTTGTAAAAGACACTTTCATGTATCGAAGTGATCAATCTGATGATAGTAATCAATCACAACGTTTTATACTTTCAAATCAACAAATTGATACAGACAGTATTAAAGTAACAGTTATTGAAGATGGTGGTAGTGTAGTAACAGATTATGTACGTAAAAATGTATTAAGTGAAGTCACTGCTGCGTCTCCTGTTTTCTTTTTACAGGCATCTGATAATCAACAATATGAAATAACATTTGGCTCTGGTCTTATTGGAAGACAGCCTAAAGATGGCGCAGTTGTTATTTGTGAATATAGAGTGTCTACAGGTGAACTTACAAACGGTGCAGATGTATTTGTAAGCGATGGCGCTATTGATGGACATTCTAATGTTGTTCTTACAACTGTGTCAAGGGCCGAAGGTGGTGCAGTGTTTGAATCAACAGAATCAATCAAATTTAATGCACCTCGTTACTTTAATACGCAAAACAGAGCTATTACAGTAGATGATTATAAGACACTACTTACAATGAGATTTCCTGAAATTGACGCTATTAGTGTTTATGGTGGTGAAGATGTGCTACCACCACAGTATGGTGTAGTTTACATTTCTGTTAATCAAGATAATTCAGATGGAGTTTCAGCTGAAAGAAAAAGAGTTTATAAAGAATATATTAAAACAAAAACATCATTAGCAATTGAACCTGAATTTATAGATCCTGAATTTATCTATGTACATCTTACTTCTAACGTTGTGTATAATATTAACACAAGTACAAACAGTGAAGTAGATATTAAAGCATTGGTAGCCGGTGCCATTAGTACATTCAATGATGATAATATTGATGATTTCAATACCACACTCTATTTTAGTAAGTTAACAACAAAAATTGATGATTCGTGTAGCTGTATCCTAAGTAATGATACATCGTTGAAGCTTTACAAAATTGTTGAACCAGTATCAAATGTAATAAGTACTACCTTACAGTTTGATAATGCAATTAGAACAGATCTATTTAATGCTAATCTTCCACATAGTCCTAATGAGTTACATGCTGTTATTAGTTCTGTATTTACTTCTGGTACACGTGATGTTTATCTTGAAGATGATGGAGCGGGTATATTGAGAATGGTTTCTGTTGTTAATGATCAACATATGGAAGTAGAGTCAAATGTGGGTAATGTTGACTATGAAAACGGTGTTGTAAAAATAACAAACGTAGTAGTAAATTCGTATACAGGTAATGGTATTAAGATATTTGTATCACCAGCCAATAGAAACGTATCTGTTGTAAGAAATGATATTCTTACAATTAGAGATTCTGATGTTGTTGTTAATGTCGTAGGTAGAAGAGTATGAGTTTTGAAACAGAATTAAGTCCACTGATTAAGTCGCAATTCCCTGCTTTTTACAAAGAGGGTGGTGATGGATTTTTACGTTTTGTAAAGGCATATTATGAGTGGATGGAGAGTGAAGGACAAGTAACATATCATACACGTAGATTAAATGACTATCACAATTTTGACATAACAGTTGAAGAATTTGTAGATCATTTTAGAGAGAAATATCTCTATGGTATTTCTCATAGTAATATAAGAGATCCAAAATTTATTTACTCACATGTTAAAGATTTTCTTTCTACGAAAGGTACAGAGAGTGGTGTAGATCTTTTATTTAGAATGATTTTTAATGAGGAAGTAAAAGTTTACTACCCCTCTTCTGATCTTTTGAGACCGTCCGACGGTGAATTTTATGTACCTGTATACCTTGAATTAGCACCCTCTACACGCGCTCAAGAGTTTCAAAATAGACAAATAACAGGTGCTGCATCCGGTGCAACTGCTATTGTTGAAAAAGTGATCCGCAAGGGTATTAGAAGTAAGTTTATTGATGTAGCCTATCTTACAAATGTAAGAGGTGACTTTCAAACTGGTGAGATTGTTACAGATAATGGTGTAATTGAAGGTGCACCACATGTAGTAGGATCACTCACAGACATTGATCTTAATCTGCCAGGTGCATCTTTTGAAGTTGGTGATATTGCTGAAGTAACATCGAATATCACCGGTCGTAAGGGTAGAATAAGAATCAAAGAAGTAGAAACAGCTACAGGTAGAGTTACCTTCACACTCGTTGACGGTGGTTGGGGGTTTACAAGTGACCCCCTAGTTTATGTTTCAGAACGTGTTCTAAATATTGAAAACAGAATTAATGCAAACACCGAAGTAACAGATTTTAATCTTCTTGAAATTCTTGAACAGCCATTTGCAACAATCAATTATACAAATAACAACGCAGTGATCGCGATTGGTTCGTTTGTAAAAGGTGTAAATACCTCTTCTACAAATACTGGTACTGGTCATGTAGTAGGACTTACAAACGTATCTGGTGCAAATGGTACCATTAAAGTTATTGTTGAAACAGGTACATTTACAACAGCATCGGATATTGCTAATACTACAGCCAATGTTGCAATTGTAAGTAGCTACACCAACTCTACAGCTTATGGTCTTCTAATTGGATCGAATTCAGAATCAATTGGTTTATACGGTGTAACAGGTACATTTTCATCGAATAACTACAACTTTATTAGAGGATTAACTTCTAATACTTATGCAAACATTGCAGCAAATGGTATTGCAACAGGTACTGGCGCCACTTTTGATGTAGGGTCTATACAAGATACAGAAGTGGTGTATTTAAATACTGATTTGATTAATTCTAATAATCAATCATTTCAACCCTATCTTGATATTGTTGTAAATGGTGAAAATAGCAATGTTGGGTATGTATCATCAGTTACAATAAACAGTGGTGGAACAGGTTATACAAATGGGTATCTTACACTAACCGGTGGTGCACCAACAACACCTGCTAATATTAGTTTTTCAACTAATAGTACTGGTGGTATTATATCAACAACAATAGTTGAGCCTGGTAGTGGTTATAACACTCCACCTACTATAACAATTAGTGGTGGAACTGGAGCAAACTTAACTTCAAATATGGTTTACGGTTATGGTTTTCCAAAAAGTGTAATGGCAAATTTGAACACTGTTATTGCAACTGCACTTTCTAAAAACACATACACCATTGGTGAAATAGCGTCACTTACAAACATTAACCCAGGATCAGGTTATAATCAAGACCCGTTTGTACTTGTAATAGAACCACTTATCGCTGGTTTTAATAGAAGAGATTTAATACTTGGTATCAACAACGTCACCGGTACATTTGAAGTTGGTGAGAATATAACACAAGAAGTGAGTGTAGACGGTTATACTGTTAGTTATAATGCAATGAGTACTTCAGTATCATCTGTTAATATTATTTCTGGTGGTGCTAATTATGTGGGTGCTGATACTGTTAATTTCTCTGGTGGTGGAGGCTCTGGTGCAGCTGCCCAGTTACAGGTTGGTACTTTGCTTAATGTTATCACCGTAAGTGGAAACTTTGTAAATGGCGAGGTCGTGACTCAAGCTACAACTGCTGCCAATGGTACGATCTTTAGTGCTAATTCTTCTGTAGTAAAAGTTCTAAAGAATAGTGGTAATTTCTCCAACGGATATATCATCACTGGTGCAACATCAAATACAACTGCAAACGTTGATACATATTCAAACGGGGTTATTTTTGCTATCAATCTTATTAGTGGTGGTAGTGGATATACATCATCACCATCAGTAAATATCACTACATCGACAGGAACTGCGTTCTCTGGCAATACAAGTTTACGTGGCTTTCAAATTGGTGAAGGTGTTACTCAAGGTACATCTACAGGTGTTATTGATACGGTGTCCCAGACAAATTCTATTGCTGGTAACATCTTAATACGAACAGAGGATGTGTTTGCTGCAAACGCAACTACAATTAATACATCAATTATAAGTGTGACCCTTAATGTTGATAACAGTCCTTTTGTTGTTGGTGAAAGAGTAAATCAACAAAATACTGGTGCGTATGGAACAGCTTTTAGTTCAAACTCTACCATTTTACGTCTTGTTGATGTAGATGGTATTTTTGTTGTTGGTAACAGTACTCATGGTAAACTCTATGGTGAAGTGAGTGGTATACTTGCTAATGTTTCAAGTGTAGGTTCAAGTGTTGTTCTACATGGTTCAAATACCGTTGCAACAATTCTAAATGCTAATACTCAACCAACACTTGTAACAACAAAAGGTATTGTTACATCTGTGGGAGATGACTATATTGGTATTGAACGTAGATCCTTTTCTATTGCTTTTGAAGGAAATAATGAAATAGTTGGTTCAATGTCTGGCGCCACAGCTAATGTTACTACTATAAATCAAAACACACTTACTAATCCAATTGGTTTCAACGCAGTTATAAATGCTGTTGCCGGTACAGTTGTTGGTTCAATTAGTGATTTTGAAGTAATAGACTCAGGATTTGCTTATGAAGAACTTGAATCTATCTCCATTGAAAAGGAGGGTAGTGACTTTATTGCGAGTGGTTTTGCAAGGCTACAAAAACAAGGTACTGGAGCTGGTTATTTTAGATCAGAGCGAGGTTATCTCAACACTAAATACTTACATGATAGTGATTATTATCAAGAATTCTCATATGTTATTAAGACTGGTTTGGCTCTTGAAAAATATCAAGACATGTTAAAGAAGGTAATGCATGTGGCTGGTACTAAATTGTTTGGTGAATTCGACAAAAATGTAAATGCAAACGTTGCTGTGAAGACTATCACCATAAATACAGGTACGGTAATTTCAAATAACAGCAACACAATTCTATACGAAGACTAATAATGAAACTTATAGCAACTAATTTTCATGTACATAGTGCACGAGAGTTTCTTGAAACTTTTTCAGAAGTAGGTAAAAATAATTACTACTTCTTCTACGGAAAATCACTTCCATTCGAAGACGATACATCTCCACCTAATGTAAAAGACAACATTAATGATTTATTTGTTGATTTGTATACAAACATGCTCGGTGCAAAGCGTATGAGTGACAGTGATGTATCACTCATGGTACCAAGGTATGATTGGACATCAAATACGGTATACACAGCTTGGCGTCATAATGCTAATTCTATTTTTGATGAAATGTTTTATGTGATGGTAAATGAAGGTGGTGGTGTATATTCAGTATTTAAATGTCTCGATAACAATAATAACAACCCATCAACACAGTCGCCAAGTTATTCTGAGACATCAGAAGATGAAGATTTTTACTTTACATCTGATGGCTATCAATGGAAGTATATGTATCAGTTTGATACATCAACATTTAATAAATTTGCAACATCGCAGTACATACCTGTTGTTGTTGATACTGCTGTAAGTGGTAATGCTATTGCTGGAGCAATTGATGTTGTTGAAGTCACATCAGGTGGTAGTAATTATAATTCTTATACCAACGGTGTATTTCAACAAGTATCTGTGGGTGGTAATACACGTATTCATACTATTGAAACATATTCTTCAAGTAATACAAATTTTTACACCGGTTGTGCAATTAAGATTGTTTCCGGTACCGGTGCTGGTCAGCTACGTGATATTGTAGGCTATACAACAGCCGGTTCTGTAAAAAGAGTTATAATTGATACACCTTTCTCACCAGCACCAACAGTGTCATCAGGCTATGAAATAACACCCTCTGTTAGTGTAAGTGGTGATGGTTCAGGATTTCTTGGACGTGCTCTTGTTAATGCAACATCTAATACAATTCATTCAATTGAAATTGTAAATCGTGGAAGTAATTACCATTGGGCTACAGCTGTTGTCACAGGTAACACAGGTATCATAAATGTATCTTCAAATTCTGCTATATCAGCAAATAATGCTGAACTTGAAGTTGTAATATCTCCACCTAATGGCCATGGTTATGATCCAGTTGTTGAATTGGGTGGGAAGTATGTATGTTTCAGCGTGACACTTGATAAAGCTGTAGGTGGTATAAAAATTGAAGATGCAAATGATTTTAGACAAATAGGTCTTATTAAAGACCCACTACTCGCTAATGTTGAAGTTTCATTAGCATCGGTTACATCTGGGTTTGTAGTTGATGATATGGTGTCCCAATCAAATACAGAAGCTACAGGTAAGGTTACATTTGCAAATTCTACATTCTTAAGATTAACGAATGTGAAAGGTGTGTTTGAAAGTGGTAATTCAACCTATGGTATAGTATCAAAAAATTCAAACACATCTGTAAATTCTGCAGTATCTTCTGTTACAACACCTACCACATATGTAAATCAAACACTTATACTCACAATAGAGAAGACTTCAGTAACAGATTTCACATTAGATGAAGATATTCAACAAGACTCATCAGTGATTCCTGCAACTGCTAATTTTTACTACGCTAATACGACAGTACTGGATATAATGAAGCTTACAAATGTAAGAGGTACATTTAATGTATCAGATGATGTTACAGGTGATGAGCAGACAGTGGTTGGTATGACATCTGGCGCCACAGCAAAGGTAACAGGTAAAATATTACCCGATTTTGTTACATCGAGTGGTGAGCCATTGTATGTAGAGAATATAACCCCAATTAATAGATCGAACGGACAAGTCGAAACTGTTCGTGTAATTCTAGAATTCTAATGAAAACACATTTACACCACATTGTACCAAAACATATGGGTGGTACAAATGAAATATCTAATCTAATTGAATTAACAATTGAAGAACACGCTCAAGCTCATAAAAAGCTTTGGGAAAAGTATGGATACGTACAAGATAAAATTGCGTGGCTAGCTCTTTCAGGACAAATAGGTAGAGAAGAAGCGAGATTGTTAGCTATTAATGCGTACTATAATAAACCTGGTGTAAGAGAGACTCGACGTCAACGTAAACTTAATAGTGGTCGAGGGTGGATAATTACACACAATGAGTGTGTAATTGAAGTATTAAATTTACAAGCTTTTTGTAGAAATAATAAACTTAATCCAGATTTAATGAGGCGGCAAGCTTCGGGTGAGCGAAAGATTCCTCACAAAGGCTTTACGTGTAGGTATAAATACACATAATCTTTACATAACTCCAAAGAATAAAAATGGAAATTGAAACAAACCTAAATGTTGAACCGTTTTACGATGATTTTGATGAATCAAAGAAATTTCACCGTATACTCTTTCGCCCACGTTATCCAGTACAGGCACGTGAACTAACACAGCTACAGACTATATTACAGAATCAAATTGATAGATTTGGTTCTCATATATTCACACAAGGTTCAATAATTAAAGGTTGCTCTTTCTTCTTTATTCGTGATTACTACTTTACAAAAATTCTTGATCTTACCCTTGATGGTATTGAAGTAGATCTCGATTCGTATGCAAACACATATGCTGTAAATGAAAGTAACGGACTTAAAGCTATTATCCTTGAAACAGTTTCAGGATTACAATCTTCAGCTAATGGTGAACTCAATACACTTTATTTCAAATACTTGAACGCTGGTGCAAATGGTGAAATAAACTTCTCGAACTCTAGCGTTCTTACAATCTACAGTCGTGATTATAGTATTCAGCGCATCGATGTAACTGACAGTGGTGCATCATACACCAACGGTGATCTTGTATCTATAAGTGGAGGTGGTGGATCAGGTGCAAATGCTTACATTGTAACTGATTCAAGTGGTGAAATTAATGATGTTATCTTGACATCAGGTGGTTCAAACTATACAACGATTCCAACCGCTTCTATTACAAGTAATACTGGCTCCGGTGGTGTACTCACCGTACGCAACTATATTGATAAAGTTACTGTTGCAAATAGTTCATTTAGTACACCAGTAGGTAAGGGTTATGCATTTAAAGTATCTGATGGTGTAATATTCCAAAAAGGTCATTTTATTGCTGTTGATGATCAGTCAGTTATTGTAAGTAAATACAATACTAATCCAAACAATGTTGTAGTAGGGTTTGCTGTTAATGAGTCAATCGTTAATAACAGCATTGACTCTACACTTAATGATAATGCACTTGGAACACCTAATTATAGAGCACCTGGTGCATGGAGATTAAAATTAGAGCCAACACTTACTGTTCTTTCTAAAGATGAAGCTGCATCAAATAACCAGTTCTTCACTCTTGTTGAGTTTGAAAATGGTTTACCTGTGCGTCAAAATCAAACAGCTGAGTATAATGAAATCGGTAAAGAGTTAGCAAAAAGAACATATGATGAAAGTGGTAATTACAGTGTAAATAAATTTAGAGTTAATGTTGAGTCAATCGAAGGTAATACAACACACCTTAACAGTGTTATCAGTGCTGGTATCGCTTATGTAAACGGTTTTAGAGTTCAACTACACGATGTAACACGTAGTTCACTACCTGTAGCAAGTACTACTTCACGTGAGAATTCTACTTCTATATCTCTAAACTTTGGTAACTATGTTCTTGTAAATGAGTTAATTGGTGCATTTACACTCAATAGCATCACACAGATAAATCTTAAAGCTGCTGCTTATACAGATATAACTGATGTAAATATTGATAACACGACACCAGATACAGGTGGTACAACAATTGGTACTGCTTATGTAAAAACTGTTGAGTTAGAGAGTGGTGTTCCTGGTACCCCTTCTGCGGTCTATCGCGTGTATTTGTTTAATATTTCAATGAATGCAGGCTATTCATTTGATCAAGTACGTGCATTACAAGCTTCCGGTGTAGCTGCTGATACTGTACTAGAAGGTGGTATTGCAATTCTAAAAGAAGCATCTTTTAATACCAGTATATTTAAGACTGGTATTCGTGCTACACAATCATATGCTAATGGTACGCAATATACCTTCAGAAAAACAACAACAGGTACACTTAGTGCTACAGGTAATTCAACGATTACACTGGCAGGTACAGAAGAATTTCCTTATGGTGTAGGCACTCTTACAAATACACAAAAACGTGATTTTATACTCGTACCTTCTACAACAGTAAGACAAGCTAATTTATCCGGATCTGTATCAACTTCAGGAAATACAGTTACAGGTACTTCAACAACATTCATAACAGATTTTGTTGTTGGTGATTACATTCAAGTAGCAGCAAACGGTCCAAGATTAATTGTAGCAATTGCTAATAATACATCACTTTCCATTGCTAATACACTCGGTACACTATCTACACAACCATATGGTAGAAGTCTACCAGCAAACGTACCTGTAAATCTTGAGAGAAACGGTACAAGCATAACTGTAAGTGGTGCACAACAGATAACAATTGATGTTGGTATGAGTTTCCATGGTGGTGCAACAACTGGTTATACAATAGTATACAATGGCAGACAGGATGATTTTCTTTCAACAAAAGCCATTAATAAGAATGTGTTTGTACGTATCTCAAACACAGCTCTTGCATCATCCACAGATAATAGATGGTGTCTTGGACTACCTGATGTACATAAAATTGTAAGTGTATACAAGTCTGCAAATAACACCGCTTATAATGAAACTACTGATGTAACATCACATTTTGAATTAATCAATGGTCAAAAAGATACACACTACGGGCTTGCATATCTAAAGAAGAAAGACACATCTTCTCTAACAATAGATGGTAGTACACACCTTGTAGTTAAGCTTGATGTATTTACTGTTACAGCATCACAGGGCTACTTTACAGTTGACTCTTACCCATTAAGTAATACAACACCGGTAGAGTCTAATAAGATAAACTGGATTGATGTACCGGTTTTTGTTTCAGGTACCGGTGACGTATTCGATTTACGTGATTGTGTAGATACACGACCAGTAGTATCAAATACAGCTGTAATAACAACCACACTAGGGTCATCCACAGTTAACCCTGCTAATACAGAGGTGTTTAGTGGTAGTGTGTATACACCATCACCAAATCAAACACTAACAGCGGATATCAACTATTTCCTACCAAGAAAAGATATTGTAATAATTGATTCATATGGTCGTATTGATGTAATTCAAGGCCAACCATCGTTGAATCCTCAGCTACCTGCTGAAATAGATGGTTCACTAACAATCGCTACACTTAATATACCACCATTTCCAACGATTGCTACAACAGATAAATATTTGTACAATAGAAGTGATTATACAGTTAACATTTCTGTAAAGCAAAACAAACGCTACACAATGCGTGAAATTGAAAAACTTGAAGATAGAATTAAACAACTTGAGTATTATACATCTCTATCTGGTCTTGAACAAGATACAAAGAACTTAGTTCTTCCTTCTGAAGCTAATAGTTCGTTTGAGAGATTCAAACATGGTTTTATTGTTGATCCACTTGTTGACTATTCGTTGATTTCAACAACAAATCCTGAATTTAAAATATTTGTTGATAAAAACAGAGCAGAAGCAACACCCACATTTGAGCAGGGTAAATTTGGACTTGTAGCTAATAACTATACGAACACATTGAGAAAAGGTAATAACACATATCTCAATTACAACGATAATTTACTTATTGAACAACCAATAGCAACACGTACACGTATTGTAACACAGAGTTACTGGAGATTCTCTGGTAACATGATTATTAACCCTACTCATGATAATTTCTACAGTACAACATCGAAACCTGTGCAAGTGGATGTAGATTATACAGAGGAATTTGATTCAATTATCAATGCAGTCGATGATGCATTTAGTTACATTAAATTAAATGAATCACGTTCTGTAGATTCAACAACATTCCAAAATACATCAAACACTGTTGTTAATGGTTTGAATACTATTACTACAGTTGAACATCTTACAACAGTTGACACAGTTAATCATAGATGGGATTACTTACAACTTACACCTGGTGTATCAACATCAAAACAAACAGATGTAGGTAGTTTTGTTACAAACTTTACTTTGAGTCCATATATTAGAGCTCAAACAATCTATTTCTTCGCAACCGGTCTACGTCCAAATACAAGGCACTATGTATGGTTTGATGAAAAGAGTGTCGATAGTTATGTAACACCAATGAAGAAACATGATACAAGTTCATGGAGTACTCTACCAAGTGATTACTATGAAGCAGGTGTTGCCGGTGATATTCTTACAGCTGATAGTGATGGTATCATTGTTGGTAAGTTTGAAATACCAGAAGGTATGTTCCTTGTTGGAGAGCGTGAACTAAGACTCTTCAATGTAAGTGATAAAGCTTCTTGGGATTCATCTATTTCAAAATCAGTTGCAAAGTTCAATGCATATAACTTCAACGTTGAATCTGCTAACGTATCATTTAATACTGGTGCAACTTACGCAGGTAGTTCCGATCTTGTAACAACCAATCTTGTTTCTTCTGAACGTAGAAATTTTGACCGTGCTACTTCAATTCAATCAGTACAAACAAATGATGATTGGAATTGGAATAATGATCAAGGTGGAAGTGATGGTGACGGCGATGGTGGAGATGATCCACTTGCACAGTCATTTCTTGTATCTGCTGATGTTACAAGAGGTGCAGAAGGTGCAAATCTAACAAAAGTTGATCTATATTTCAAAGAAAAAGATCCTACATTTGGTATTGTTGTTGAAGTAAGAACGGTACGTCTAGGTATTCCAACTACAGAAGTAATTGCACGTAAGAGACTCAATAGTGATGATGTAAATACAAGTAACACCGCAGCTTCTGCTACAACTGTTGTATTTGATACACCTGTATTCATGCAATCAGGTCTCGAGTATGCTGTATGTCTTGTACCTGAAGCTAATTCACCTGAATATGTTGTATGGACAGGTGAAGCAGGTGGTACTGATGTAGTAAGTTCAATTGTTAAGAATCAAGATTGGGCAAAAGGTGCAATGTTCTTATCAACAAATGCATCTACATGGTCACCTATTCAAGGTGAAGATTTAAAGCTTTCACTCTACTTTGCTGAATACTCTGTGTCATCAGGTACAGTTGGTTTTGTAAATGATGCACGTGAATATCTAACAATTAATTCATCATCTGGCTCCGTATCTGTTGGCATGCCTGTAGTAAAACTTGGCAACACATATATCAGTGGTAGCTTCACTACACTTACTACAAATAACATAATTACGACAACAAACACATCTGTTTCTTCACAAGTAGCTGCTGGTGATACACTATTACTAATCCATGATAGTGGTGCTGTTGCTAATTTGACGGGTACAGTAAGTGTGAATGCGACATCTAATACAGTTACTGGCTCCGGCACATCATTTGATACAACATTTACACCTAATGATTTCATCTATGTAAATATGGGTGGAGCTGCGTATGTGCAGATACGTAGAGTTGTATCTGTGACGAATTCAACATCTCTTGTTGTGTCTGCTCCTTTCGCAAGCGCACAAAGCGCGGTTGGCTTCCACAAAGTTACTCCTAACTTTGATATTGTTAGTGTTGTTTCAATATCTTCACCAAATATTACACTTAACAAATATACGAAGTTTAACACAAATACAACAAATATTGTATTTGCTGAGAAAGTTATTACAGGTACAGTTGATGAAGTAAATGAAGCAGTGACGAAAGTGGTGTTAAAAGACTCGACAGCAAATTCAACTGTTTATCTTGCTAACGGTAACATTCTTGTTGCAAATAATAACCAGACTCTAACAATTGGTAGTGTCGATGATATAAGAGTGAGCCACTTTGAGACACTTATTAATAATGTTGTATACCCAGGTACTCTTTTGAATATTTCATGTTCATTCATGAACAGTTCAAACACACTTGTTTCAAACAATTATGCGTTCGGAACTACTAACTACTTGCCATTTGATGGTAAGGTACGTAGTAAGAGTAATGAAATGCAATATGGTTTTGGTGCAAAATCATTCAATGCAACAGTAACTCTTAACAATCAAGGTGCACAGTATCTATCACCAATTGTTGGTATGGAGTCAACAAGTGTATTAAGATATGCATATAACATCAATAATGATACTACAAATGAGCACCTTACAACAGGTAACTCTTCAGTAAGATATATCACAAAACAGGTCGTATTAGTTGATGGACAAGAAGCTGAAGACTTAAAAGTGTATTTGACAGCGTATAAGCCTGTAGGTACAGATATTAAAGTGTATGCAAAGATATTGAACGAGTCAGATTCAAACAACTTCAACGATAAGAATTGGTCACTTCTTAAACAAGTAACTACATCTTCTGTATTCAGTTCAACAAGTAACAAGAATGATTACCGTGAATTTGAATACACATTTGAAGATCAACCTTACTCTAATACACTAAGCACCTTTGTAACAACACAAAGTAATACAATTGTATTGACATCTACAGATATTAGTTCTTCATTGACAGCAGGTGATATGATTGTACTTGAAAGACCAGATACAGGTGTATATAATGTTCGTAGAGTTGTATCTGCTAATACTACAGCTATCGTTGTATCAACAGTTACTACATTTAGCTTAAGTGGTGTTAAAATAAAGAAGGTTTCATTACCACAGACTGCCTTCAAGAACTATGAAAACGATACTGGTATTGTACGATATTTCAATTCAAATGGATCTGCATATGATGGTTACAAGATATTTGCTATTAAAGTAGTGTTTACATCTAACAATTACTCACTTGTACCACGAATGGATGATATAAGAGGCATCGCTGTATCTGTATGAGTGATTCATTTGTAAAAGATGCAACTACTGGTGCTGTCATAAATAAAGATGTAAATGCATTTCTTCTTCATAAGAGAAGAAGGGACTTAATGCTACAAGAAAAACAGAAATATCAAGCAGCACAACAAACAGTAGAAGAAAGAGTGCGTGCACTCGAGCAAAAAGTGATAGAGATCACTGAACAACTAGAAAAATTGATGGGAAAGTAAGATGCGCTCAGTTGCTAACGTTAACGTAACCGTAGATACATTTGAAGGCTGGCTTAATAAGACAAACATCTTACTAAACGGTCTTTCTACATACATTATTACAGTAAACCAGACAACTACGAATGGTGATATAACAACAGGTAATGCATATGTAAATGGTATCTTCGCAGCTACAACTTTAGTTGCAAACTCTGTTATACGTGGTGGTAATGTTCAAAGTTTTGGTTCACTAAGTATTGGCTTCAGTAATTCTTCAACATCATCAAATGTTTCAATTAATGGTTATACACTGACTGTTGGTAGTGCTTCTTTACCAACTAACACATCATTAATATCACAGAATACATATCTAACAACGCGGTCACTTACTGTAACAGGTAACAGTACTTGGGCAGCGAATATATTTTACAATGTAGACAAATTTGAAATGAGTGGTAACGCGTTTACTGTAAACGCAGCTTCAACATTCAAGAATGTTATAACAGCGCAGGCAAACATTGTTGCAAACTCATTCATCAACGCCAATAATATAGTTGCAAGTGGTAATCTAACAGTTAGTGGTGCAGCTGCTAATATTGCAACAGGTACATTAAGAGTAGGTGGTGTTACAACCCTCGTATCTAATTTGGTATCACAGTCACATGCAACTGTAAACAACAGCCTTACTGTAACAGGTAATACATCACTAGCTGGTGCATTAGTAAGTGTATTAACAAATGGCACAATCAACACTGTATCAGTTGGTGTTGCAAACCTTAGTGTTGATACAAACGTATTATTTGTTGATGCTGTTAATAATCGTGTTGGTATCAGTAATTCAACACCCGATGCATCGCTAGCAGTTACAGGTACAGCTAATATTTCTGGTAATATGAGAGTTGGTGGTATTGTAACTCTTGTTGGTAATACAACGGTTTCTGGTTTTGCAAATGTTGTTGGAACATTACAAGTAGGTGGCGCCACAAATATTGGTGGTGCTACAATAATTTCAAATACATTGTTTGTTGACAACGCAACAACAATCGATGACACTCTTAATGTAAACGGCGCAATTAATCAATATGGTGGTACTGTAACTGCTAATGGTGCAGTAGTCATTAGAAATACATTAACACAGTCTAATGGTGCGGTAACGATCAATGGCACTACCACCGTAAGTAACACTATTAACGCTAACGGTGCAATTAATCAATATGGTGGTGCTGTTGTAGCAAATGGTGCTGTTACAATCAATAATACATTAACGCAATCTAATGGTGCAGTTACATTAGGTGGTGCTGTTCAAATAAACAATTCGTTGACCACTAATGGTGCATTTACACAAAATAATGGTATTTTCACTATTGGTAGCAACGTTGTTATTGACATTGAAACAAGTATTATTGCTGTTGGTACTGCCCACTCGTTTACAGGTAATACTACATTTAACGACTTTGCAAATGTTGTTGGAACATTTCAAGCTTCGAGTACATCATTACTTGTTGGTGCAGCATCACTATCAAATACAATAGCAGTTACCGGTAGTGCTACTTTCGCTAATACACTTACTATAAATGGCTCGGCAGCGAATGTTGCAACAGGTACATTGAGGGTTGGTGGTGCAACAACTCTTGTGGGTACACTTGCAGCGCAGGCAAATACAACATTATCTGGTACATTTGCAAACGTTACCGGTACATTCCAATCTGTTGGTGCAGCTACATTTAGTAATACAGTTGCAATTGTAGGTACAGTTACATTAAATACAGATGTAGAAAACACAGTATTTGCTAATAATAACCTCGGTGCAACAACAGGATCACCACTAAGTGTAATCTCATACTTAAAATCAAGTTATAAAAATTCAAAATTTACTGTATCTGCTACCTCACTTGGTGGCAATACAATGATACAAGAAATGATAGTTACATCAAACTCATCAGGTGCTTATGCAACTGTGTTTGGTACTGTTACCGCGGGTTCTAATGTAGGTATTGCATCAGTATCTGCAAATACAACACATGTACTACTTCAATTTACACAAAATTCAGCGAATAGTGGTGTAAAAATACTTTCAACGTTCTTCAAGTAATAAATAGAAGAATAGAATAAAAGAGATATTAAATGGCTGAACAAAAACTTATTGCTGAAAATGGTTTCATAAGCGCAAACGACACCATATTAAATGGTGCTGTAACAGTAAATGGATCGACTACATTCACTACAAATGCACCTGTTGTGTATAATGCTAATGTCGATTTAAAGACAGCGGTAGTTGCTAACGGTGCTGTTACAATTGCAAATACCTTAGATGTATCTGGTAATGTAACCGTTGATACAAACTTACTTGTAATTAATACAACAAACAATAGAATAGGTGTAAATGCTACACCTTCTGGTACAGAAGTGTTGTATGTTGTTGGTAATTCAAAATTTGCCAATTCACTTAGTGTTGAAGGTGACTTACAGGTTACAGGCTCACTTACATATAGCGGAACAGCGAATGGTGATTATATTCCAGGTGTCGATGATACATATAGGTTAGGTAATAATACCAATCGATGGATAGTCTTCGCATCTGATATCAATGCATCGAATACAGTAACAATAGCAAATTCAACTGTTACTTCCTTAGTTGTTGAAGTTGGTACAGCAGGTGGTAATGTCGGTATTAATACGTCTGCACCTAATGCTAAATTACAAGTTGTAGGTACTGCCAATATTTCAGGTGATGTAAGGCTAGGTGGTACACTAATTACAGATGGTAACACAACTATCTCTGGTACATCACATACTGTATCTGGTAACACGTCATTCGATGGTGGTACACTTTATGTAGATGGTGCAAACAATAAAGTCGGTGTAGCATGTACTGTTCCTGTTTCTACACTTGATGTAGTTGGTACTGCTAACGTTACTGGTGCAGTAAATCTTGGTAGCACATTGAATGTTGTTGGTGATACTTTTGTTGATACGAAGCTTGGTGTTAATACAGTAGCCGGTTCCTTCGCTCTTAATGTTCTTGGTGATGTAAATCTTGGTAATACTACAATCACAGGTAATCTTACTGTTACTGGTACAACAACGTATGTAAACACAAATACACTAAATATTGGTGATAATATTATCACCCTTAATGCTGATCTCGGTGGAGGTTCAGCACCCACAGAAAATTCTGGTATTGAGATTAATAGAGGTTCATCTGCTAATGTATCTCTAGTGTGGAATGAAACATCAGATAAATGGGATATTGGTAATACGAATATCAGTGGATCTGCTAATGTTTCCGGTACTCTACAAGCTACGGGTGCTGCTACTTTAGGAAGTACACTATCTGTTACTGCTAATGCATCATTTACAGCGGCGGTAGCTGTGTCTGGTAACTTAGTTGCTTCAGCGATCGGGCCATTTTCTGCTAATCAAGTAACAATACCTAACGTTGTCGGTGATACCTTTGTAACACTTGCAGCAACTCAAACACTTACAAATAAGACATTAACATCACCTTCAGTAACAAATGGCTCTCAGACGGGTACAGTTACCGGTGATCATACAATGTCGGGTAATATTGCATTTACAGGAACTACAGTAGTAGCGCCCCGTATAGGTCCATC
>FRDC01000631.1_pt1 | contig 24880 bp, 23 predicted proteins | sample 1106171 | NCBI WGS metagenome assembly FRDC01 (sample SAMEA3930566, study PRJEB13176) | freshwater metagenome | biome: Drinking water system; feature: drinking water; material: water | place: Singapore | collected 2014-12-20 | reverse complement strand
GCAAGGCGCCGCCGAGCGGCCCGGCCCCGGCACCGGCGCGGGCGGCATCGGCGATGGGCGCGGCGGCGGCGGACGCGGTGACGGCGATGGCGATGGCGATGGCGAGGGCGGGGACACGCCGCCACGCCTCGCCCGGGGCCGGCTAGGCTATGGCGATCTCCCCGCGTGGCTGCGCGACACCGAACGCAGCGTGCGGATGGAGCTGCGCTATGTGATCGAGGTCGATGGCCGCGTCAGCCGCTGCGGCGTCGATCGTTCGAGCGGTTACCCCGAAGTCGACGCGCTGATCTGCCGCCTGATCCGCGAGCGCTTCCGCTTCCGCCCCGCGCTCGACGAAGACGGCGATCCGGTGCGCTCGACGATGATCCAGCGCCAGGAGTTCATCGCCCGGCCCGAGGACGAGTGACGCCTAGCGCCGCTTCGCCCAAGCCTCGGCCTGGCGGGCGCTCAGCGTCACCAGATCGCCCATCGCGACCGGCATGTCGATCAGATGCAGCCCCCAATCGGGCAGGATCTTTCCCGCGACCACGACGTCGCCGGTGATGCCGTCGGTGCGCGGATCGGCGGGGTCGGCGTTCACCCGCACCGCCAAATAGCTGAACTTGCCCGCGCGCGCGCAGCCGATCGAGAGCAGCCCCGGCACTTTCACGAAACGCGTCGTCACCGGCGCGCCGTCGCTGGTCCAGGGCCCCATCGGTGCCGCGCCGAACCCCGATTTGGCGGGGAGATACGCGTCCGCCACCTGGAACGCCCCCGGCGCCGCGCCCAGCGCCGCCGGATCGGTACACCCCGCTTGGCGCCCGGTCTCGGGCACGACGCCGAAGCGGCTATTCTCCGGCGGCGGCGCGCTTTCGCGGAACGAGACATAAGTCACCACGCAGCCGGTCTGATCGGGCGCGCGGCAGAGCGGCACCGCCTTGAACTCGCCGCCGACCACCCCGCCCTCGGGCACGCCGACGTTGGCGCCGATCAGCATCGCCGAGATCAGCTGCTTTTGCGCGGGCTTGCCGTCGATCTCGCGCTGGATCAACTCCTTCAACACATAGCTGCCCTGGCTATGGCCGATCAGCACCACGCCGCGCCCCTTGTTTTCGGTGGCGAGATAATGGCGCCAGGCGGCGGCGACGTCGCCAAAGGCAAGCGCGCGATCGGCGGCGACCGGCTTGCCCGCGAGCACGGCGCCGAGCGCGGTGATCGTCACCTGGCGATAAAGCGGCGCGAAAACGCGGCAATTCTTCGTGAAGCGCGCCGCCTGGATCGCCGCGACCGCGAGTTCTTCCGGGCCGGCGTTCAGATCGCTGTTGGGCGTCGGATCGAGCGAGACGGTGGGATAGACGTAGAAGCAATCGAAGCCCGGCTTGGTGGCGGCGGTGAATTTCTCGATCGTGCGGCTGCCATCGGCGGCGATCACGGTCGCGTCCTGGTTGCTCGCGCAAGGATCGGCGCGGCCGGGCAGGCAGAGCCAGGCGCTCGGCTGGGCATAATCGGGGGCGGGGGCGACGGCGGGCGCGCTCGGTTGCTGCGCGGCGGCGGGCAGGGCACCGGCGGCGAGCGCCAGCGCAATCAGGCGTGCGAACATCATCCCCTCCTCTGTTTGGCGCGGAGCATAGTCGCGCGCGCGCGTAACGGAAGGGGGTTTAGCCCCAGGGATAAAGCGCGGCGGCGATCCAGCGGCCTTCGCCGCGCAGCAGCCCCCAGGCGCGCGCGGCGGCGCGGCTGTCCATCGGCTCGATGCCGATGTCGCGCGCGGCAAGCGCTTCGATCAGCGCGGGCGGCGGACGGGTGAGCGCCGCGCCGGTGCCGAGCAGGATGAATTCGGGCGCGGGATCGAGCGCGAGGATCGGCGCGAGCGCGGCCGCGTCCAGCGCGTCGATCGCCGGCGCCTCCCAGCCGTCGGCGCGGCGCGGGGTGAGCAGCAGCCCCAGGAAAATCTTGTCGTCGATGCGGAAACCGCCGCGCGCGAAGCCGCTGATCAGCGGCCCGGCGCCGGCGGCCTCGCGCGCGAGCTTCACCGGCGCGGGCCGACCCGCTCGGCGCCCGCGATCGGGCTCGCCTTGGCGGGCTTTTCGGGCTCGGCGCGTAGCCCCAAGGTAATCAGCAGCGACGAGGAGACGTAGATCGACGAATAAGTGCCGACGATCACGCCCAGCACCATCGCCGCGGTGAAGCCGCGCAGCACATGCCCGCCGAAGATCAGCAGCGCGCCGAGCGCGAGCAGGATCGTGAGCGAGGTCATCACCGTGCGCGGCAGCGTCTCGTTCACCGAGAGGTCGATGATCTCGCGCATGTCCATCTTGCGGTAGCGGCGCATATTCTCGCGAATACGATCGTCGATCACGATCTTGTCGTTGATCGAATAGCCGATGATCGTCAGCACCGCCGCGACGATGTTGAGATCGACTTCCCACTGGGTGATCGCGAAAAAGCCCAGGGTCATCAGCACGTCGTGGACGATCGCGACCACGGTGGAGACGCCGAACTGCCATTCGAAGCGCAGGATCGCGAACAGGCCGATGCCGAACACCGCCGCCAGCACCGCGAGCGCGCCGCGCCAGATCAGCTCGTTCGATACCTTGCCCGAGACGACGTCTTGCTTGGAAAAGCGCGCGCCCGGGAATTCGCGGTCGATCGCCGTCTGCACCTGGCGAACGACGGTTTGCGCCGCCGCCTTGTCGCTGCTTTCGGGCGCGGGCAGACGGATCGACACGGTCTTGGGATCGCCGAATTGCTGGAGCCGGACCTCGCCCAGGTTCAGCCGCTCGATGGTGCCGCGCAGCTTGTCGAGCGAGGGTTCGGTCGCGAACTTCTCCTCGATCATCAACCCGCCGACGAAATCGACGCCCAGGTTGAGCCGCAGCGCGAGCACGCTCGCCAGCGCCGCGAGCGTCAGCAGCGCGGTGAGCCCGAACGCCCAATAGCGCAGCCGGACGAAGCCGATGTTCGTATTGTCGGGAATGAGCTTCAGGAGGCGCATCGGCGTTCCTTAAATATGCAATTCGCTCGGCCGCTTGGCCTTGAGCCACAGCGCGACGAACATCCGGGTCAGCAGCACCGCGGTGTAAACCGAGGTCGCGATGCCGATCAGCAGCACCACTGCGAAGCCCTTCACCGGGCCGGAGCCGAGCAGCAGCATGATCACGCCCGAAATCGCGTGCGTCACGTTCGCTTCGAAAATCGTGCGGCTGGCTTCTTTATAGCCCAGTTCCACCGATTGGAGGACGCTTCGCCCGCGCCGGCGTTCCTCGCGGATGCGCTCGTTGATCAGCACGTTCGCGTCGACGGCGGTGCCGATCGTCAGCACGAAGCCGGCGATGCCCGGCAGCGTCAGCGTGCCGCCGATGATCGCCATCACCCCCAGGATGACGAGCACGTTGAGCACCACCGCGATGTTCGCATAGACGCCGAAGCGGCCATAGGTGACGAGCATGAAGGCGATCACCGCGACCGTCGCGATCGCCGAGGCGAGAATGCCCGCGTGGATCGATTCGCGGCCGAGATCGGGGCCGACGGTGCGCTCCTCCACCGTTTTCAGCGCGACCGGCAATTTGCCCGAGCGCAGCGCGATCGCCAGTTCATTGGCGGTCTGCACGGTGAAGCTGCCGCTGATCGAGGCGTTGCCGCCCAGGATCGGCTCGTTGATGTTGGGTGCGGAGAGCACCTTGTTGTCGAGAATGATCGCGAAGGGCTTGCCGACGTTTTCCTGCGTCACCCGCGCGAATTTCTTGCCGCCCGCGGTATCGAAGGTGATGATGACGTTGGGCGCGTTGGTCTGCGGGTCGTTCGATTGGCGCGCGTCGATCAGCTGATCGCCGGTCAGGATCGCGCGGCGCTTGACCGCGATTCCGCCCTGGCCGGTCGCGAAGGGCAGCACCTGGCTGCCCGGCGGGGCGATGCCCTGCTGCACTTGCGCCGGATCGGCGTTCAGATCGACGAGCTTGAATTCGAGCTTCGCGGTCTTCCCCAGCAGATCCTTCAATTGCTTGGGGTCTTGCAGGCCCGGCACCTGGACGACGATGCGGTTGCTGCCCTGGCGGACGATCGTCGGCTCGCGCGTGCCGAGCGCGTCGATGCGGCGGCGCACGACGTCGGTCGCGTCGTCCATCGCGCGGTTCACCGCCTGGTCGAGCCCGGCCTGGGTCGGCGTCAGCACGAAGCGGATGCCGTCGACCACCTCGATGTTCCAGTCGCGCTGGCCGGTGAGCCCGGCGCCGTTGGTGAGCGCCATCAGCTTTTCGCGCGCGGCGTCGACTTGCGTCACGTCGCGCAGCAGGAAGCTCACCTTGCCGCCGGCGATCGAGACTTCGCCGATCGCGATTTTGGGGCTCGCGCGGCCGAGTTCGGTGATCACCGTTTCGCGCATCTGCTCGAGCCGGTTCTGCGCGATGTCGCTCGTCTCGGCCTCGAGCAGCAGATAGGAGCCGCCCGCCAGATCGAGCCCGAGCGCGACGCGCGGCAGATGCAGCCCCGCGCGCGCGAGCACGCTTTCCGGCACGAAGCTCGGGATCGCGAGCGCCACCAGCAGGACGAGCGGCAGCAGGATCGAGACGATCTTCCAGCGCGGGAAATCGAGCATCAGTCGTTCGCCGGCTTGCCGCCGCCGCTCACCGCGACCGCGGCGATGGTCGATTTGATCACCTTGATCCGCACGCCTTGCGCGATTTCGATCTCGGCGATCTTCTCGTCGACCTTGGTCACCTTGCCGATCACGCCGCCGGCGGTGGTGACTTCATCGCCTTTCTTGAGCGCGGCGATCGCGGCTTGCAGCTGTTTCATCCGGCCCTGTTGCGGGCGGATCATCAGGAAATAGAAAGCGATGAAGATCAGCAGCAGCGGCGCGAAGCTGAGAAACGCTTCGAGGCCGCCGGCGGCGGCGGGGCTGCCCGCGGTTTGGGCGAAAGCTGGGGTGGCGAACATCTGGGTCTCTAGCTGGATCGGGCGCGCGCGACGGCCCCCTCTTAAGCGGCGCGCGCTATCACCTCGCGCCGGGCGTTGCAACATTCGGGGCGGGCGAGCCGCCCTGCGAACTCGATCGCCGGGGCGGCGCGCTTTGCAATATGCGAGAAGAATTGGCACGCTCCTCGATACTGGGTGAGACGAACAGGATTAGGGAGAGAAGCGCGTGGCTGTTCCGAGGCATGAAAAGCTCCTCCCCCTAAGGGGGAGGGGGACCATTCGCGTAGCGAATGGTGGAGGGGTGACCCCCTCGATCAACCGGGGACACCCCTCCGTCAGCCGCTCGCGCGGCTGCCAGTTCCGGGTAAACCATGCCCCGCACGGTTTAGGATCGTCCGGGGGACTATCCGACCCGGAACTCCCCTTCCAGGGGAGGAGCTTTTTTGCTTCGTCCCTTTTTGCCCTAGCCATCGCTTTCCACGCCGCCCCCGCCGCCGCGCAAACCCCCGAACAGCGCGCCGAACGCGTGCTCGCGAGCGCGCCGGTGATCGACGGCCATAACGATCTCGCCTGGGCGATCCGCGAGGGCGGCGGCGCGCTGCCCGATCTCACCCAAAACACCGCCGCGCTCCCGCTCCCCTTCCAAACCGATCTCCCCCGCGCTCGCGCCGGGCATTTGGGCGGGCAATTCTGGTCGGTCTACGTCCCCGCCGAACTCCATGGCGACGAAGCGGTGCGGGTGACGCTCGAACAGATCGATCTCGTCCGCCGCCTGGTCGCGGCCAACCCCCAAATGGCGCTCGCGTCGAGCGCCGCCGAGCTGCGCGCCGCGATGCGCGCGGGCAAGCTCGCCGGCATGATGGGGGCCGAGGGCGGGCATCAGATCGCGGGGAACCTCGCGGTGCTGCGGCTCTATCACGCGCTCGGCGTGCGCTATGTGACGCTCACCCATTTCAAGAGCCTCGCCTGGGCGGACAGCTCGACCGACGCCCCGCGCGCCAATGGCCTCAGCGATTTCGGGCGCGCGGTGATCGCCGAGATGAACCGGATCGGGATGATCGTCGACGTGAGCCACACCAGCGACGCGACCGCCGCGGCCGCGATCGCCGCGAGCCGCGCGCCGGTGATCGCCTCGCATTCGGGCGCGCGCGCAGTGACCGACGCGGTGCGCGACCTGCCCGACCCCTTGATCCGCGCGCTCGCCGCCAAGGGCGGGGTGGTGATGGTGAGCTTCTACAGGGGCCATGTCTCCAATGCCTGGCGCGCGTGGGACAAGGCACGGACCGATTTCGCCGCGCGCGTCGGCGTGAAGGCCGATGTCTATGGCGCCAAGGCCCCCGCGCCGCTCGTCGCCTGGGAAGCCGAGCACCCGGCGCCGCGCGTGACGGCGGCCGACGTCGCCGATCATGTCGAGGCGATCGCGCGCGTGGGCGGCAAGGGCGCGGTCGGGATCGGCGGCGATTACGAAGGCATCGCCGGCAACGCCCCCGAGGGGATGAGCGGGGTCGACGGCTATCCCGCGCTGTTCGCCGAACTCGCGCGGCGCGGCTGGAGCGACGCCGAGCTCGCGGGCCTCGCTCAGGGCAATGTGCTGCGCGTGATCGAGGCGGTGGAGGCGGTCGCGCGGGCGAGCGCGGGGGAAAAGCCGGGGACGGCGGCGCTGGAGGAATAGGGCGCGGCGGCCATCGCGCGCCGGGCGCAAAGCCGGCGTCTCGCTCGTTGGGCGCCTGTCGCCACCCTATCATCAACGTCGCCCCGGACTTGATCCGGGGCCAGGCTGCCTTGCGACGGCAGAAGAAGAAGCCAAGCCCCGGCTCGAGGCCGGGGCGACGGATGGTTTGATCACGATCGGCTCCAAGCAGACGCATCTTTCGCCCTGACCTTGTCGACCGGCAGTCCTGCCTCGCGGGCGTCGACAAGAAGAACGTAGCTTCGACAAGCTCGGCACGAACGGGTTCAGCCTCGATGAAAAAGCGCCGAGCTCAGCGGCGCCCACCTCTTCCGTCACCCCGGCCCCCGAGCCGGGGTCCCGCTTTTCTTCGACCGGCGCGCGGGGATTTCCGGTGACGGCGACGAACGAAAGGCCTGGCGATCAACCCGCTCACGTCACCAGGCGCTTGAGCGCGTCGAGCGTGTCCGCCTCGTGCGCGGGCTTGTCGGTTCTGATGCGCGCGATGCGGGGGAAGCGCATCGCCACGCCCGATTTGTGGCGGCTCGACGCGTGGATCGAATCGAACGCGATCTCCAGCACCAGCGTCTTTTCCACCTCGCGCACCGGGCCGAAGCGCGCGACCGTATGCGTGCGGACGAATTTGTCGAGCGTCTTCAATTCCTCGTCGGTGATCCCCGAATAGGCCTTGCCGACGGGGAGCAATTCGCCGCTTTCGGTCCAGCAGCCGAAAGTATAGTCCGAATAATAGCTCGAGCGACGACCATTGCCGCGCTGGGCGTACATCATCACGCAATCGGCGGTATAGGGATCGCGCTTCCATTTATACCATAGCCCCGCGCGCCGCCCGGCGACATAGGGGGCGTCGCGGCGCTTGAGCATCACGCCCTCGATCGCCGCGTCGCGCGCCTGCGCCCGCAGCCCTTCGAGCGCGGTGAAATCGGGCGCCTCGATCAGCGCGGAAAGGTCGAAGCGATCGGGCGGCAGCGCCGCGGCGAAGGCTTCGAGCGCGGCGCGGCGCTCGCTCCAGGGCCGCTCGCGCAGATCGCGCGCGCCGTCGAACAATATGTCGTAGAGCCGCACGAAAGCGGGATAGTCGGCGAGCATCTTGGCCGACACCGCCTTGCGCCCCAGCCGCTGCTGGAGCGCGTTGAAGCTGGCGGCGCTTTCCTGCCCCAGATCGATGCCTTGCGCGGCGCCCTTCACCATCAGCTCGCCATCGACCACGCCCGTCTGGCCGAAGTCGCGCGCGACTTCCGGGAAGCTCGTCGTGATGTCGTCGCCCGCGCGCGAATAAAGCCGCGTTTCGCCGCGCGCGGTGCGAACGAGCTGGACGCGAATCCCGTCCCATTTCCACTCGGCGGCATAATCGTCGAGGCTGACGCGCAGATCCTCGAGCGGTTGCGCGAGCATGAAGGCGCGGAACAGCGGCAGATCCTCGGCGACCGGCGCCGCGCCGCCCTCCCCCCAAGCGAACAGCGCGGCATAGGGCGGAGCGAGGCCGTGCCATAGCTCCTCGACTTCCTCGACGCTGACGCCGAAGGCCTGGGCGAAGCCGGTCTTGGCGAGCCGCGCCGACACGCCGATCCGCAGCGCCCCGGTCGCCATTTTGAGCAGCGCGAACCGCTCCTCCGCGTTCAGCCGATCGAGCATGCCCCCCAGCACCGCCGGCGCGTCCGATCGCGAGAGCTTGGCGAGCGTCTCCACCGCCTCGCTCAGGCGCAGCGGCGCGGGGTCCGCGTTCGGCGCGGCGGGCCAGAGCAAAGCCACCGTCTCGGCGGTGTCGCCGACATAATCGCGGCTCATCCGGAACAGCACCGGATCGACCCGCGCCTCGATCAGCGCGCGGATCAGCGCGGGCTTCACCGCCGGCAGATCGAGCGTGCCGGTCAGCGCCGCCAAGGCCCAGCCGCGATCGGGATCGGGCGTCGCGCGCAGATAATTTGCGATCAGCGCGAGCTTCTGGTTGCGCGAACGCGTGTAGATCAGCGCGTCGAGCAGCGCCGCGAAAGCGCGCATCAGGCGCTCGCGTAGAACAACAGCATCACCAGCCGACCTTCCTCCGCCCGCTTGCCGAACCCCGGCGCCGCGTCGTGAAACGCCCAGGGGCTGAAGAGGATCAGCCGGTTCCAGCGCATCGGCACGCTCATCACCTTTTCCCAACGCGCCGGGTGGTTGGTGTCGCGGTTGACGACCTGTTCGATCAGCGTGTTGGGATCGCTGAAGCCGCTCCCGGCCAGCGCGAGATCGGTGGTGGGGACGCGTTCGAGCCCGGTCGGCTTGTGGCGGAAGAAATCGGTGCCGCCACGCGCATGTTCGGGGAGGCTCAGGTAGAGGATGCCCGAATAGAAGCAGGGGTCGATATGCACGCCCGAGCGCCCCTTGTCGCCGGCGAGGGTGAGGCGGCAATGGCCATGGCTGGTGCCGGGCATCGGCGCGACCCGCGTGCCGAGCCGCGCCGAGACCGCCTCGTCCATCCCCTGGATCGCGAGCGGCCGATCGGAGAGCAGCCCGGGATAATTGCCCTGTTTGAACGCCGGATCATAGCGCAGGCCGAGCGCCGCGGCACGCACCGCGTGCGGATCGGCGAGGAAATCATCGATGACGAGGAGCGTGGGGAGCATGGCGCCTTGTAACCTTCGCGCGCGCCCGGGCGCCAGCATCTTGACCGAGCATCTTGACATTGTCCAGAACTTTGTCCAATTAACGGCCATGCGAGCCGTCAGCTATTCCGAAGCGCGGGACAATCTGAAAGCGATGATCGACCAGGTCGTCGCCGATCGCGCGCCCATCGCCATCACCCGCCAGCGCGGCGAGGGCGCGGTGCTCGTCTCCGAAAGCGATTGGGCCTCGATCGAGGAGACGCTCTATCTGCTCTCGTCGCCGCGCAACGCCGAACGGTTGCTGGAGGCGGTCCGCGGGTTCGAGGCCGGCGAAGAGGGCGTGCCGCTGCCGTGAACGTCCGCTTCTGGCCGACGGCGTGGGGGGATTTTCGCTATTGGCTGGAGCATGAACCCAAACAGGCCGAAAAGCTGCTCGGCCTGATCGAGGAATGCCGCCGCCACCCGTTCACCGGCACCGGCAAGCCCGAACCGCTCGGCGGCAATCTGCGCGGCTGGTGGTCGCGGCGGATCGATCGCGAGCATCGCTTGGTCTATCGCGTGGTCGGCCAAGGCGACGAGCAAACGCTGCAAATCGCGCAGTGCCGCTATCATTATTGACCCGCGCTACACCAGCGGCGCGCGCGCGTCGAGCCAGCGCCCCAGCCGCACGAACAGCGTGATCAGCAGCGGCACCAACGCCACCGAGAGCACCACCTTGGTGAGCATCTGCCCGCCCATCAGCGCCAGGATCGGCCGCTCGCCCAGAAAGCCGATGGTGATGAACAACACCGTGTCGACGATCTGCGAGGCGACGCTCGCGATTCCCCCGCGCAGCCACACCATCTGCCCCGTCCCCGCGCGCAGCCGGTCGAACAGCAGCACGTTGAGCGTTTGAGAGGTGCCGTAAGAGACGAAGCCCGCGAGCATCAGCCGCACGCCCTGGCCGACAACGATCGGAAAGGCGGCGATCGCGGGCGGGTACATGCTTTTGTCGTGCGGCAGCGCGAGCACGAGCTGGATCAGCGCGGCCGAGACGAACAACGGCACGAACCCCAACCGCACGAGCAAGGTCGCCACGCGCTGGCCGTGCAGCTCGGCGACCGCGCTCGACATCACGACGAGCAGCAAAAAGGCGAACACCCCCGCCTCCACCGCGAGCGGCCCGAGCGCGACTTGCTTCACCCCGAGCACGCCCGCCATGCACACCATCCCGCCATAAAGAATGGCGTAGAGAAACAGCGACAGCGGCAGGCGGAAGCGTTGGTCCATGCGCGCCCTTAGCAGCGCGGCGGGCGATTGGAATAGCGGCTTTGGTTTCGGGGGCGCTTCACCGGCGATCGCGGTGGTCGCGGCGGCGAGTGGTGTTTTGGTTCACGCGGAGGCGCGGAGGGCTGCTTGGCTTCGTCGCGAAGCTCACCAGCGACGGGTTCGCGCAGAGGCGCAGAGGCGCGGAGGTGAGAAGGCGCAGCGAGCCAACGGTCCCAATCAGACGTCGCCCCAGCGAAAGCTGGGGCCTTCATGATCTATAGCACGCCACTGGCATGAGGCCCCGGCTTTCGCCGGGGCGACGCTCTTTGTTCTTCCCTCCGCGCCTCCGCGCCTCCGCGCGAACCAATTCTTCTTCCCGCCGCACCGCCGTGCAGCCGAAAATCAAGCCGCCACGCGCAGCGCCCGCATCGCCTCGGCGGCGCGCGTCAGGCTGTGCTTGCGCGCGGCATGATCGTAAATCCCGCTCGACAGGATCAGTTCGTCGGCCTGCGTGCGGCGCAGGATCGCGGCGAGGTCGTCGGCCAGCTTCGCCGGCCCGCCCACCGCCGAACATTCGAGCACCCGATCGAGCATTGCCCGCGCGGCCGCTGGCAGACTCTCGCGATAACCAGGCTTAGGCGGCGGCAGCGCGATCGGGCGGCCGCTCCGCAAAGCGACGAACGCCTGCGCCTGGCTCGAGGCGAGCAGCGCGGCCTCCTCGTCGCTATCCGCCCCGAACACATTCACTCCGCAGATGAAATAAGGCGCGGCCAACCCCGCCGACGCTCGGAAATAATGGCGATAGACCGCCGCCGCCTCATCGAGCAGATCGGGCGCGAAATGCGCGGCGAAGGCGAAGGGCAGCCCCAGCGCCGCCGCCAGCTGCGCGCCGAACAGGCTCGATCCCAGGATCACCAGCCGCACCGCCGCCCCCGCCGCCGGGGTCGCGGGCACCGGCCCCGTCCCCGCGAAATAGGCCTGCAGCTCGACCACGTCGCGCGGGAAAGCGCTTTCGTCGCCATCGAACGCGCGCCGCAACGCGCGCGCGACCGCGGGGTCCGACCCCGGCGCGCGCCCGAGCCCCAGATCGATCCGCCCGGGAAACAGCGCGTCGAGCGTCCCGAACTGCTCGGCGATCACGAGCGGGGCATGGTTGGGCAGCATGATCCCGCCCGCGCCCACGCGGATCGTCTTGGTCGCGGCGGCGACATGGCCGATCACCACCGCGGTCGCCGCCCCCGCGAGCGCCATGCCGTGATGCTCGGCGATCCAATAGCGCTGGAACCCCAGGCTTTCCGCGTGAACCGCCAGATCGGCGGCGTTCGCGAGCGCCTGGCCCGCGCTCCCGCCCTCGATGATCGGCACCAAATCGAGGAATGAATAAGCCGTCACGCGCTTTCCCTTGATACCCCTTGATGTCGCTTGCTTGGCCGCCACCGCCCCGCCTAAGGCACGGCGATGATCGCTGCCCTGGCCCATGTTCGCAACTGGATCTTCGATCTGGACAACACGCTCTACCCGGCCAGCGCCAACCTGTTCCCGCAGATCGACGCGCGGATCAGCCGCTATATCGCCGACACGCTCGGCCTGCCGCTCGACCAGGCGTTCGCGCTGCAAAAACGCTATTTCCACGAACAGGGCACCACGCTCGCCGGGCTGATGGCCGAACATGGCGTCGATCCGCACGAATATCTGGATTTCGTCCATGACGTCGAGATGGACGTGCTCGAGCATGACGCCCCGCTCGTCGCCGCGATCGCCAAGCTGCCCGGGCGCAAGCTCGTCTTCACCAATGGCGACGCGCCCTATGCGCGCAAAGTGCTCGGCCGGCTCGGCCTGGGCGAGGCGTTCGAGGCGATCCACGATATCCACGCGACCAATTACGTCCCCAAGCCCCAGCCCGCCATTTATCGCGGGCTGTGCGAGGCCTATGATCTCGCCCCCGAACAGTCGCTGTTCGTGGAGGACATGGCGCGCAACCTCGCGCCCGCCAAGGCGATCGGGATGACGACGGTTTGGGTGAACAACGGCTCCGAACAGGCGGGCGGGGGCGGCGACTATATCGATTACACCGTCACCGATCTCGCGCGGTGGCTGCACGACGTGATGGAGGACCAATGAGCGATTTGGCGAGCGCGATCGAACGCGCCTGGGACGCGCGCGAAAGCCTGAGCGCCGACACCCGAGGCGAAGCGCGCGACGCGGTGGAGGCGGCGCTCACGCTGCTCGATTCGGGCGAAGCGCGCGTCGCCGAGCCCGATGGCGCGGAGGGCGGCGGCGGCTGGCGCGTCAACCAATGGCTCAAGAAAGCCGTGCTCCTCTCCTTCCGGCTGAACGACATGGCCGAGATCGCCGGCGGCCCCGGCGGGGCGAATTGGTGGGACAAGGTGCCGAGCAAATTCGCCGGCTGGGGGGCGGGCGACTTCCGCCAGGCCGGTTTCCGCGCGGTGCCCGGCGCCATCGTCCGCCGCGGCGCGTTCATCGGCCGGGGCGCGGTGCTGATGCCGAGCTTCGTCAATATCGGCGCCTATGTGGGCGAGGGGACGATGGTCGATACCTGGGCGACGGTCGGCAGTTGCGCGCAGATCGGCGCGAACGTCCATATCTCGGGCGGCGCCGGGATCGGCGGCGTGCTCGAGCCCTTGCAAGCCGGCCCGGTCATCATCGGCGACGGCGCCTTCATCGGCGCGCGCGCCGAAGTCGCCGAAGGCGTGCGCGTGGGCGAGGGCGCGGTGCTCTCGATGGGCGTCTATCTCGGCGCCTCGACCAAGATCATCGACCGCGCGACCGGCGAAGTCCATCGCGGCGTCGTGCCACCCTATGCGGTCGTCGTCCCCGGCTCGATCGGCGGGGGCGAGGGGAAACCGGCGCTCTATTGCGCCGTCATCGTCAAGCAGGTCGACGCGCAGACCCGCGCCAAGACCGGCATCAACGAATTGCTGCGCGATTGATGCGCCGCGCTGGCCTGCTCGCGCTGGTGCCGGCGCTGCTGGGCGCGGCGCCCCCCGCGCCGCCCTTGCCGATCACGCGCGCGGTCGCGGTCGCCGAATATCCACACGACCCCGCCGCCTATACCGAGGGGCTGTTCATCGATCGCGGCGAGCTGTGGGAATCGACCGGCGAGGTCGGCCGCTCCTCGGTCCGCCAGGTCGAGCTGACGAGCGGCCGCGTGCTGCGCCAGGTGGCGGTGCCGCGCCCCTATTTCGGCGAGGGAATCGTGCCGTGGCGCGACCAGATCCTGAGTCTCACCTGGCAGCACCAGCGCGGCTTCCGCTGGTCGCGCAGCCGTTTGAAGAAGCTGGCGAGCTTTGGTTACGAGGGCGAGGGCTGGGCGCTGACCAGCGACGGCCGCGACCTGATCATGTCCGACGGCACGCCCGAGCTGCGCTTCATCGACCCCGCGAGCTTCAAGGAAAAGCGCCGCCTGCGCGTGACCGCGAACGGCCAACCGGTGCCGCGCCTCAACGAGCTGGAATATGTGAACGGCGAGATTTTGGCGAACGTGTGGCTCACCGACCTGATCGTGAGGATCGACCCGGCGACCGGCGCGGTGACCGGGCTGATCGACGTGAGCGACCTGCACGCGAAGGCGGGGACGAATGGGACGGATGACGTGGCGAACGGGATCGCTTGGGATGGGGTGGGGAAGAAGCTTTATGTGACGGGGAAGAGGTGGCCGGTTTTGTTTGAGGTGGGGGTGGGGTGAGGGGGGCGTTAGCCCCGACGCACTGCGTGTTTGAAGATCAGCCAATAATGGCCTGGCGGGTTTCGGATTTGGAAGGCTAGTAAGTAGTAGTCCGTTCACGCTACGATAGTTAATGTCTCCACGATTCAAGCGATTATGTCTGCATTAACGGCTTAAACATTATTATTTCTAGCGCTCGTTGTACTGGTATGTTAGCGCAGTACCTATTGATTCGAGTGGTAAAGCGGTCATTGTCTTTGTACCTAGCTGAATCTGCCCCTCGTTAATTCGTAAGATAAACACGGCCGTGCTACGAGAGTCTTTAGAATAGGCATAAAATGAAGGACGTTGCATTGTGAGCAGAAAAAGCTTAGTTTGATCGGAGGGGGTGCGGCAGATGGTGAAAAAACGGTATAAGCCGAACGTCTTGCAGCTTGCTGACCAAGTTTCCGGTTCTCCTGATCTCGATATCGGCGGGCCTATGCCTCCCGAAGACATCTCGCTGACCGTAACAATACGTCCAAATGGCAACACGTTTACTTGCGACATCGCGAACTTTCCACACGTGGTTCACGCGCCAATGACCTGGAAGTGGGCTGATTTCGAGGCTGAACTGGACGCTCTCGGGCCCTATGCGCGGCTGTTAAGCAAGCCGGGCGCTGCGACGACGGACGTCATTCAGGAGATTGCGGCCCGAGGAAAGATTCTTTTTGAGAAGGTGTTTGCGACTGAGGCGGCGCGATCCGCCATCCGTGATGCCTGTGCGAGCGAAGGTGCAACGGAAATCCTGTTTTATTGCGAAGGTTTTGCCCTCTGCTGGCCGCTTCTCTACCTCGGCGACGATATTCAGAACGTAAATGTGGAGAAGTTCCTCGGAATGCGAGCATCAATCCTGCGCACGCTCCAGTCGACAACCAACGAGCTAAGTCAATCGCGCCGCAACGATTCGCCGGCCGGCAGCGCCGTCCAGCTGAACTACGCATGGGATAAATCGTTTGAGGAAATCCAGGCCCGCGAGCGACCTTACATGGTGGGATTGGCCACCACGTTGGGTGAGCCGCGTGTGTCAATCTTTGAGGTGCCAGCGCTAGAATCGAACGGCCCGCCCTTTGTCCAGGTTAAGGTGCTATTCGATGACCTCAATCGCAAAAACCCGAAGATCATCCACCTCTCTTGCCATTACGAAACGGGCGAAGAGCTGGCGTCGAAGCGGTTCAGGTTGCGCGACGGGGCGTTCGTTACGTTCCACCAAATGTCCGCGGCTGACGTTAAATTTTCCTCACGGCCGCTGCTGTTCTTTAACGCCTGCAAGGTTGCTAGCCTTAGGCCCGACAGGACAGAAAATTTCCCGGAATACTGTATGCGGATAGGTGCTGAGTGCATTATCGCGCCCGAGTTTGAGGTGCATGACTCAGGTGCGGCGGATATGGCAGAGATTTTCTATAAAAAACTTATAAAAGAAAGACAAAGTGTTAGCGATTCACTGCACAGCGCGAAGGTTTATCTCTGGACAGAAAAAAATAATCTCACCGGCCTTCTCTACGCGGTCTACGGCACATCGTATCGAACATATCCATGAGGGAGAATTGGCAATGAACGAAAAAGATACTTCGGGGATTTTAATAGAAGTCCCAGAGGATTCATTTCGGGGTGGATCGACAAAGTCCAAGTTGGAGCGAATAGATGCAGATGAGCTTGCATCGAATGTGCGTTCACTTCTTAGCAATTTGGGCATGGCTCTCGACCGGCACCCGATTAGTTTTCCAAAAGGTAAGTTAAAGGAACTTGTCTTGAACTTAGGCGTATCCGTCGATGGCAAAGTGTCAATTTTAGGAACGGGAGTTTCAGTTGGAGCGGCGGCGAGCCTTGAAGTCCACATCGAATTTGGGGATTGAGTAGGTGAAGCTTAACGGTTTGAGAGATAATGCGGGCGCGCGAAAAAGCGCGAAGCGGCGTGGGCGTGGTATTGGCTCCGGCTTGGGAAAGACCGCTGGGAGGGGGCAGAAAGGCCAGAAGTCACGCTCCGGTGTCGCGATAAAGGGTTTCGAGGGTGGGCAGATGCCTCTCCACATGCGCCTGCCGAAGCGGGGCTTTCGGCCAGTTACCTCCAAAAACGTCAGTGTGGTCAACCTTGAAACACTAAGTCGCCTTCTCGAAACCGGGCAACTCAATCCCGGCGATCTCGTTAACGAACGCACTTTGGGAATGTGCGGAGTGGCAAAGCGTGAAAATGTCGTGAAGGTGCTTGGGAAGGGCGAAATCGTCAAACCCCTGTTTCTGTACGTTGCAATGGTCTCAGAGACGGCGCGGAAAAAGATTCAGGCGGCCGGTGGCGCCGTGGAGACCTATCTGAGCGATAGCCCACCCCGTGATGTAGGCGACTCGGAACAACTTTTTGCGAGCAGCCCAGGAGGAATAAAGGAAGCTTTGCCTGGAGGGGGTTTTCGGTATGACGTATTAATCGGTGTCTTGAACGGCATCGCAAGCATTGGAGTTAAGGTGTTCTTGACTCCAGACCGAAAGTCATTTTGGCTAGAGAATGCCGAACGCTACTTTTTCCAACTCGGCGCGCGCGATGCCGCCATTCCGCCGGTGATACTTACGGTTAACGAAATCCTAGATATGCAGAATAATCGTTCAAATCAGATGAGGATATTGAAGGGGCGCATTACGGGCGACCATCCAGAGTTTCACGTCGATCTCATTGCCGACGGCCGGCCGATCCACAACAGTGTCACGCCGATCCGCTAGATACGTTTGATCGTTTCACAAACATGTTTGCTTTTTTCGTTTCCAGATATCGAAAAGATAATTAGATGGTCGCGGAGATTAAATGAATTGACCCTTGAATGGGTGATTTTGTCCGAACCGATGATCGCCCATGGAAAGGTCGTTTGACGTGAATGTTGCTTGTTTCTGACCGCCGTGGGTGTGTTAATGCGGCCGCGCTAACTGCAGCGTGCAAGAACACCGATGCTTGCTTCTAATGAAGAGAAATGAGACGTGACTAAACAGCTCGCGCCGAATGACATCCTTCCACTCGCTGTCCTACCCCCCACCCCCACCCCTCGACAATCCCCCCCTCACCCCCTATCGCGCGGCCAAAAGGGGAGGATGCATGCCCAAGGCCAGTAAAGTTCTCGATCGCGTGCTCGTGCTCGAAATGGTGCGGGTGACCGAGGCCGCCGCGATCGCCTCGGCCAAGCTCATCGGGCGCGGCGACGAGAAAGCGGCGGACGCCGCCGCGGTCGAGGCGATGCGCGAGGCGCTGAACGGCCTTTACATGGACGGCACCGTCGTGATCGGCGAGGGCGAGCGCGACGAGGCGCCGATGCTCTATATCGGCGAGAAGGTCGGCTCGGCGATCGGCAAGGGGCCGAAGATCGACATCGCGCTCGACCCCCTCGAGGGCACGACGATCACCGCCAAGGCCGGGCCCAACGCGCTCGCGGTGCTGGCGATCGCCGAGGAAGGCTGCCTGCTCAACGCGCCCGACGTCTATATGGAGAAAATGGCGATCGGCCCCGGTTATCCCGCCGATCTGATCGATCTCGACGCGCCGATCGCGACCACGATCAAGAAGCTCGCCAAGGCCAAGGGGGTGAAGGCCAAGGACATCATGGCGTGCGTGCTCGATCGCCCGCGCCACGAAAAGCTAATCAAGGAATTGCGCAAGCTCGGCTGCGGCATCACGCTCATCCCCGATGGCGACGTCGCCGGCGTGATCGCGACGACCAACCCGGACACCAATATCGACATTTACATCGGCCAGGGCGGCGCGCCCGAGGGGGTGCTCGCGGCGGCGGCGCTTCGCTGCGTCGGCGGGCAGTTCAAGGGCCGGCTGGTGTTCCGCAACGATGACGAGCGCGCGCGGGCGGCGAAATGGGGCATCGCCGATCTCGACAAGCAATATGATCTGAAGGAGCTCGCGCGCGGCGACTGCATCTTCGCGGCGACCGGCGTGACCGACGGCTCGCTGCTCGCCGGCGTCAAGCGCCGGGGCGGGCGGCTGACCACCGAGAGCGTGGTGATGCGCGCGAGCTCGGGCACGGTGCGCTGGGTGAAGGGCGAGCACCGGGTGGATTGAGTTTTCGCGCCCGCGCGACGACGCGAAGACGCTGCATTATTCTCACGCCAAGCCAGGAAGAACTCGAGCGTGGCGCGGCGGTCGGGAACCTCCGACCGCCGCGCGGCCCGATCAGGCGACTCCCGGCGGGGGCATGTCGAGCTCGCCTTCATGAACCTCGACCAGGCCCTGCCCGAGGTGGCTCGCCTGGCGGCTATAGGCGAAATAGACGAGGATCCCGATCACCCCCCACACGGCGAACACGACCATCGCTTGCCACGGCAGGTTGAAGAACAGGAACACGCAGCCCAGGATCGTCGCCGGGCCGATCAACCACAGCGCCGGCGTGCGGAATTTGCGCGGCTGATCGGGCGCGGTGAAGCGCAGAACCATCACCGCGATCGCGACCATCATGAAGGCATAAAGGGTACCGGCATTGGCCCAATCGGCGAGCTGACCGACCGGGAAGAACGCGGCCGCCAGCGCCGTGGCGACACCGGTGAAGGCGGTCACGATGTGCGGCGTCTTCCACTTGGGGTGGACCTTGGCGAGCGCCGCCGGCAGCATCCCGTCGCGCGCCATCACGAAGAAAATGCGCGTCTGGCCGAACAGCAGGATCAGGATCACCGAGGGCAGCGCGATGAACGCGGCATAGCCGAGCAAATTGCCCACGGTGCCGAAGCCGATCACGCGCAGCACATGCGCCAGCGCTTCGTTGGAGCAGACCAGCGCCTGGGCATGTTCGGGCAGCGCGCATTGCCGGGCGAGTTCGGGCGAGCCGGCCGCGAGCGGGGTGCCGTCCGCGCCCATGATCGGCTGGCCGCCGATCGTGCCGATCGCGCCGGCGGCGACGATGATGTAGAACACCGTGCAGAACAGCAGCGAACCGATCAGCCCGATCGGCACGTTGCGCTGCGGATTGCGGGTTTCCTCGGCGGCAGTCGACACCGCGTCGAAGCCGACATAAGCGAAGAAGATGGTCGCCGCCGCGCCGACCGCGCCAACCCCTTTGCCCAGATCGCCGAACACGCCGGCCGGCAGGAAGGGGCTGAACTCGGCGCTGTTCACCTTGGGCAGGGTCAGCACGATGAAGGCGGTGAGCGCGGCCACCTTGATCGCGACGAGCACCGCGTTGACGCGGGCGCTTTCGGTGGTGCCGATCATCAGCAGCCAGGTGACGAGCAGCGCGATGCCGGCCGCGGGCAGGTTGACGAAGCCGCCTTCGGCCCCCCCGAACACCAAAGGACCGGCGGTCGCCCAGGCCGGCAAGACGATGTCGAGCGAGCTTTTGAGCACGGTCCCCGTCAAATAGCCCGACCATCCGACGCACACCGCCGAGGCCGCGACCGCATATTCGAGCACCAGCGCCCAGCCCACGGTCCAGGCGAGGAACTCGCCCATCGTCGCATAAGTATAAGTATAGGCCGAGCCGGCGACCGGCACCATCGCCGCGATCTCGGCATAGCAGAGCGCCGCCACGATGCAGATCGCGCCCGCGATCGCGAAGGCCAGCATCAGCCCCGGCCCCGCTTTCTGCGCGCCGGCGGCGGTCAGCACGAAAATGCCGGTGCCGATCACGCAGCCGATCCCGAACAAGGTCAATTGGAACGCGCCTAGTGAACGATGGAGCGACTTGCGCTCGGCGGTGGCCAAAATGGCCTGCAGGGGTTTTACCCGCCCAAAAATCATTCTGCTCTCCATACGCGGCGCGCGTCCCCCGCGCGCCGTCCGTGGCGGGTGACCCTAAAGCCAAATCGAGCCGGCACAATGGTCAATCTGGCGTGATGAACGGGGGGCGGTGACGCCGCGCGCGGCGCTCAGCCCGCGAGCATCGGCCCGAGCGGGCGCCCGGCGAAGAGATGGACGTGGAGATGCGGCACTTCCTGATGCCCGTCGCGCCCGATATTGGCGAGCAGGCGATAGCCGGGGGCGACCAAGCCGGCGGCGCGCGCGACATAGCCCACCGCGCGGACGAAGCCCGCGATTTCGGCGTCGCTCGCCTTCGCGGTGAAATCGTCCCAGCTCACATAAGCGCCCTTGGGGATCACCAGGATATGGGTCGGCGCCTGCGGGTTGATGTCGTGAAAGGCGAGCGCGTGGTCGTCTTCGTAAACCTTGGTCGCGGGGATTTCGCCGCGCAGGATGCGGGCGAAGACATTGGCGTCGTCATAGGGCTGGGTGGCGTCAATCGGCATGATCGTCCTTTCGCGAGGCTTTTTCGGCGAGGCCCGACAGCCCCTCGCGCCGCGCGAGTTCGGCGCGGACGTCGTCGAGGCGCAGGCCCATGTCGGCGAGCAGCACCAGCAGATGGAAGAGCAGATCGGCCGCCTCGCCGGTGAGCGCGCGGGCATCGCCCTGAACGGCGGCGATCACCGCCTCGACCGCTTCCTCGCCCAGTTTCTGCGCGATCTTGGCGCGGCCCTTGGCGAACAGCCGCGCGACATAGGAGGCATCGGGATCGCCCCCGTGCCGCTCGCGGATCACGGTTTCGAGGCGGTCGAGCATGTCCATCAGTCGCGCCGCGCGCGTTTCTTGGCGAAGCGCCGGCGCAGCGCGATGCGCGCGGCGGCGACCGCGATCACCGCGAGTGCGAACAACACGACGTCGGAGACTTCGGGCGCGGTGCGCGGGCGGACGACCCCCGAATGGGCGGCGCCTGAAGCGGTGGCGGCGTGCGCGATCATCGCGCGACTGTGGCCGAGCGCGCGCGCGGCGGCAAGCCATGGCGCGACCCCGCCGCGGTCGCCTCATCGCGCCGGCCCGATGACGGGCGCGCGGAATTTTATAACGAACCGCCCGAAAGCCTTTTGAAATCGCCTTGCTTGTTCGCCCGTTCATGGCCGGGATCTACAAGCCCGGCCGCGCGCTGCGCCGATATCACCCCGCGCGGGCCCGGCGCCGGGCTCGCCATCAGGGAGGCATTCGCCATGATCCGTACCCCGCGCCTCGCGCGCCGCACGCTGCTCGCCGGAATCACCACGCTCGCCGCGCTCGGGCGCGCCGCCGCGCGCGCGCCCGAAGCCGATCGGCCCGAACGGATCGTCGGCCATCTCTATCTGCAGACCAACGAAGTCGTGAACCAAGTGATGCATTTCGGCCGGCGCGACGACGGCACGCTCACGTTGATCGAAACGCTGCCCACCGGCGGCGCGGGATCGGGGGTGTTCAAGCCGGTGAGCGGCCAGGCCGCCGCCCCCAATGCCTTCGAAGGCGCCGGCAGCGTGATTTTGGCCGAGGGCAATCGCTATCTCTTCGTCACCAACGGCGGCGACAATAGCGTCTCGTCGTTCCGCGTCGGCGCCGATGGCCGGCTCGCGCGCGTCGATCGCCAGCCGACCGGCGCGCCGGTGACGGGCAAGAGTGGCACCGCCAAATCGCTCGTCTGGAACGCGCGGGCGGGGATGCTCTACGTGCTCCACAGCTTCGGGCCCGATCATTTGCGCGCCATGCGCGTGCGCGACGGCAGATTGACGCCGACCGACGCGCGCTATTCGACCAACAACGGCGCCAAGAACGATCGCATCCCGACCCAGGCGGTGCTTTCGCCCGACGGCAAATGGCTGCTCGTCGACAATTTGTTCGATTTCCGCCCCTCAGCCAATCCCGACGGCAGCCCGAAGCTGATCGTCTCGAACGCGCCCGATCCCGATGGGCTGGCGATTTTCCCGGTCAATGCCGACGGCACGCTCGGCGCGCCGCGCTTCGCCGACGCGGGCGGCGCGGGGCCTTTCTACATCGCTTTCCTCCACGGCAGCAGCACGATGTTCGTGAACGGGGCCGCCGTCGGCGACGGGCTGGTGCTGAGCAAGCTCGCCGCCGACGGCAGCGTCTCCACCGCGCCGCTGGTGCCGATCGACACCAAGCTCGGCAAACCCTCCGAACTTTGCTGGCTGCAAATCACCCGCGACAATCGCGTGATCCTCGCGACCAATTTCGGCTATGGCAATGTTTCGAGCTATCGGCTCGATAACGGCCAATTGCGCCTGTTGAAGGATCCCGCTTGCGCCGAAGTGCCCGGCGACGGCAATTTCCGCGCGGTCAACAACCGCGTGAGCAGCGGGCCGAGCGATAGTTGGCTGACCCCCGATGATCGCTATTTCCACCAGATTTACGGCAATGCCGCCGTGCTGGTGAGCTATCGGTTGAACAAGGAGGACGGCTCGCTCACCGAAATCGGCCGGCAGAAAATCCCCTATGACAGTCCCGAGGGTCTGGCGGGTTTTTGACCCGCCGAGCCCCGCCGACCCCGCCGATCCCCGGTGGCCGCCGTCAAACGTCCAAATTGGCGACGCTCAGCGCATTGTCCTGAATGAACTCGCGGCGCGGCTCGACGACGTCGCCCATCAGCCGGGTGAAGATTTCGTCGGCCATGTCGGCCTGCTGCACCTCGACGCGCAGCATCGCGCGATTGGCGGGGTCGAGCGTCGTCTCCCATAATTGCTCGGCGTTCATCTCGCCGAGCCCCTTGTAGCGCTGGATCTTGAGGCCCTTGCGCCCGGTGTCGAGCACCGCGTCGAGCAATTCGCTGGGGCGCGTGACGCGCGCGTCGCCCTTGGCGCGCGGGGCGGGGGCGGCGTCGCTCGGCTCGCCCTCGCTCGGCTCGCCCTCGGCGACGCCGGCGCCCTTGGCCGAGACGAGCTTGCCCGGCGCGGCGAAGCTTTCGGCCAGTTCGCGCGCCAGCGCATGGAGCTTGCGCGCCTCGGCCGAGACGAGGAAGGCGGCTTCGATGATGTGGTGATCGGTCACCCCGCGCCAGCGCCGCTGGAAATGGAGCGCGCCCTCGGCCCCCAGCTGCGCCGACCAGGCCGCCTCGGCATCGCCCAATTCGAGCCGCGCGACCGCCGCCGCGAGCGCCCCTTCGCGCGTCCCCCCCGGATCGAGCGCGCCGGCGAGCGCCAGCGCTTCGACGATCACCGGATCATAGCGGCGCGGCACATAGCGCATCAGGGTGCGCAGCCGCCGCGTTTGATCGACCAGCGCGCGCAGATCGGCGCCCGAACGCTGCCCGCCCGCGCCCTCGAACACGCTTTGCGCGACGCCGTGCTCGACCAGATAATCGTCGAGCGCGGCATCGTCCTTGAGGTACACTTCGCTGCGCCCGCGCGCCGCCTTGTAAAGCGGCGGCTGGGCGATGAACAAATGCCCCGCCTCGATGATTTCGGGCATTTGCCGGTAGAAGAACGTCAGCAACAAGGTGCGGATATGCGCGCCGTCGACATCGGCGTCGGTCATGATCACGATCTTGTGATAGCGCAATTTGGCGAGGTTGAATTCCTCGCGGCCGATGCCCGTGCCCATCGCCTGGATGAGCGCGATGATTTCCTTGGACGAGAGCATCCGGTCGGTGCGCGCGCGCTCGACGTTCAGGATTTTGCCGCGGATCGGCAGGATCGCCTGATATTCGCTGTCGCGCCCCGATTTGGCCGAGCCGCCCGCCGAATCGCCCTCCACGATGAAGAGTTCGGCCTTGGCGGGGTCGCGCTCGCGGCAATCATGGAGCTTGCCGGGCAGCCCGCCCATCGAATCCATCACCCCCTTGCGGCGGGTGAGCTCGCGCGCTTTCTTCGCCGCCTCGCGCGCGGCGGCGGCGTCGATCACCTTGCCGATGATCGCGCGGCCATGCGCGGGATTTTCCTCGAGCCATTCGGCGAGCTTGTCGGCCATCAGGCTTTCGAGCGGCTGGCGCACCTCGCTCGACACCAGCTTGTCCTTGGTCTGGCTGCTGAATTTGGGGTCGGGCAGCTTGACCGAGACGATCGCGGTCAACCCCTCGCGCATGTCATCGCCGGTGAGGGTGACCTTTTCCTTCTTCAGCAGCCCCGATTTTTCGGCATAATTGTTGAGCGTGCGGGTGAGCGCGGCGCGGAACGCGGCGAGATGCGTGCCGCCGTCGCGCTGGGGGATGTTGTTGGTGAAGCAGAGGACGTTTTCGTAATAGCTGTCGTTCCATTCGAGCGCGACGTCGATCGTCACATCGTCGCGCGTGCCGTTGATCGCGACCGGCTCGGGCATCAGCGGCTGTTTGGTGCGATCGAGCCATTTGACGAAGGCGGCGATCCCGCCTTCATAATAGAGCTCGACGGTCTTCTGCTCTTCGTGGCGCGCGTCGGTGAGGAAAAGACGCACGCCCGAATTGAGGAAAGCGAGCTCGCGATAGCGATGTTCGAGCTTGTCGAAATCGAATTCGGTGATCTTGAAGGTCGCCGGACTGGGGAAGAAAGTCACGCGGGTGCCGCGCTTGTCCCCCGCCGGGCCGACGACCTTCAGGGGTGCGACCGGATCGCCATGGTGGAAGCGCATATAATGCTCCGCGCCATCGCGCCAGATGGTGAGATCGAGCCATTCGCTGAGCGCGTTCACCACCGACACGCCGACGCCGTGCAGCCCGCCCGAAACCTTGTACGCGTTATCGTCCGAGGTATTCTCGAATTTGCCGCCGGCGTGGAGCTGGGTCATGATGACTTCGGCCGCCGACACGCCTTCTTCGGGGTGGATGCCGGTCGGGATGCCGCGGCCATTGTCGGTGACGCTCACCGAGCCATCGGGGTTGAGCGCGATGTCGATCCGGTCGCAATGCCCGGCGAGCGCCTCGTCGATCGCATTGTCGGAAACTTCGAACACCATATGGTGGAGGCCCGAGCCATCGTCGGTGTCGCCGATGTACATGCCGGGGCGCTTGCGGACCGCGTCGAGCCCTTTCAGGACCTTGATCGACT
>FRDC01004504.1_pt1 | contig 24890 bp, 22 predicted proteins | sample 1106171 | NCBI WGS metagenome assembly FRDC01 (sample SAMEA3930566, study PRJEB13176) | freshwater metagenome | biome: Drinking water system; feature: drinking water; material: water | place: Singapore | collected 2014-12-20 | reverse complement strand
CGCTTGGAGAGGCGCTCGTACTCCATGCCCCAGCGCCAGTGCGGGTAGCGCACGGGGAAGCCGCCGTAGGAGGCGATCTGGTTCATGGTGTCAAAGGGCAAGACCTCGAAGAGGACCTCGAAGAAGTCGAGGCCGTATTCACGAGCCTTGGCCTTGATGCGGACCATGTGGTCGAGCAGTTCGGGTGAGAGATCGGTGCTGACCGTGCGCGGCATAGGCCCCCCTTGGAACACCGTGTTTATCGGTGGTTCCCGCCCGGGGGTCTATACGCAGAAGGTCCGGGAATGGATGCCGGGAAGGGGCTATGGCAGGACAAGGATGAGGAGCGTGAACCAGGCGGAAAACGACACCATCACCCAGGCCCAGGTGGCCGCGGTGCGTTTGCGGGCTTTGGTGTGGTCGAGCGCCAGGAACGCGGTGCGGCGGCGTTTGCGTGTGATGAGAACCAGCGTGGTGCAGAGTGTGCCGAGCAAGATGGGCGGGCTGACCATGGCAAGGGTGATCTGTTGCCAGCCCTGGAGCGGCGGCCCGAGGCCCCGGTAGTTGGTCTGGTAGATGCCGAAGGCGAGGAACGCCACCATGACGCTGGTTGTGGCCGCGCCGAGCGACAAGGCAACTATGCGGGAGATGAGGAGGCCGAGGTTTCGGTGGAGTTCGAGTTCGATGCTCAGGCGCACAGGCGCGGCGCACTCCGGGCAGGCCGGCGAGTTGATGCCGCGCAGGTTGTAGTGGCACGCGGGGCAGGGCACATCGCGGTCAGAGAGATACGCGACGAGGAGCAGGGTGTCTTGCGAGGGCGGTGGCGGGATGGGTGCCGCGGTGGTCATGGGGGCAGTTTACAGGGGTGTGGGAGCGTGGGAGCGTGCCGCTGCGGGGCATAAGCCCCGGCTTGCGCCGGGGCCTCCTTGAGCGTTGAGGTGGGCGACAGGATGTCCGCCCCACCGGGCGAGTTGGGACGGCACGAACGGGGGGCTTGCGGCAAGCGGAATCGGTATGCTGTGCCGAGTGTCGCGTGTGAGCCCGAGGCGCCACGGGCGATGAACGGAGCGAGTTGTTTGTGACGATGCCGGGGCCCATTTCGATGCCGCGCGAGGAGCGAGCGGATGTGGCGCGTGGTGTTCCACGGGGCGGTGCGGCGGTGCCCGTCGTGTCGCTGCCGTTGTTGGGCGAGGTGTGTGCGAGCGAACGGGGGGTGATGCCGCCGCGTGCGCCGGAGACGGCGCGTGGGGGCGGGAGGATGGTGGACTCGCACGGGCGGACGATTCGGGACCTGCGGATCAGCATCACGGATCGGTGCAACTTCCGGTGCGTGTATTGCATGGAGCCTGATGTGCAGTTTGCGGCTGCTGCGAACCTGCTGAGCGTGGAAGAGATTGTGCGGGTGGCGCGGGTGGCGGAGACCCTGGGCGTTCGCAAGATCCGGCTGACGGGGGGCGAGCCGACGTTGCACCCCGCGCTGGGGGAGATCATCGCGAGGATTCGCCGGGCTACGCGGGTGGAGATCGCGTTGATTACCAATGCGTCGGTCTTGACGCGGGAGAAGTTGCGGGCGTGGAAGGCGGCGGGGCTGCGGCGGGTGACGGTCAGTATCGATTCACTGCGGGCGGATCGGTTTGCAAGGATGACGCGGCCGGGAGCAGGGGTGACGCCCGAGACGGTGCTGGCGGGCGTGGAGATGTGCCTGGCGGAGGGCCTGAAACCGCTGAAGCTGAACGTGGTGCTGATCCGTGGGTTCAATGAAGATGAGGCGGCGGACCTGGCCGCGCTGGCGCGGCGATGGGCGGTGGAGGTGCGGTTTATCGAGTACATGCCGCTGGATTCGGCGCACGCGTGGGATGCGGGCAAGTGGGTGAGCGCGGCGGAGACGCGGGCGGCGATCGAGGGGCGGTTTGCGTTGGTTGCGTGCGGAGATGATGACCCGGCCAGCACCTCGCGCACGTTCGTGTTTGCGGATGGAACCCCGGGGCGGGTGGGGTTTATCGCGCCGGTGAGCACGCCGTTCTGCGGGGCGTGCAGCCGCCTGCGGCTCACGGCCGATGGCATGGTGCGGCCGTGCCTGTTCAGCACGGCGGAGTGGGACCTGCGGGGGGTGATGCGCGGCGGTGCGAGCGACGCGGAGGTTGCCGGGTTCTTGATTGATGCGACGTGGACCAAGCAGGCGGGGCACGGGATCGCCGGGCCGGGGTTTGAGCAACCTGCGCGGCCGATGTCGGCGATAGGGGGATGACGGGGGCGCGCTGGGCGTGCGGAACGGGCGGAGTTGGGCTGGCTACGCACGGCCTCAGGGTGCCCACACGGGCCGCTTCCAGATGGGGACATCTTGCTTGAGCCGGTCGAGAAAATCGGCCACGGCTGCGAGGGTTTCGGCTCGGTGAGGGGCGGCCACGGAGAGAATGAACGAAGCCTCACCGACAGGAATCTCGCCGCGGCTGTGCAGGGCGATGATGGAGGAGAGGCCGTGGCGCTGGGCCGTGGTGGCGGCGAGTGCGTGGAGTTCGCGCTGGGCCATGGGGTCGTAGGTCTGGTAGTGGAGGGCTCGGATGTCGCGGTGGGTCGTGGGGTGGCCCGGGTCGGCCTCGGCGCGGCGGACAATGCCCTCGAAGCGAAGGGTTGCGCCAGCGGTGCCGGCATGAGTGAGGGCGGTGAGGTGGGGAGTGTGCGCGGCGAGCGCGGCAGATTCGGCGGCGGGGGTGAGAGGCCCATCGATGATGAGGGCGACGACGTTCATCCGCCACCTACGAGGGAGATGAGGGCGAGTTCATCGGTCGGGCGGATGGGGGAATCTGGCGCGGCGAAGGCGTGGTTGATGGCGAGCCGAGCGCCGGACGTGGCGAAGGCGAGATGGGGGTGCTGACGGGCGAGTGCGTTGAGGGCGTCGCTCGCGGTGGCGGAGTCGGTGAGGGTGATGGGCACGCGATCGGTGTTGGCGTGGTGTGCCGCGGCACCAAAGATGAGGACTTCGACGGTCACGGGGGCAGTGTATGGTTTGCGTGGAGGCGCTTGCATGGGCTTTCGCGGTGAGGAGTATGCGTTTGGCTCGCCCGCGGCGGCGGTGGCGGGGATGATTGCGCGCCTGCGGCCCGGCGCGGCGATGCTGGCGTCGGGCATGGAAGCGTGCCGTTTGGCGGGCGCGCGGGGGCGGATTCTGGCGGAGGCTGTGACCGCGGATCGGGACAGCCCGGCGTTCGACCATTCGGCGATGGATGGGTACGCGGTGCGGCTGGCGGATGTGCGCAGCGCGGCGGGGGCGAGGATTGAGGTGGTGGGGGAGTCGCGGATCGGGCAGGCTCCGCCGGCGATGCCGCGCGGGGTTGGTGCGGTAAGGGTCGCCACGGGAGCGGCGGTGCCCGCGGGCGCGGAGGCGGTGGTGAAGCGGGAGGATGTGATCGAGCACGGGGCGGGCGGGGGGGTGGCGGCGATCGTGGTGGATGCCGCTGCGGCGGGGCGATTGGGTGCGGGAGAGAACATCCGGCGGCGCGGTGACAATGCGCGGGCGGGCGATGTGCTGGTGGAGGCGGGGACGGTGCTGACGGCAGCGGCGATAGGGACGATCGCCGCGGCGATGGATGCGGGGCCGCGTGTGTGGGCGCGATTGCGGGTGGCGGTGGTGACGACGGGGGATGAGTTGGCGGCGGCGGGAGAGCCGCCGTGCGAGTTTGAGATTCGCAACAGCAACGGCCCGGTGGTGGGCGCGATTCTGGGGGCACAGGCGTGGCTGGAGGTGGTGTCGAACGTGCAGGTGCGCGATGAGGCGGCGGGTGTAGCGCGTGCCCTTCGGGATGCGCTTGCGAAAGCCGATGCGGTGGTGCTGAGCGGGGGCGTGTCGATGGGGCATCGCGACCCGGTGCGGAGCGCGGTGGAGGAGGCGGGCGGGGAGGTGGTGTTTCATGGGTTGCCGCAGCGGCCGGGCAAGCCGACGCTGGGGGCGGTGGTGAGGCGGAGCGACGGCGCCAGCGTGCCGGTGTTCGGGCTGCCGGGCAACCCGATCTCGGCGATGGTGACGTGTACGCGGATGGTGGTGCCGGTGCTGGCGGCGTGTGCGGGGGCGGCGCGTTGGCCGGAGCCGGTGCGGGTGGAGTTGGCGAACGCGGATGGGAAGACGCTGGACCTGTGGTGGCACCGGCTGGTGAGGGTGAATGGTGATGGGCGCGTGGCGCTGGTGGATGGGCGCGGGTCGGGAGATATCGCGGCGGGCGGGCGGGCGGATGGGTTTATCGAGGTGCCGCCCGGTGCCGGTACGGGTGAGGGGCTGTTCCCGTATTACGTGTGGGCGGTGTGAGGCGGGCGTGTCGATGGGACGCGGCCAACGATGTGATGGGACAAGCGAGCGATGAGCAGCGCGAGCAAACCTGTGAAGAGAATGGCCAGTACGGAGCGGCCCCGGGCGCTGTCGCATGTCGGCAGTGATGGGCGTGCCCGCATGGTGGATGTGGGCGAGAAGGCCGTGACGCAGCGCGTGGCGGTTGCGGAGGGATTCGTGCGCGTTTCGGGCGCGCTGGAGCGGCGGATTCGTGAGAACACCGTGGCGAAGGGGTCGGTGCTGGAGGTGGCGCGGCTGGCGGGCATTGTGGCCGCGAAGCGGACGGATGAACTGATCCCGCTGTGCCACACGCTGCCGCTGGATGCGGTGGAGGTGACGGCGGAGGCGCTGCGCGGGCGCGTGCGTGTGACGGCGACGGTGCGGACACGGTCGCGTACGGGTGTGGAGATGGAAGCGCTGACGGCGGTGATGGCCGCGTGCCTGACGGTGATCGACATGGGCAAGGCGGTGGACAAGGGGATGGTGATCGAGGGCGTGCGGGTGCTGGAGAAGCGCGGCGGACGGGGCGGAACGTATGTGGCCCGGCGGGGGCGAGGGGGGAGGGCACATGGGCGCGGGTGAGCAATCCGTACCGATGTCGAGCGCCGCGGCTCGCATGGCCGCGGGGCGGCCCCTTTGTGCGGCCGTGCTCACGGTGAGCGACCGCTGCTCGCGCGGCGAGGCGGTGGACACCTCCGGGCCTGCGCTGTGCGAGATGCTGCGGGTGCGGCTGGCGGCGCGGATTGTGGCCACGCGCTGCCTGCCGGACGAGGTGGACCAGCTCGCGGCGTGCTTTGTGGAGTGGGCACGGCCTGAGGCGGGGATTGATCTGGTGCTGAGCGCGGGCGGAACGGGCCTTGCGCCACGGGATGTGACCCCCGAGGCGGCCCGGAGCGTGATCGAGCGGGAGCACAGCGGGCTGATGGAGCTGGCGCGGCTGCGGTGTCTGAGCACCACGCCGCGAGCGTTTCTCTCGCGGGGCGTGGCCGGGGCGATCGGGCGAACGCTGATCGTGACGCTGCCGGGTTCGGTGCGTGGCGCGACAGAGAACCTTGAGGCGATCCTGGACATTCTGCCGCACGCGGTGGAGACGCTGCGGGGCGATGTGCGGGATGACGGGCGGCCGGATGCGGTAGCGGGGCCGGGGAACGGGGTCGTTCACCATGACCAGTGAGATGAACGAGAGCGAGTTTCTTGCGTCGATCCAGCCGGTGGTGCTGGTGGGCGGCCAGAGCGTGCGGTTTGGGCGCGACAAGCTGCGCGAGCCGTGGGGAGTGGATGGGCGCGTGCTGGTGCAGCGGCCGATCGAGGCCTTGCGGGCGGTGTTCGGGGCGCGCGTGAAACTGGTGGGTGCGTGCGATGAGAGCATCGTGCCCTTGGCGGATGGAACGATTCCCGATGTGCATCCGGGCATCGGGCCCATGGGCGGGATCGCGTCGGCGCTGGAGGCGTGGGGCGGGCCGGTGTTCGTGCTGGCGGGCGATATGCCGATGGTGACGGCGGAGGTGGTGCGGCGGGTGGTGGCTGCTGGGCGGCCGAACGCGGGTGCTCTGGCGGTGCTGGCGGAGACGGATCGGCTTCATCCGTGCGCGGGTGTGTACGCGGCGGCTGCGCTGCCGCTCTTGACAGCGAGGGTGGGGGCGGGTGAGTATCGGCTCGGGAGTGCGCTGCCGCCGGGATTGGTGGTGGGGGTGAGGGTTGATGCCGAGGCCATGCGGAATGTGAATGTGACGGAGGACTGCGAGGCGGCGGATGCGCGGGGAGCGGGGGCGCGTTGAGAGACGCACGCGTGGTGGCGCGGCGGTAGGCTGGAGCATCGGGCCGATCTGGCCGCGCCTAGAAGAAGCACGATCGCGGTTGGTTTTTCCACTTATGGCACGTCTGCACGAATATCAGGGCAAGGCGATTCTCGCGGCGGCGGGGATTGCGGTGCCGCGCGGCCGGGTGGCGCGGTCGGCGGCTGAGGCGGGGAAGGTGGCGAGCGAGTTGGGTGGGGCGGTGATGGTGAAGGTGCAGGCATGGACGACCGGGCGTGCCGCGGCGGGCGGGATTGCCAAGGCGGCCACGGCGGCGGAGGCGGAACAGCACGCGGCGCGGATGCTGGGGATGACGTTCGGACGGTTTCCGGTGCGCGAGGTGCTGGTGGAGGAGGCGATCGGGATTGCGCGGGAGCTTTTCGTGTCGGTGGCGATTGATGAGCGCGAGCGTGCGCCGGTGCTGTTGCTGTCGGCGAGCGGGGGGAGCGGAGTTGAGGAGCGGGCAGGGGCGACGTGCAGGATTGCGTGCCACGTGACGGCGGGGCCGGATGCTGGGGCGCTCGCGGAGGCGGTGGATTCGCTCGGGCTGGCGGCCCCGCTGGCGGCGGAGTTGCGGCGGGTGGTCGGCGTGGTCTTTGAGATCGCGCGGAAGAACGAGGCGCGGTCGTTTGAGATCAACCCGTTGGCGTTGACGAACGCGAACACGATCGTGGCGGCGGACTGCCGGCTGACGATTGATGACTACGCGGCGGTGCGGCACCCGGAGTTGGAGATTGAGATCGCGCGGGAGTTGGACCATCCGCCGACAGAGCTCGAGCGGGTGGCGTACAGCGTGGAGCAAGAGGACCACCGGGGCACGTTCTTTTTCGCCCAGATGAACACGGCGCCGGCAAGCGAGAGCAAGGGGCTGATCGGTTTCCACGGGGCGGGCGGCGGCGGCAGCATGATGTCGATGGATGCCATCAGCACCGAGGGATTCACCCTCGCCAATTTCTGCGACACCAGCGGGAACCCATCGCCAGCGAAGGTGTATCGCGCAGCGCGGATCATTCTGTGCCAGCCGGGGTTGCTGGGGTATTTCGGGTCGGGGTCGGGGGTGGCGAATCAGGAGCAGTTCTGGAGCGCGTACGGGCTGGCCAAGGCCTTCTGGGAGTTGGAGTTGTCGATCCCCGCGGTGATCCGGCTTGGCGGCAATGCCGAGGACCGGGCGGTGGAGATTTTGCAGGGCGGGTGCGCGGGGCTTGGCGCGAGGGTGGAGGTATACAAGAAGACGGACCCGCCGGCAAAGATTGCCGCGCGGTTTGCCGCGCTGGTGGCGGAGCGCAGGGGGGGTGAGGCGTGGAGGCCGCGGCTGCCGCGGAAGCCGGTGTTTGTGGGCGCGAAGGGCGCGTTCTCGTTTGACGTGAAGGGCGGGAGGGTGTGGATCGATCCGGCGGCGTGGCGGGAGCGGGGCGCGGCGATCATCGCGCGTGCCAACGGGCTGCTGCGGGATGAAGGGGGACGGCCGACGATCGCGGTGACGGCGCAGGAGTTCTTGGCGAAAGACAGCGACATGATCGTGTGCGAGGTGGAGTGCAGGCGCGACGGGATCGATGGGGTGTTTGTCGCGCTCGAGATTCCGGGCCTTGATAAAGCGACGGGCGCGGGCGGCGTGGGGGGGGGAGGGCACGCCTGATGGCGATTCTCATCGATCGCAACTCGAGGGTGATTGTGCAGGGCATCACCGGGCGTGAGGGACAGGCGCGCACACGTTTGATGCTGGACTATGGCACAAAGGTGGTGGGCGGGGTGACGCCGGGCAAGGGCGGGGGCACGGCGCTGGGCGTGCCGGTGTTTGATTCATGCGGCGACGCGGCGGCGGCACTTGGAGCGATCGATATCTCGGTGTTGTTTGTGCCGGCGTTGGGCGTGAAGGCCGCCGCGCTGGATGCGATTGCGGCGGGTGTGAAGTTGGTGGTGCTGGTGGCGGATCGGGTGCCGGTGTGGGATGCGATGGAGATCGCGGACGCTGCGAAACGCACGGGCGCGAAGTTTGTGGGGCCCAACACGCTGGGGATCGCCAGCCCGGGGCAGGCGGTGGTCGGGATGATCGGCGGGCGTGCGGAGAGCGCGCGCGAGTGGTTCAAGCCGCCCTTGCCCGGGGGGACGGGCGCGGGCATCGTGTCGCGCTCGGGCGGCATGAGTTCGAGCACGGCGTATTACTGCGGGCAGGCGGGCGTGCGGATCAGCTCGATCGTTCACATCGGGGGCGATGCGGTGCTGGGCCTGCGGATACCGGATGTGGCGGAGATGTTTGAGAAGGACCCGGCAACGGACTCGATAATCGTGTTCGGGGAGATCGGCGGCTCGCAGGAAGAGGAACTGGCGGAGTTGATGGCGAGCGGCCGCGTGACCAAGCCGGTGGTCGCGTACATCGGGGGGAAGGCGGCGACCAGCGGCACGCGCTTCAGCCACGCGGGTGCGATTATCGAGGGGAATCGGGGCACGCACGCGGGAAAGGTGGCCGCGCTGCGGGGTGCGGGCGGCACGGTGGTGGAGGCGTTCGGGCAGTTGCCCGAGGCGGTGGTGGCGATGCTGCGAGCGAAGGGGAGCAGGAGCCTTATGTCCGACGCTGAACGCAAGGCGGTGTGGACGACGGGTGTGACGCGGATTGCGCCAAACCAGGTGGCGGTGCGGGGGCGCGATATCGCGGGGTTGATGGGGAACACGAGTTTCGGCGCGGCGGTGTACCTGATTCTTTCGGGCACGCTGCCGGATGAGCGTGTCGGACGGCTGATGGATGCAATCCTGGTGAGCAGCATCGACCACGGGGCAACGCCGCCGAGTTGCTTGGCGGCGCGGACGGTGGCGAGCACGGGCGCGGGTTTGAGCCAGAGTGTTGCCGCGGGGATCATGTCGATCAACCGGCATCACGGCGGGGCGATCGAGGACGCGGCGAGGTATCTGGGCGGGCTCTTGGCCAAGGCGGCGGAGATGCGTGTGGGGCTGGATGAGGTGGCGACGGCGGAGGTGGCGAAGATCAAGGGGAGCGGAGATCGGATCAGCGGATTCGGGCACCGCGTACACACGAAAGACCCGCGGACGGCGCGGCTGTTTGAGTTGGCGGCGGCGGCGGGGTTGACGGAGGCTCAGGGGCGGCACATCGGCGCGGCGCGGGCGGTGGAGCGTGCGTTCGCGACGATCGGCAAGCCGCTGCCGATCAACGTGGATGGAGCGATCGGGGCGATCTTGGCGGACTTGGGGCTGGACCCGCGGGTGTTCAACGGGATTTTCATGATCGCGCGCACGCCGGGGCTGGTGGCGCACGTGGTGGAGGAGCAGACGAGAGAGAAGCCGATGCGGAGGATTGACCCGGTGAACCATGCGTACGACGGGCCGAGCCCGGAGGAAACCAAACCATGAAGTACTCGCTGATGCAGATCGCTGAACTTTTCCCGGACCTGATGAAGATCAAGCATGAGGGGCTGCGGCAGAAGGTGGCCGCGGTGTGGGACGAAGCGTTGACATCGGGGTGCGGCGGCAAGGGGTGGACGTTTGATGAGATCCGGGCGATTCCGTTCACGCTGCTCGCGGGGAAGATCGACCTGCGGTTTGTTGAGCACCTGAACTCGTGCTGCAAGCAGTGCATCGCGATCGCGGGCGTGCTGGGCGAGGTGTTTGGCAAGCGCGTGCCGGTGAACCTGGATGTGCTGATCGCGGGGTCGCTGCTGGCGGATGTGGGGAAGATGCTGGAGTTTGACAAGGACGCCGGGGGGAAGGTGGTGAAGGGGCATTACGGCGACATGCTGCGGCACCCCTTCAGCGGCGTGGCCCTGTGCTTCAAGCACGGCATTCCGGCGGAGGTGATGCACATCGTGGCGACGCATAGCCACGAGGGTGACAAGGTGGAGCGGACGATCGAGAGCTGGATCTTTCATCACGCCGATTTCATCGACTTTGACATCGCCAAGGTGCTGGGGAAGCAGGCGGCGGCGAAGGGCGCGTGAGGCGTGAGGCGTGAGGCGTGGGGCGTGAGGCGTGAGGCGTGGGAACGTGCATTGGCCATTCGGTTATACTGCGGGCCAGGATTGAGCGGACACGGATATGCGCCAAACGCTGGTTGAAAAACTCGCCACGAGACACGCGGATGGCCCGGCCGCGGGCGGGGTGGTGCGCAGCGGCGACTTTGTGATGATTCGCCCCCGCCATGTGATGACGCACGACAACACGGGGGCGGTGATCCCGAAGTTCAAGGAGATTTTCAAGGCGGCGGGGAAGGTGCCCCGGGTTCACGACCCGCGCCAGCCCGTGTTCGCAATCGACCACGACATTCAGAACCACACGCCGGAGAACCTGGGGAAGTACGCCAAGATCGAGTCGTTTGCGAATGAGCACGGGGTTGATTTCTACCCGGCGGGCACGGGCATCAGCCATCAGGTGATGGTGGAGCAGGGGTATGTGACGCCCGGCTCGATGGTGGTGGGGAGCGACAGCCACTCCAACCTGTACGGGGCGATGTGCTGCCTGGGCACGCCCGTGGTGCGGACCGACGCGGCGAGTTTGTGGGCCACGGGCACCACGTGGTGGCAGGTGCCGCCGGTGGCGCGGGTGACACTGACCGGCACCTTGCAACCGGGCGTGGTGGGCAAGGACATCATCGTGGCGCTGTGCGGGCTCTTCAACCGCGATGAGGTGCTGAACCACGCGGTGGAGTTTGCCGGTGAAGGTGTTGGGCAACTCACGATCGACCAGCGGATGAGCATCGCCAACATGACCACCGAGTGGGGCGCGCTGGTGGGGCTTTTTCCGTTTGATGAGCGCCTGCGGGATTACCTGCTGGGGCTTGCCGCGTATTTCGAGAAGGGGCGAAGGCCGGGCGTGAGGCGGGCGGGGTCGCTGGGCACGTTTACGCGGGCGCAGGTGGAGCAGTGGTGGAACGGACGGGCGGAGCTGGCGGCGGATGCGGATGCGGTCTACGCGGCGGAGTTGCGGCTCGATCTTTCGACGATTGTGCCGCACGTGTCGGGGCCGAACGACGTGAAGACGATGTCGGCTTTGCCGGAGATTGAGGCCAAGCGGGTGAAGATCAACAAGGCATGGCTGATGTCGTGCGTGAACGGGCGGCTGGAGGATTTGGCGGTTGCGGCGGAGGTGGTGCGGGGCAAGCGCGTGGCGGAGGGCGTGGAGTTTTACGTGGCCGCGGCGAGCGCGGATGTGCAGGCGGAGGCGACGCGGCTTGGGCATTGGCAGGCCCTCGTGGGCGCGGGGGCGATCGAGCTGCCGTCGGGGTGCGGCACGTGCATCGGGCTGGGGCGGGGCACGATCAAGGCGGGCGAGGTGGGGATATCGGCGACGAACCGGAACTTTGAGGGGCGCATGGGGGACAAGGCCGGGCTGGTGTACTTGGCGTCGCCGGCGGTGGTGGCGGCGAGCGCGGTGGCGGGGTACATTGCCGCGCCGACGAAGTACGCGGCGAGCACGCCGCGGTTCTCGGTGACGATGCCCACCGCGGCAGCGGCGACGGCGGCGCGCACGTTTGAGGTGATCGAGGGCTTCCCGAAGGTGGTTCGCGGGCGGGCGTGGTTTTTGGACAAGGACAATCTGAACACGGACGGGATTTTCGCGGGCAAGCACACGTACAACGACAAGCTCACGCCCGGCGAGATGGCGGCGGTGATCTTTGAGAACTACGACGCGGAGTTTCGCGCCCGGGCGGCCAGCGGCGACATCGTGATCGGGGGGTTCAACTTTGGCAGCGGGTCGAGCCGCGAGCAGGCCGCGACGGCCCTGAAGCACTTCGGGATTCCGTGCGTGATCGCGGCCAGCTTTTCCGAGACGTACAAGCGGAACGCGTTCAACAACGGCTTCGTGGTGTTTGAGTGCCCCGCGTTGGTGGGGCATCTGCGTGCGCTGGCGGCCGGACGACCCGCGGCCCGCACCCGCGCGGCGGGCGAGTTGCAAATCGACTTCGCCAAGGGCGAACTGACGCTGACATGCGATGGCGCGAGCACGACGTTCCCGTTCCCTGCGCTGAGCGCTGTGGCCCAGCAACTCGTGGTTGCGGGTGGCGCGGAGGCCGCGGTGGCGGCGAGGCTGGATGGTTGATGCACACGGTTTCTTCCTTGGTCCCTTGATCCCTTTACACGCACCGATCGGAGAGATTCATGTCCAAATACAGCATCGCATGGATGCCCGGAGATGGCATCGGCAACGACGTGATGGAAGCCACTCGCATCGTGCTCGACACGATGAAGCTGGATGCGGAGTATGTGCCGTGCGACATCGGCTGGGAGTTCTGGTGCAAGGAGGGCAACCCGCTCCCCGACCGCAGCATCAAGGTGCTCAACAGCACCACGTGCGGGCTGTTCGGGGCCATCACCAGCAAGCCGCAGGATGAGGCCAAGGAGGAGCTGTCGCCTGAGCTCAAGGGCAAGGGGCTCGTCTATTTCAGCCCGATCGTGAAGCTGCGGCAGATGTTCAACCTGCACACCAACATCCGCCCGTGCAAGAGCTACCCGGGCAACCCGCTGAACTACCGGGGCACGGCCATCGCGAACCCTTCCGGCGGCGACGTGATGATCGACCAGGTGGTGTTCCGTGAGAACACGGAAGGCAGCTACGGCGGTGTGGAGTTCTTTCCGCTGCCGGAGCCGGTGTACACGGCCCTGTGCGCGAATCCCAAGATGAAGCCGTGGAAGGACAAGGGGCTGGACACGGTCGCGCTCTCGACGCGCATCGTGAGCGTGGCGGGGTGTACCAACATCTGCCGCCAGGCGTTTGAGTACGCCAAGAAAACCGGCCGCAAGCGGGTGACGCTGGTGGAGAAGCCCAACGTGCTGCGCGAGACGGGCGGGCTGATGACCCGCATCTTCCGCAAGCTGGCGGAGGAGTACAAGGGTGCGGGCATCTGGGCCGACGAGGCCAACATCGATGCCATCTGCATGTGGATGTTCAAGAACCCGCAGGATTACTCGGTGATCGTGGCCGAGAACATGTTTGGCGACATCGTGAGCGACCTGTGCGCGGGGCTGGTGGGCGGGCTGGGCTTTGCGCCCTCGGGCAACATGGGCGACAAGTACGCGGTGTTCGAGCCAACGCACGGCTCAGCGCCCAAGTACGCCGGGCAGTACAAGGTGAACCCCATCGCCATGCTGCTCACCGCCAAGATGATGCTCGAGTGGCTGAAGGAGACCGAAAAGGCCACGCGCCTCGAGACGGCCATCGCCCGCGTCATCAAGGAGGGCAAGGTCCGCACCTACGACATGGGCGGCAAGAGCTCGACGATGGATGTGGCGAAGGAGATTGCCCGCTGCGCGGTGGGCTGACCTGTCTGCCGGGGGGCCGCCCTCTTCGCCGCGCCTGCCCGGCATCCGCCCTCCGTTTCGCTTTCACACACCTTTCCACACACCCGACACACCCATGGCCCACGCACCCACCGACCCGAACAAAAAATACCTCTCCCATACGCTCAGCCAGTGGGCCACATCGCTCCGCTACGAGCACCTCTCGGCGCAGGCGATATTGCGGGCCAAGCTCTTCTGGTTTGATTCGCTGGGGTGCGCCTTGGGCGGCAGCCAGCAGGATGATGCCCGCATTCTGCTCGCCCATCATCGCGAGATGGCGGGGCTGAGGGCCGAGGCCGCGGGCAAGGGCGATGCGGGCACGGGGCCGTGTACGTGCTTTGTGTCGGGCTTCCGCACCAACCCGGTGGACGCGGCGTTCCTCAACGGCCACATGATCCGCGCGATGGACTACAACGACATCTACTGGAAGGCCGACCCTTGCCACCCGTCCGACATCATCTCAGGCCCGCTCGCGCTCTGCGAGTTTCTGGGTTTGGGCGGCAAGGACCTGATCCTGGCCACCGTGATCGCCTACGAGATCGAGCAGCGGCTGTGCGAGTTCGGCCAGCCGGGCGTGCGCGAGTATGGCTGGCACCACGCCACGCTCACGGCGTTCGCGGCGCCCATTGCCGCGGGACGGGTGCTGAACCTGACGACGGAGCAGATGGTGCAGGCGATCGGCATTTGCGCCAGCCGCACGTTCACACCCGGTGCCGTGACGGCGGGCAAGCTCACCAACATGAAGAACACGGTCGATCCGTGGGCGACCCGCATGGGCGTTGAATCGGCCCTGCTCGCCAAGCGCGGCTACTCGGGCCCGGAGCACATGATCGACGGCAAGGAGGGGCTGTACGCCGTGTTCGGGCACGTGCATTACAAGGGCGCGCCTGCGAAGTTTGATTCGGCGCTGCTGGTGGATAAGTTGCCGCGCGGCACGGGCGACCATTATCGCATCAGCGATTGCGGGATGAAGTCGTTCCCGATCGAGGCCCTGTCTCACGCGCCGCTCACGGCGATGATGAAGTGCGTGAAGGACAACGCCATCAAGCCAGCGGATGTGGCGGAGATCAGGGTGGAAGTCATCGCCCGCGCGGCGGACATTCTCGGCGACCCGCACAAGTATCGGCCCGACTCGAAGGAGACGGCCGACCACTCGCTGCCCTATTGCATGGCGGTGGGCCTGATGGACGGCATGGTGACGCCGCTGCAGTTCAAGGAAGCGCGGGTGCTGGACCAGTCGCTGATCCCGGTCATGGACAAGGTGAAGGTGGTGGCCAACGACGAGTTTGAGGCCCTGTTTCCCAAGTTCCAGCCTTCGCGCGTCACCATCACTACGACGGCGGGCAAGTCGTTCAGCACGCGCGTGGATGTGCCCAAGGGCGACCCGCGCGACCCGATGACGGCCGAGGAGATCGGCGTGAAGTTCCACGCGCTGGGCGATGCGATCATGGGGAAGGGCGCGTGCGAGAAGCTGGCCAAGGCGACGCTGGCGATGGAGACGGTGGACAATCTGCGGACGTTCACGGCGATGACGGTGGCGGCGAAGGGTTGATGACGGTTGCGCGTCTGGCTTCTCAGGATTCCGGGCCGGTTGAGGCTGCTCCGCCTGATCGCGGCGTGTGAAGAGGCGGGTCGAGCGTCGGGAGCACCAGCGGCATCGGCAGCGTGCTCGTGATGAGGCCGCCGATCACCACGGTCGCCAACCTGCGCCGGACACCAGCAGCGCGTACTTCATTGAGTTGAACGTGCCGAAGAGGAGCCGGAAGATCAACAAGAAACAGGCGGGAACAACCACCATCAGCCGCCCGCCCGCGGCGACGAGGTTCTCGAACTGCCCGCCCCATTCCAGATACGCGCACGCGGGCACGGGCACCGTCTGCACCATCGGCTGCGCCTCGGCCACGAATCAGCCCGGGTCGCGGCTGATCTGGCTTAGACCCTCCGCGACCTCGATCTTCGCCAGCGCGGCGGCGGGGAGTTTGGCCGCGGTCGTGCTCTTCTCCAGTTCCATCAGTTCGCCGGGGGTGGAGAAGATCGCGGCGCGGTCGACGCCCTCTGCCGGTTGCTCGACATCGCAGGGGTAGACGGCCTCGTCCTACTCCTTGATGACTGTGTTGATCGCCTTTGCGCCTTCGGCGAGCGTGATCGTGGCGGCGCGGACCGGCCCGGGGCCTTGGCCGGGTCGACCACTTCCTCATCGGCTTCCTCTCCCGCCTTCTCTGCGGCTATGGCGCGTGCCGGGGGGGGTGACCGGCGGGCTGGGCCAAGGCCCACGCGCCCGCGCCGGTGAGCAGGGCGAGAGAAACCGGACCGATCGGCACGAGACGGCTCTTCATCGGTGTATTCCTACGGCACGTGACTCAAGGCGAACGGGTGGCCGACCAGCCGCACCGGACGTTCGCCCCAACGTACACAAGTTGATGCGTGCCGCCGTCGCCGAAGGTGACGGAACAGCGACCTCATGAAACCTTGCCGCGAGCGGCGGGCAACCGTGGTGCTGCCTGGCGCACAAGCCGCAGGCCGTTGCCCACCACAAGAAGGCTCGCCCCCACGTCCGCGACCACGGCCATCCACATGGTGGCGATGCCGAACATGGCGAGCACGAAGAAGACGACCTTGATCCCGACCGCGAGCGCGATGTTCTGGGTCAGGATCGCGCCGGTGCGGCGGGAGAGCGCGATGAACTCGGGGATGCCACGCAGGTCGTCGCGCATGAGGGCCACGTCGGCGGTTTCGAGGGCGGTGTCGGTGCCCGCAGCGCCCATCGCAAAGCCGATGGTGGACTTGGCGAGGGCCGGGGCATCGTTCACGCCGTCGCCGACCATGCCGATCGCGTCGCCATGCACGCGCGAGAGGCGTTCGATCTCGGCGAGTTTGTCCTCGGGCAACATGCCGCCCTTGGCCTCGTCGATGCCGACGGCTGTGGCGATCGCGCTGGCGGTGGTCTGGTTGTCGCCCGAGAGCATGAGCGTCTTGATGCCGAGCGCGTGCAGTTGCTTGAGCGCCTCGACGCTGCTCTCGCGCGGCGTGTCGGCGACGGCGATGACGCCCAGCACCCGCGCGGCCGACGCGACGGCGACGGTCGTTTTGCCTTGCTTCTCGAACCCGGCCAGCACGGCTTCGACTTCCGGCGAACAGACTTTGCGTTCCTCCGCGAGGCGGTGGTTGCCGACGAAGTACGCCTCGCCCGCGATCGTGCCCTCGACGCCGCGCCCCGTGAGCGACTTGAACGCCGACACGCGCTCGAGTTGGCCGCTCCGCGCCTTGACCACCGCGAGCGCGACCGGGTGCTGCGACAGCGCATCGAGGCTCGCCGCGATCCGCAGCACGTCGTCCTTGCTCGCACCGCCGATCGGCTGCACGTCCGTCACCCGGGGCGTGCCCTCGGTGATGGTGCCGGTCTTGTCGAGCGCGATCACCTTCAGTTTGCGACCGTTCTCCAGGTGGATGCCGCCCTTGATGAGGATGCCGCGCCGGGCCGCCGCCGTGAGGCCGCTCACGATCGTCACGGGCGTTGAGATCACCAGGGCGCACGGGCACGCGATCACGAGCAGGACCAGCGCCTTGTAGAGCCACGGGTAGAACGGCTGATTGAACGCCAGCCACGGCACGACCGCGATGAGCACCGCGACGATGCACACGACGGGCGTGTACACCCGCGAGAAGTTGTCCACGAACCGCTGCGTCGGTGCGCGGCTGCCCTGCGCCTCCTGCACGGTGCGGATGATCTTGGCCAGCGTGGTCTGGTCCTTGCCGCCGGTGGTTTGGAACTCCAGCACGCCCGACTCGTTGATGGTCCCCGCGAACACTTTGTCGCCCGCCTTCTTGTCCACGGGCACGGATTCACCCGTGACCGGGGCCTGGTTGACGCTGGACTCGCCCGCGACCACCACGCCGTCGAGCGCGAGCCGCTCGCCGGGCTTGACTTGCACGATGGCGCCGACGGGCACCGCGCCCGCATCGGTCGCGCGCCACGAGCCGTCGGGCTGCTTCACGCTTGCCACGTCCGGGGCCATCGCCATGAGGCCCTTGACGGCGTTGCGGGCGCGGTCGAGGGCCTTCTTCTCGATCAGTTCGGCGAGGCCGAAGAGGAAGACCACCAGCGCGATCTCGGGCCACGCGCCGATGAACATGCCGCCGATCACGGCGACGCACATGAGGAAGTTGATGTTGAGCGTGAACGTGCGGAGCGCGATCCAGCCCTTGTAAAACGTCTCGCGCCCGCCGAGCAGCATCGACGCGACCGACATCGCGATAATGGGCCACGAGGTTTCTTGCACGCCAGCGAAGTACGCGGCCTCGCACGCGACGGCGAGCACGCCCGACACGATGAACGGGCCGTACCTGATCCACCACGGCCGCGCGTCGTTGATCGCACCGCCCATGCTCGTCGCCGCGCCAGACGCGGACGCGGCGTATTCGCCCGGCGCGCACGCCGCCGTGCCGCACGCCCCGCCGCCGGACTGTTCACTCGCCACGTGCGCGTGGGCGTGAGCTGCGGGCGAGCCCGACACCGCAGCCGCATTCCGCACGCCCGCCGGTGCGCCGCTGGCGACCAGCGTGGGTGTCATCCCCACGCCCCGAATCGCCGCCGCGAGCTGCTCCGCGCTGATCGTGGCCGGATCGTGCGCAACACGCAGCCGCTGGTTTACGAAGTCGAAGACCAGCGCTTCGCCATCATCGCCCGCGTCCGCGCCCGACAAGCGGGACCGCTCGCCCGCGTTGGCCGTCGGTGCGCCCACACCCACCCCCGGCAACCGCGCGAGGGCCTTTCGCAGCACCTGGGCCTCGGCGTCGCAGTCGAGCCCGTTGATGGAGAACGTGGTGGTGGTCGTGGGCATAGCTCAACCTTCGCGTGGCTTCACTCTTCCCTCCCGGTGCGCTGCGGGAGAGCCGACTCGGTGGTGCGGGCGACCAGACGGGTTGGCGAGCGGCCAGCCTCTGCATGTGCGCAGATCATGGCCGCCGCGGCGGCCGTCAGGGCGCCAAAGGCCGCGCGACCAGTGCCCACGGCTCGGGCGATTCTCATTTCTTCGGAGCGGGCTTGGCATGGTCATGCCCGTCGGCTTCCTTGTGATCGCCCTTGCCGTGGTCGTCGTGGCCCTTGGCGGCGCACTCCTTGCACTCGCCGTGGCCGACGGCCCGCAGGGTCGTGCCTTCGCGCACCCAGAGGTGGGCCCCCTCGCCGTCGGCGGTGACGTAGTACTCGGCGGCGGACTTGACGGGTTGGGAAGCGCCCTGGCCCATGAGGATGGCCGCGGCGGCGGTGAGGCCAATGCCCGCGGCGATGCCCACGAACAAGGACTTGGAGCGGACGGGGTTGGGCGTGGCGGACTGGTTCATGGGGAACTCCGAACTGCGGGGGACACGTAAGACACCCGCGCGGGATTCCCGGGCACACGCCCGGGTACGCGGGAAAAGAATCAGTGGGGCTGGTCATCCGCCGGCTTGGGCGGCGCGGGTGCCGCCGCTGGAGTCGGCGTGGGTGTGGCCGCGGCCGCGAGCGCGCCCGTGGCGGGGACGGGGACCGGCTCGTCCTTCTCCCAGATCTCGGGCCGGGGGCCGGGCAAGCCGTCTTTGCTGGTGCCGGTGAAGATGCGGTAGAGGGCGGGGAGGACGATGAGCGTGAGGAGCGTGCTGGAGATGAGGCCGCCGATGACGACCGTCGCCAAAGGCCGCTGCACCTCGGAGCCGGTGCCGCGTGCCAGCGCCATGGGCACAAAGCCCAGGGAGGCGACCAGCGCGGTCATGAGGACCGGGCGGAGGCGTGTGATGGAGCCGTGGATGATCGCGTCCTCAACGCGCTCGCCCTTCTCCCGCAGTTGGTTGATGAAGATGATCATCACGAGGCCGTTGAGGACGGCGACGCCGGAGAGCGCGATGAAGCCCACCGCCGCCGAGATCGAGAAGGGCATGTCCCGCACCCACAGCGAGAGGACACCGCCGGTGAGGCCCAGCGGCACGGCCGCGAAGACCAAGAGCGAGTACTTGGCGCTCTTGAACGTGGCGAAGAGCAGCAAGAAGATCATCAGGAAGCAGATGGGCACGACGATGGTGAGCCGGGCCTTGGCGGCGACGAGGTTCTCGTACTGCCCGCCCCAGACCAGCCACTGCCCGGCCGGCAGAGTTACCTGCGTCATCTTCTGCTGAGCCTCGGCGACGAAGGAGCCGAGGTCGCGCCCGCGCACGTTGGCCTGGACGACGATGCGTCGCTTGCCGTTCTCGCGGCTGATCTGGTTGACGCCCTCGGCGATCTCCACACGGGCGACGGCCCCCAAGGGCACGAAGCCCATTTCGGTCTGACCCTGCAAGAGGCCCGTGCCGCCGTCGATGCTGGCGAGTTGCACGGCCTGCTTGATCTCCCCTTGGCCGCGCGGCAGCGGGATCGGGAGGCGCTCGAGCAGATCGATCCGGCCCCGCAACGCATCGGGCAGGCGGACCACCAGCTCGAATCGGCGGTCGCCCTCGAAGACGAGGCCCGCCTCGCGGCCTCCCATCGCGGCGGCGACCACGTCCTGCACTTCCGACGCGCTGAGGCCGTAGCGGGCGAGGGCGGCGCGGTCGGGGTTGATGGTGAGCACCGGCAGGCCCTCGGTCTGCTCGACCTTGGTGTCGGCCGCGCCGGGGACCGATTGGAGCGTGGCGAGGACGGCGGCGGCGGTCTTCTGCATGGACGGGAAGTCGTCGCCGTAGACCTTGACGGCGACGTCGCCGCGCACGCCGGAGATGAGTTCGTTGAAGCGCATCTGGATGGGCTGGGTGAACTCGTAGTTGTTGCCGGGGACGGCCTGCATGGTGAGTTCGATGAGCTTGATGAGCTTGGCCTTGTGGCCTTCGGGGGGCTTGCCCTCGCCCTCCTCGTGGCCGCCGCCGTGCGAGCCCATCTTTTCCATCTCCTCCGTCTTCTCGGAAATGAGCCGTTCGAGTTCGGCCTCGCTCCGCCACTCTTTTTTGTCCTTGAAGATGATGAAGGTGTCGGAGACGTTGGGGGGCATGGGGTCGCTGGCGAGCTCGGCCGTGCCCGTCTTGGAAAAGGCAAAGCGCACCTCGGGGAAGGTGGACACCACGCGTTCGACGTTCCACTGCATCGCCTGCGACTGGGTGATGCCGGTCGAGGGGATGCGCATGGCGTGCATGGCGATGTCCTTTTCGTCGAGCGTGGGGACGAACTCCTGGCCCAGGCGTGTGAAGAGGGCGAGCGAGCCGAGGAAGGCGACCACCGCTGCCACAACCACGCCGTAGCGAGCCTTCACGGCCCACTTGACAACGGGTTCGTAGACCGCCTTGGCCCAGCGGACCAGGAACATGTCCTTCTCGGTGACCTTGCCGGTAATGCACAAGGCGACCATCGCGGGGATGAAGGTGAGCGACAGGATGAACGCCGCGATGAGGGCGAGGATGACGGTGAGAGCCATCGGGTGGAACATCTTGCCCTCGACGCCCGAGAGCGCGAGGATGGGAAAGTAGACAGTGATGATGATCGCCTCGCCGAAGGCGGTGGCCTTGCGGACCTCCTTGCTGGCATCAAAGACGATGTGCAATCGCTCTTGCAGCGTGAGCAACCGCCCCTTGTGGTGCTGCTCCTCGGCGAGGCGTCGCAGGCAGTTCTCGACGATGATGACCGCGCCGTCCACGATGAGGCCGAAGTCGATGGCGCCCAGGGACATCAGGTTTCCGCTGACCTTGCTCTGCACCATCCCCGTGGCGGTCATGAGCATCGAGAGGGGGATCGCCATCGAGCAGATGAGGGCCGCGCGCCAGTTACCGAGCATGAGCAGCAGCACCACGATCACGAGGATCGCGCCCTCCGCGAGGTTCTTCTCCACCGTGGCGATGGTCGCGTCCACCAGTTTCGTACGGTTCAGGACCGTCTTGGCCTTGATCCCCACGGGGAGGGAGCGCTGGATCTCCTGCACCTTGGCATCGACCGCGGCGGAGACGGTGCGGCTGTTGGCCCCGATGAGCATGATGGCCGTGCCCACCACCACGTCGTCTCCGCCCTGGCTCGCCGAGCCGGTGCGGAGTTCACGCCCGATGCCCACGCCCCCGGGTGCCACCACGTCGCGCACGTAGACCGGCACGCCGTTGCGGGTGGCGATCACCAGGCTCTCGAGGTCGCTCACCGAGCCGATGCGGCCCGTGGCCCGCACGAGGTAGCTCTCCCCCTTGTGCTCGATGAACCCCGCGCCGGTCGAGACGTTGTTCTTCTCCAGCGCCTCAATCACGTCGCCGAAGGTCAGCCCGAAGGAGACCAGTTTCATCGGGTCGGGCTGGACGTGGTACTGCTTGACATACCCGCCGATGGCGTCCACGCCCGCCACATCTTTCACGCCCTTGAGTTGCGGGCGGATGATCCAGTCCTGCGTCTCGCGGAGATACGCGGCGAGTTCCAGGTCGCCCGTCAGCGTCTTGCCGTCCACCGTCAGGTACACGCCCTCCTTCTGCCACCCCGGCTTGCCGGGCGTGAAGGTTGCCCCCTTGCCGTGCGGGTGCTCGTACTCCACGGTGTACATGTACACCTCGCCCAGCCCGGTCGAGATCGGGCCCATGATCGTCTGCACGCCCGGCGGCAGGCTGCTCGCGGCCTGCCCCAGGCGCTCGTTGACCTGCTGGCGGGCGAAGTAGATGTCCACGCCGTCGTTGAAGACCGCCGTGACCTGCGCGAAGCCGTTGCGCGAGAGAGAGCGGGTGTATTGCAGGCCGGGGATGCCCGCGAGCGCGTTCTCCATCGTCCACGTTACCTGCTTCTCGACCTCGAAGGGCGACAGGCTGTTGGCGATGGCGTTGACCTGCACCTGATTGTTCGTGATATCGGGGACGGCATCGATCGGGAGCTTCTGCAACTGGAAGACGCCGACGGCGGCGACCACCGCCGTGAGGATCACAACCAGCCAGCGGTTCTTGATCGAGAAGTGGAGGAGGGATTCAAGCATGACGGGCTTCCTTGCGGTATGTGCGGCGCGGGCACTTAGGCGGTGTGCGGACGGAACATAGGAACGGTTGACGGGCAGACCGGGACGAGCATGACGAACGAGGCTTACTTCTTGGGTTCGGGAGCGGTGGGAGGAACCGTCGCTGGCGGCGCGGCTGCGGGCGGCGGGGGAGGTGCGGTGGGCGTGGGGGGCGTGGGGGGCGTAGCGGATGCCGATGACGCGGGAGGCATGGGTGTCGCAGTGGTCACGGGGGCCGTGGGCGCTGCGGACGCGGGTGGCGCCGAGTAGATAACGGTTCCCGCCGGGATGCGGATGATCGTGCCGTCTGGCTGGCGGTAGTAGATGTCTTCGGTCGTGGCCGTTGTGGTGGCCGGCGCCGGTGCGGCTGAGGATGCCGCAGCATCTGCGGGCGCGGGCTGGAGCGGCAGCGGCGACGGGGCCGTCTTCGTTGACGGCGACACCTGTTCCCCGGAGGCCGTCGCGGACGTGTACACCGTCGGCGCGGGGGCGTAGACGACGGGGGGAGAGACGTACACCACGCGCGGCGGCGCGTAGTAGACACCGGAGTCGCCGTGGCCGTACACCGGCGGTCTCACATGGACAGGCACATGCACGGGTTCATGCACCGGATCGTGCCCGAGCGGGAACGACACGCCGCCATGAGCGATGCTCACCCCGATGCGTTGGCTCCCCCCGTGATGAGCTGGCGCACTGTGGGCGGCTGGGTGCGACGACTGGGGCCCACTGCTGCGCCCACCCCCATGGCCACCCCCATGCTGGGCGAGCGCGGGCGAGGCGAAGAGCGCAAGGCCGGAACCGAACAGAATCATGCGGGCGGGATTGGTGCGAGCGAACATGCGAGACTCCTTTCTTACAGCGGCCCACCCGGCGCGGCCGGGCGGCGACAGGCGGAGACCCCGAGGCTCATCCGAGAAGGCTGGGCCACTCTCCAGGATGCCAGCCGTGAAAGCGATTGTTGAAATACCGACGAAGTTCGACGCGGGCTGAGAGGGACAGGTTCCATCGGGATCGTTCCAAGAACTTGGGGCTCGCCCACCGGCCGCCCGCCGTACCATTTGGCTGAGTCTCATCGCCGCTGGCGGAAGGGCTTTCACGACCCGTACGCAGGCCACAGTGGCGCACGCCCTTCGAGGATTGTTCATCATGGATTGGAACCAGGAAGCCCTCATGGCGATGCAGGTGGTCATCGCAGTCGTGCTCGGCGGCTTCGTCGGCTGGGAGCGGGAGTGGCACGGGCACGAGGCGGGCATCCGCACCTACGGCGCCGTCTCCCTGGCCGCGTGCGTTTTCGCGCTGCTCGCCACGCACATCACCACGGGCAACAACCCGCATGTGCTCGCGGCGGGCGTTGTCAGCGGGATCGGCTTCCTGGGCGCGGGCGTCATCATGCGCGACCGCGGGAGCATCACCGGCCTCACCACCGCGGCGACGCTGTGGGCCACCGCCTCCATCGGCATGGCCACGGGGTACCAGATGTACACGCTGGCGGTGCTGGTCTCGCTCATCACCTTCGGCCTGCTCGCTCTGCATCACCTTCCGGAATGGAAGCGACTCAAGCGGGCCCGGCCCGCGAACCACGCGTCGCTCGGGTCGCACGACGGCTCCCCCCCCCAGGCAAACTCGGGCCAGAGCGCGGCCAAGTCCGGCACCGGGGGAACGGCCTAGGGCCGGCGCGCGACGGTCGCCGTTGCCGAGGTCGCGCTGTAGATGCCCGAGCGCCGCGCCACCACGCGGTACTCCGCCACAACGCCCGCAGGCAAGGACGAGTCGGTGATTGTCGTTCCCGGAGTCTGGCCGAGAAGGGTAAAGTCGGTTTCGCCCTGCAGACGACGCCGCACCTCGAACACATCGCCCTTCGCGCGGCTGGCACCGTTCACCTTCCATGAAATCACCGCCGCGCCCGACCCATTGACGACCGCGGCGACGGCCGTCGGCACGGGCGGTACCGTTGACACAACGCGCGATGCCCCACTGCGAGGGTGCCCGGATCCCATCCGGCGGAGTGTGCCAATCGGTTGGGTGGCGACGTGATGCCGCTGGTCGTCCTGGTCGCGGGTCGCGTGCTTTTTCGCAGCCCTTGTCGGACGGGAATGATGCCCGCGATCGTCGGCATCCCCCGAGCGATGCACCGAGGACGCGGTGAGCGGCTTGGCCCGTACGGAGGCCGACAAGCCCCGCGTGGAATGACTTGAGGCCCCGTGCCCTGAGTTGTGCCGCGGCGGCTCCGCGCCGAGGGCCGGAGCCGTTGCCGAGAGCATCAGCGCCCCGGCCGCAACGATGATGGCAAAGGAACGCGACGTACAAATCGTGAACATAACGGCCATCCTTTCGACCGCCTGCCCCGCAAGTCAGCGAGAGCCGCGAGCGAGAGCCCACCCATCTCCCGATATACGCAGTCGCGCACAAGGGGGTTCGGTCGGACGTGTTCGGCTCGAACAACAACCCGATCTGATCGCCGAAAGTTCGCGGCTGTGGTCCGGGAAGAACGCATGGAAAGGCCCGGCAATCCGCGGGGATATGAATACCGCTCACGGCGCGAGTGTGGCTCCACTTAGGG
>FRDC01001254.1_pt2 | contig 24893 bp, 42 predicted proteins | sample 1106171 | NCBI WGS metagenome assembly FRDC01 (sample SAMEA3930566, study PRJEB13176) | freshwater metagenome | biome: Drinking water system; feature: drinking water; material: water | place: Singapore | collected 2014-12-20 | reverse complement strand
CCTCGGCGGCCGCCAGGGCGCCCCGGGCGTTCGCCTCGGCCAGCTCTGCGGCCTCGAGGTCGTAGGGCTCGCCCGGCTCGAGCAGCGTGCGCTGGCGGGCTTCCAGCGCGGCCAGCTCGCCCTCGAGCTTCGCCACGCTGCTCGCCTCGCGCGCCACGGCCGCGGTGTGCGCCTCGCGGATCCCGGCGAGGTGCGCCTGGAATTCGGCGAGGGTGCCCGCGGCGAGGTCGACGCCCTCAGCCTTCGGGTCGGGGGCTTCGAAGGCGGGCGCCTCGGCCGCGCGCTTCGCCTCGCGGCGCGCCTGGACCACGGTCTGCTCGGCGTGACGGAAGCCGTGCTCGGCGGCCATCTCGGCGATCGCCAGGATCTCGCTCGCCTGCGCGTTCGGGAAGCGCGCGCCGAGGGCCTTCGCGATCGCGTCGGCCGGCGCGCCCGTGCTCGTCGCCTGGATCAGCATCTCGCGTCGGCGCGTCGGCTCGAGCCGCTCGAAAGCGAACGGGTCGAGGAGCGCGCGCAGCACGTCCTCGGCGACCACGCGCCCGAGCAGGAATTGCACGGCGTTCGCCACCGGGATCGGCTCGGGCTCGCTCCACTTCGCGCTCGGGTTCTCGCGGCGCTCGCGCGTCACGAGCTGCTGGGCCTTCGCGTTCATCGTGCGCCGCAGCCGGATCGTCTCGCCCTCGAGCGTGACCGCGCACTCGGCGGCGCCGGTGCGGATCGCGAACGCGGCGAGGTCTTTCTTCGTGCCGATGCCGCGCAGCAGCCCGGTGCCGAGGAACAGAAACTCGACCGCGTCGCGCACGGCCGTTTTCCCGACCCCGTTCTCGCCGACGATCATGGTCACGCGCGCGCCGCTCGCGAGGGTCGCCTTCGCGTGGCTGTACCAGTTCTCGAGCGTGAGCTTCATCGGAGCCACACGCACTCGTAGGCGGGGTTCTGATAGAAGCGCGTCGAGTGCGATGCCAGGATCTGGCCCGTCGCCCGGTCGCGGCCGATCGACCAGATCCACTCCTCCGTCTCGGCGTTCGCGTAATCGACCTCTTCCTCGAAGTGCTCGAGGACGTAGTCGCCGTCGGGCGTTCGCGCGCAGCGGCTCACGTCGCGGCACTCGCCGCTCTCGAGCTTCCGTTTCATGGCCAGGTTCGGCATGGCGTTCTCCTCTACCAGCCCAGCTTGCTCTGGGTCGCCTTCGTGGGTGCCCCGGACGTCGGCCCGGTGGCGCCGCCTCCCGGAGAAGTGTTCGCGGGTGCTCCGCTCGCGCTCGCCGTCGCGGCCTTCGCCGCGGGCTGGGCCTCCGCCTCGCGCGGCTTCGCGGGCTCGGGGTCGCGCGCGGGCGCCTCGCCTCGCGCCTCATCGATCGTGGCGCCGCGCGTGGTGCGTGCAGGGATCGAGGTGAACGCGCTCACGTCGTGGGTGAACGTCTGCGAGAGGCGCGCGTCGGCCTGCTCTTCGAGGCTGACCGCGGTCGCCTGCTCGCGGCTCTTCGGCGCGAACTTCACGACCTGCTTCAGCATCTTGCCGCGCGCCATCGCGCCGTAGTGATCGACCCAGGCGGGCGAATCGCCGCTCGGCGCGGCCTGCCGGATCTGTTCGATCTGGGTCACGTCGTAGACGTCCCAGATCTCGCCGCCGTAGATCGTTTTGAGGACCGCGTACACGTGGGTGATGTTGTGCCGGCTCGGGAGCCGGCCGTCCTTCGGGCGGTGGCGAATGAAGCCATCGGTGCCCTTCTGGTACTCGAAAAAGTCGCCGTCGCAGACCACGTCGCACTGGAGCCCGGCGATCTTCTCGCTGCGCCAAGCGAGCGCGAGGTGACCCAGGTACCCGATCTGGAGCTGGGCCACGAAGCTCCCGCTCCGGCGCGGCGTCTCGTAGGGGATCATCCAGCACTCGCCGTTGATCCCGATTTCAAGCCCGAGGGTGGCGGCCTCGAGCACGCACGAGATGAAGCTGTGCGGCGTGCAGCGGTCGAGGTTCTCGACCTCGTGAACCTGCCGCAGGGCGACGCCGACGATGCGCTTCAGGATCGCCGGGTCGCGCACGATGCCTTCGAGGATCGTGCGGAAGTTCGCTCCCCGGAGCGCGGATTCGATCGGGCTCGGCCCGTCGCCCGCTTCCTGTTCGCGTTCGCGGTCGCTGTTCAGCTCGGGCATGGCTCTCCTCCGGTGCACGGACGTGGCCCGCGCGCGGCAAAGGTGGCGAGGTTTCTTATCGTGGGAGCGGTTCCGGGGGAGTGTGCGCGCTCGCCTAGCTCGTCGCGGCCAACGATGCGCAACGTGCACGCAGCTCCCCCGGGCCGCCCCTCTCACCCGCGCGCGCGAACGCTCGCGCCGCGGGGAACCGTCGCCGCAGGATCTCGCGCAGCCAGCGCGGGTATGCCCAGGCGCCCTGCCAGGCGACCTGCCCGGCGAGCGCGAGCATGATCCGCTGGTGCGTGATCGGCAGGGCGGGCTCGCCGCCGTCCCGGTCGCTCCAGAGGTCATGCCAGGCGAGATCCCAGCGGAAGCCGGCGCGCGCCGCGCTCTTCGCGAACGCGACCGCGTCGGCCTGATAGATCGTGACCCGCTCGCGCGGAAGGTGCGGCCGCACGAGCGTGAGGACGTCGGGGTCGCGCTCGACCACGTCGACGTGCTCCACGGCGGGGTTCGCGAGGAAGCCGCGCACCACGCAGCCGAGGCCGAGGCCGCTCACGAGCACGCGCCCGCGCGCGCGGAAGATCGGCTCGAGGTGCTTGCGCAGCTCGGGGAGATCGTCGCTCATGACGGCCTCGCCGCCGGCGTCGGCGGTTTCCCAGGTGAGGCGCCGCAGCGAGGTGTAGGTGCCCGGCGCGACGATCTCGCCGTCGCGGTTCACCTGCGGCGTGCGCGGGCTCCACCGATGGACCCGCCAGAGGCCGCTCGTCGCCTCGGGGATGTGCGTCGCGCGCATCGCCTCGAGCACGGCGGCGCGGTCGAGCTTCACGGCTCGTCTCGCAGGGTGAGCTTCAGGACGTGGTCCCGGATCGTGCTCGTGAGCAGCGCGGGCTCGCCTTCGGGCGTCACGGCGTAGCCGCCGATCTCGTCGCCCCAGGCGAGGAGCTGCGGCGACTCGACCAGCCTTGCGAAGGCATCCCAGCGGGCCTGTTCGCCCACCGGGAGCGGCGGCGGCCGGCGCATCGGGCCGACCTTCATCACGAACCAGGCGCGGCGGATCCACGCGATTGCGAAGTTCAGCGGGATCGGCGCGCACCAGGAGCGGTCGTAGACCCACTCGGTGTAGGCGTAGCCGAAGCCGCGCGGCATGTACTCGCCCTCGACCATCGGGCGCAGGATCCTGTGCCGGCGAAGCCACGCCTTCATCGGTCGCGCCGCTCGTCGAGCCGCACCGCGATCCCGACACCGATCGAGACCGCGACGAAGATCAGGGCGATCGGCCAGAAGGCACCGATCACGGCCGAGCCGAGAACGTGGGTCGCGAGGTCGTTTCCGCGCCGCACCCGGCTGCGTGCGGCGATCGCGATGCCGAACCAGATGCCGACCGCGATCGCGCTGTACCAGGCGAGTACGCTCACCACGGCTCGGGAAACTCCTGCACGTTCAGGCGGCGCGGCCAGCCCTCGCGGCTCTCGCCCTTCCGATCGATCGGCGTGATGTGCCCGCGGCCGCCGGGAAGGTCGAGCGTGATCCGGTCGCCGAGCGGCATCGCGTCGAATTGCGCGAGCGTGCCGATCGGGTTCGAGCCCAGCTGTTTCATCCAGAAGGCGCAGGGCGTCTCGAGGGTCTGCTCGAGCAGGGCCTCGAGCCAATCGATCGCGCACTCGCGCGCGTCGGGCCCGCTCTCGCCGCCGGCGATGATCCAGTCGACGCGCTTCGGGTCGCGCGCGCCCTCGCTCGTGTCGAGCCCGTGGAGCCACTCGGGGCGCAGGACGATCGGGCCGATCAGCGGCTCGGCGCTCACGAAGCGCACGCGCGCCGGCGTCTCGAGGAGGTCCGGGATGCGCGCGTCAGCGCGCCGCTGATCCTCGGCCGAGATGCCGAGCCAGATGTTCTTCGGCAGCTCGCTCACGGCGAGCCACATCGACGGATCGTCGCCTGGGTTGCGCTCCGCGTAGAGGAGCTGCGCGGCACCTTCGATCAGGGCCATGCGCGTCGGCTCCGCGAAGTACTCGCGCATCGCGGCCGCGCGCTTCGTGAGGATCTGGAAGGTGTGCCGATCGGCGAGCGCCATGACGCCGAACAGCGTGTCACGCGTCTCATCGGAGATCGCGTCGTGGAACAGATCGCTCATCGAGTTCACGAAGATCTTGCGCGGCCGCTTCCAGCGGAGCGGCTGATCGAAGCGATCCCAGAAGGTCGCCACGCGGCCGCTGAATCGGCCCGTCGAGGTGAGCAGCCCCTGGTAGTGCTCGCCCACGACCGGGTGCCGCTGCAGCCGGTTCACGGCGCGCTCGGCGTAGCAACGCTCGCAGCCGGGCGAGACGCGCGTGCACCCGACGACCGGGCTCCACGTCGCATCCGTCCACGAGATCCCGGTGTGATCGTTCGCCATCAGACGGCGGCCTTCTCGGCGAGGAGCTTCGCCGCGGCCTCGCGCAGTACGACCAAGAGCGCGGCGCGCGCGTCCTTCAGCGCGGTGTCGAAGTCCTCGCGGACCATCTTGCGCACCGTGTCCTCGAGGAAGCTCTCGAGCAGGGTGCGGTCGCTCGCGTAGCTGCCGCGCTGGTGCGGCGGCCGGACCTTGAGATCGCGCTCGAGCTGCGCGCCGACCAGCTCGCGCAGCGTGACCGGCTTCGCGTCCGCGGCGATCTCGCCGTAACGATTCGTCGGCCGCACCCCGTGCTCGACGAGGTCGGCGAGGATCAGGGCCGCCTGCCCGAGCGCCGCATCATCGGCGACCTTGCGGACCCGCTCGCGCACCACTTCGTCGACCATCACCGATTCGGCGATCTTCTCGGCGACGAGGTCGAAGAGCGTCGCGCCGTCGCGCCGGTGCGGGATCGGGGCGTCCAGGCTCAGGGAGATCTCGACCTTGACGTCCATCGGGTGCTCCTAGTCGGCGAGGGTCGGGCTCAGCCGCACTCCCTCGCGTTGCGTTTCGATCAGGCCGCGGCGCACGAGCTGCTGCAGGTACAGGTTGCGCGTGCTCCGCTGGTAGCCCGTACCGTCCCCCACCGCGTCGCGCGAAATCCAGCCCGGCGCGGCAGATGCGACTACTTCGAGAGTGCGCCGCTCGCCCTCGGGCAAGCGCTCGAGCCAGTACTTCAGGAGGGCGTGCCCGGTCGGAAGGCGCTCGAAATCGCCGAGGGCGGCCAGGCCGGCGGCGGTCGCGTGGAGCCGGCCGCCGTTCTCTGCGATGAAGCCCGCGCGCGCGAGCTGCTGGAGGTAGAGGTTCCGGGTCGACCGCTTGTAGCCAGCGATCGTCCCGATCTGGACGCGGCTCACGCCGTCGACGTGCTGCGCGATCGAGATCAGCACGGCGCGCGGGCCCTTCTCGAGCGCGGGCTGGACCAGGCCGGCGGCAACCAGCGGCGCGATGGAGGAGGCCGGCAGTGACTTCCGCTTTTCGGCGATCGCTCGAGGCGCCTTCGGGATCTCGGGCGCGGGCAGCTCGCGCCCGGCGAGAACCGCGAGCTTGCCGAGCGCCGTCGCCAGCTCGCTGATGGCGGCCGTCGCGGCGTCGGCGAGGCGCTCCACGTCGCGGAAGCGGCCGCGCACGTCCTGCAGCCGCGCCTCGAGCTGCGCCGTCTTGCGCTGCTCGTAAGCACGGCCTTCCTGAATCGCGCGGTCGAGCACGGCGCGGTCGAAGGCGGGCGATGGCGCCGGCTTCGCGGCCAGCTCGCGCTCGAGCGCCGCGATGCGCGCGCGCAGCCGCTTCGGGTCCGCTTCCTCGGCGCGCTTCATCACCTCGGCCATCTGCGCGCGCACGCGCGCGAGGTCGACCTCGGCGACGCTCTTCGGCTCCACGATCTTCTCGCCCGGCTTCGGCGTCGCGCCCGAGTCGAAGGTCGCGATCGCGCCGACGTGGATCCGCTCGAAGATCCCGCCGGCGCTGGGCCAGCCCGGTGACCAGACCCAGGCGTCGCCGGTCGGCAGTGACGGAAGGCTCGCCATCAGCGTCTCGCGCTGCTCGCGCTCGCCGTGGACCTCGACCCAGGCGTCGAGCGCGGCGCGGTCCTGCGGCGAGATCGTGCGCAGCGCGATCAGGATCTCCGCTTGCGTGAGCACGTTCTTGTTCAGCACGGCACTGCGCTGAGAGATCAGGGTGCACCCGAGCCCGCGCTGCCCGCCGCGCCGCACAATGTCCTCGGCCGCACCGAGCATGCGGAGCTGATCGCCCTTCTGATCGGGCTTCTGGGGCGCGATCGCGTCGGCCTCATCGATCACGAGCATCAGCGCGGTGCGATGCCGCTCGAGCGCCTTCAGCCGGTAGAGGGCCTCGAGGAAGTCGGCCATGAATGTCGCCAGCTCGCTCTTGCGGAAGAGCGAGAGGTCGAGCAGCGCGCTCACGCGCTCTTCGACGACGAGCTTCGCGACCAGCTCGCCGCCGGCGCGCTCGAGCGGAACGTCGCCGCGTTCGCCGCCGAGGATCGTGAACGGCAGGCCCGGGCTCTTGCCGTCCGCGCTCGAGCGCACGCCCCACCAGTCGCCCTTCGGGTCGACGATCACGACCTGAAGCCCGGCGCCGGCGAGCCCCTCGACAAGCCTGCGGGCGAGATAGCTCTTGCCGGCGCGGCGCTTTGCGAGGACCGCGACGGTCTGCGTCACGATCTCCGCGGGGAGCCGGAAGTGATCGTTGAGCGAAATCCAGATCACGGCTTCGCGTTCTTCCGCTTCGCGGCCTTGCGCGCGCGCTTGGGCGGCTTCGCCTTCGCCGCGAGCTTCGCCTTCGCGGCCTTCACCGCGGCCTTGGTCATCGCGGTCAAGTCGGCGCCGGCGAGCGCCTGGATCCGCGTCACGATCTCGGCCCGGTCGCTCCCGTAGGTGCTGAGCGCGCGCGCCGTCAGGATCTCGACGACCAAGCCGAGGGCCTCGCCCGAGGTCGCGCCCGAGACCCACGCGTGCAGCTGCTCTTCGGGCCGCTTCCCCTTCTGCGCGAGGCCGCGGCGCGCGGCCGTCTTGCGCAGCAGCTCCGCCCAGCTCGCTTCAATCACGGCGTCGGCCAGCCAGGCGAAGAAGTTCCGCGCGCCGTCCGTGTCCGCGTAGCGCGTCTCGGCCACCTGCTGGAGGAAGGCGCCGCGCGCTTCGGCTTCGGCGCGCTGCTGGGCGTTCGCCGCGCGCGCGGCCGGCGTCGTCTCGGAGCGCTCGCCCTTCGCGGGCTTCGCGAGCGCCTCGAGCATCTTGCGCGGCAGGGCCTCGACCGCCGTCGTGATGCGCGTGAAGCGGTCCTCGGCGCGCACGAGGTGGATCTGCTCGGCGATCTCGGGCTGCGCGAGGTGCTTCCCGATCGTCTCGCGATACGACTTCTCGCCGGGCGCGCTCCAGTTCCGCTCGTCGAGCGAGACGAGGTGATTCGGCAGGCCGCCCTTCGCCACCACGGGCCGCTTGCTCGCGCGGTGCTCGGCCTCGCGCGCGCCCCACCACCGCTCGGCCTTGTCGCGAAAGCACACCGGATCGGTGCAGGTGTTCTTGTTCTTCACGTCCGCGAACAGCTCGGCCTGATTCCCGGAGCGCTTCGGGCAGGTATGGCACGGGCCCGCCGCGCCGTTCACGCGGGCATCGTCGAGCGGGAAGGGGGCGCCCTTCAGCTCGAGCATGAATTCCTCGCGGATCCGGCGGCCCAGCTCGCCGACGCTCGCGGCGTAGTCGCGCGTGAAGCAGCGGGCGAGCGCCGCGTCCTGCACCTCGGGCTCCGCGATGCGCGCGAAGAGGTTCGCGTGGCCGATCTCGAGCCGGCCCTCTTCGAACGCCTTGCGCACCTTCGGCGAGAGGTGGCGCAGGCGCAGGCGCGCCTGGATTTGGTGGACCGGCATGCCGGTCGCCTCGCTCAGCTCGCCGGCGCTCTTCAGGCCGGCGCGCTGCAGTCGCTCGAGCGCCTCGGCCTCATCCAGCGGGTGGACGTCGGCGCGCGCGGCGTTCTCCGCGATCTGGGCCGCGAGCGCCTGCTCGTCGGTCAGGGCCTCGACCCGCACGGGGATCGTCTCGAGCTTCAGGGCGCGCGCCGCGGCGAGGCGCCGCTGGCCCGCGACCAGCTGATACCGCTCGGGGTCCGCGGTCGGGCGCACGAGGATCGGCTGCAGCACGCCGCTCGCGCCGATGCTCGCGGCCAGCTCCGCGTCGGCCTCGGCGTCATGGCGCCGGCGCGGGTTCCAGAGACGCTCGTCGATGCGGTCGAGGGCGAGGGCGGAAGGCTTCACGGGGCTCCCTTCGGATCGCGCTGCGCGCGATACCACTGGTGGTGGTCGTGAACGAGCGCGCGGGCGATCTGCTCGCGCGACCAGCCCAGCTCGAGGAGCGCGGGCGTGGAATTCAGGCCGGGCTGCGGCGCGCCGCAAATCCAGCAGTACCGATGGCCCGCGATCTGGCACTGATCGTCGACGGGCTCGTGTCGGCCGCGCTTGTGGCAGAGCGCGCTGCGCAGCCAGGGGCCGATCCAATCGAGGCGCCAGGGCAGGTGCTCTTCCAGCCAGACCGAGAACGCGACCCAGCGGCCCGCGGCGTTGCGGCCGCGCATCAGTCGGGCTCCGGCATCTCGGCGACGGGCTTGATCCCGAGCCACATCTCGAGCGATTCGATCGTGGTCAGCGCGATCGTGCGGTGCTTCGCCGTGCTCTCGGGCCCGCTCGCGATCAGCGTGTTCCGCGCGGTGTCGAGGATCAGGAGAAGGTCGCCCGGCAGCCCGGGCTTCAGGATCGGGCGCGCGGCCATCACTTCTTCTCCCGGAGCACGCGGAAGGTGGTCGAGTGCTTCACCTCGTAGGGCCCGCGCGTCTGCGCGCGGTAGGTGAGCCGGATCCCGCCGTCGAGCGATGCATCGGTGTGCTCGCCCATCAGGGCCACGAGCGCGTTGCGGTGGTGCTCTTTCGCCATCGCGGCAGCCTTCTCGGCGGCGGTCGCTTGCTTCCAGGCGTTGAAGTGGCCGAGCGCATCGGGGCCCTCGAGCCGCACGAGCCCGGGCGTCTCGCGCGCGAACATCTTCGCGAGCGCGGCCTTCGTGGCGGCCGGGTTCCCGGTGAGGATCGGCTGCGCGCGGCCGCCGAGCAGGCGATCCCAGAAGTCGATCTCCGCGGGCTCGATCTCGCCGGTGATCCGGGCTTCGTCGCGCTCGACCTTGCGCCAGCGCAGGCGGTAGCCGTCGAGCAGGCCGAGCACGTAGACGAAGCCCCAGCCCATCACGGCCATCTGGTGCTGCGCCTGGACCTGGACCTCGTCGGGCACGCCTTCGCGTTCCCACTCGTCGGCGCCGAAGATCTTCAGCTTGCACTCGAGGCCGCCGACCTCGCCCGTCGCGAGCGCGACCTCGCCGTCCGGCGTCGCCATCATGAAGCCGAGGCGATCGTGCTCGCGCTGGTAGAGGACGTTCGAGGGGCGCGCCTTCAGCCCTGTCTCGGCGTTGAACGCTTCGATCATCGGCTTCTCGACGAAGCGCCCCCAGCGCTGCAGCTCCGTCTCGGCGTCCTCATCGTCGCCGAGCAGCCCGAGCTTCGCGGCCGCGACCGAGGTCGGGCTCCCGAAGCGGCTGATCCCCAGGATCGCCGGCGCGTCGCTCGCGCCGACGCCGCGGCGCCGCTCTTCGATCCAGAGGCTGCGGTTCGCGTTCGCGTCGCAGATTGCTTTGGCCATGCGTGTTCCTCCGAGCGTGGATGTGGCCACGATCGGGTGCGAGGTGGCGCGGAGAATTCCACGAAATCGCGGCGCGGGTCAAGCGGGCCCAGGGGTGGTGGTGTTCTCGGCGCGCAGCCACAAGACGCCGGCGAAATCTTGTCGGCTCTGTCGCGAAGGCTCTTGCGCGGGCTCGCGCGCGATGGTCCCCTGGCGCTCGGGAGGGCGCTTCGGCGTGTCGCGCTACGGTTTTCTCGCCCATCGATCTCTGCGCGATCGCCCTCCCAAGAGCACGCGCACCCGGCCCCGGTCATCCGCGAGGGTGGCCGGGGCCTCAGCCTCCGGGCTCGCCTGATGGCGACACCGCGCAAGCGCTGGTTTCGCGTGGCCGACTCGCTCTTGCGGGAGGATCTCTCGCGCGACCAGCGGTCGACGTTCCTCGGGCTGCTCGCGTGGTTCAACCAGCGGCGCCAGCGAGACGGACACATCGGCCGGCGCGCGCAGGAGGCTGCGATCCCACCGGGCGATCTCCTCACGATCACGCTCTCGGCCTCACTGGATGAGGCGCGAAAGTGTCTCGCGGACCTGCGCGAACGCTTCGAGTTGAAAATCGAGCCGCGCGGCACGTTCACGTTCGTCGAATGGCCTAAGCTCGCGGAATTCCAAGAGTGGGAGCGCCCGTCCGCCGGGCGACACTCTGCCCCGGGGTCTGCCCGTCCGGCGCCCCTTCCGACTCCGACTCCGAAACCGTCTCCGAAACCGAAACCGAAGAAGAAGAGAGGGCGCGCCTCCGTCGCGCCCCGCCCACACGAGGCGGATGGCGACGAAGCACCGGCGGTAGGCCAGGAGCTGCTGTTCCCGAAGCCCCCAGCGAAGCCGGCACCGGAGCGGCTCTCCGACCACGATCTCGAGCGCATGCGCGAATGGGCCGAGGAGCACGTCCCGTGGCTCTCGCGTGGCGGCCTGAAGGCGGATCGCTCGCTCGAGACCTACGTCGCGACTGTGCTCGAGCACTTCGGCGCGGGAACGAAGCGCCGCAGCGACTGGGTCAAGTCGGTTCAGAAGTGGATCCGCAAGGACGAGCGCGAGCGGCTCACGCGGCTGGGAACCGATGGGGCGAAGCTCGCGCTCCGGGATCCGCGCGCGTGGGCGGACGAGTTCGACGCTAATGCGCGCGCGGTGCGCCAGCAGGAGGAGTTCGCCGCGCGCGCCGAAGCGGCCGCGGGCCCGGGCCCCGTCCGGCCGCCGATGGATTCCCAGCGAATCGAGCGCGGCGCGCACGCTCGGGCGAGCGAAGCTCCGCCGCCGGCGTCGCGCGAAAAGCTCGGCTGGTGAGGAGACGATGAAGCGCCACACGAAGGCGAACCCGTGCCCGATCTGCGGAGGCTGGCCCGATCAGCCGCGCGGCCAGGGCATCCGCTGCGCGGGGTGGATCGGCGACGAGGGCTGGATCCACTGCTCGCGCGAGGAGCAAGCGGGCCAGGCGAAGTTCCACGCCGGCTCGCAGACCTACTCGCACCGCGCGGTCGGCCGCTGCCCGTGCGGCACGGTGCACCGCGAGGATCCAACCGCGAACGACCCGCCGCCGCGCTCTCGCGCGCGGGCCTATGGGACCACGGGCCGCGCGACGCCGGCGTCGCGCGAGCATCTCCGCGCGGTCGACGACGAGCCGAAGGTCGAGGTCGCGACCTACGACTACGTCTCGCTGCGCGGCGAGCTGCTCTACCAGGTGGTCCGCTACGAGCCCAAGACGTTCCGCCAGCGGCGCCGGCATCCCGCGCGCGCGGGCGAGTGGGTGTGGCACATGAAGCCGTGCCCCGGGCGGCCGAAGTGCGATTGCGGGCTCGGCGACCAGCCGACGACGCTCTTCCAGATCCCGATGCTCTTCGCCGCGCTGGACGCCGGCGACGATATCTGGATCGCGGAGGGCGAGAAGGACGCGCTCGCGCTGATCGCGGCCGAGCAGGTGGCGACGTGCAACACGGGCGGCGCCGGGAAGTGGCGCGACGAGCTGTCGGAGCCGTTCCGGCGCATGCGCTCGGGCAAGATCCGAATCGTTCAGCACAAGGACGAGGCCGGCTACAAGCACGCGCGCGAGGTGTTCGGTTCGATCGCGCGGGTGCTCCACGTCGAGTCGGGCGAGGACGTCTCGCGCGTCGAGCTATCGATCGTCGAGGCGAAGGATGGCAATGACGCGGCCGACCACCTCTCGCTGGGCTTCGGCGTCGGCGACTTCGTTCAGGTGTTCCCGGTCCCGGAGGCGCTGCTCGAGACCGACCCGCGCGCCTTCAAGCAGCTCATGCTGCGCCGCGCGCTCGAGCTGCCGACCGCGCCGGTCGCCGCGGTCCCTTCCGAGCGCGGCCCGCGCGAGGCGCAGCCGCTCTACCCGACCGGGCTGATCTCAGAGACGAAGCTCATGCTCGCGGCGCTGCAGGGCGTCACCGTGGTCGCCGGCGCGCCCAGCTCGGGCAAGTCGTACTTCGCGATCTCGGCCGCGATCGACGCGTGCCTCGCCGGCTGGGAATGCTTCTACCTCTCGTGCGAGATGCACCAGGATCTGATCCAGGAGCGCGCGGGCCGCGCCGTGGCCAGCTCGGGCGTCGAGTACGAACGCCTGCAGATGGATCTCGCCGAGCGCGCCGCGATCACTGCCCGCGCGAAGCACGTGAAGCTCCCCGAGAGCTGGCATCACAAGGACGTCGGGATCGGCGTCTCGATGGAGGACGTGCTCTCGACGCTCGAGCGCGAGATCTCGGCGCGGCCGACGCTCGTCGTGTTCGACTCGCTCTCGAGCTTCGTCGACAACATGGAGGAGAAGGGCGGCCGCGAGGATTCGTTCAAGATGACCGCGCTGCGCGACGTCATGCGCTGGATCACCTCGGTGCGGCGCCTCACGCACGGTCACATCGCCTTCCTGCTGATCTCGGAGCTGAACCGCGAGGGCCGCGCGAAGGGCCGGTTCGTCGACCACCGGAGCGACATCGCGATCTCGGCGGTCAGCGACGAGGAGCAGCAGGGGACGAAGGAGCTGCGCGTCACGAAGTCCTGGTGGGGCCCGACCGGCTCGCTCGGGAAGTTCTCACTCGCGCATGACGTCGCGCGGTTGGTGCGGTTCGACGCGTCGCCGATCCGCGGCGGCGGCCGCGGGCCCCGGAGCCGCTCGTGAGCGACTTCGTGCACGTCGTGATTCCGCTCGACCCCGTGCCCGCGCGCCGGCCGGTCACGCGCCTGATCCCTGCGATGGCGATCCCGGCGATGCTCGCGCGGCTCCGGCGCGCCACGAAGTTCGCCGACGTCGCCGCGTGCGTGCGGCCGCACATCGCGGTCCCGGATGCCGCCGGTGGCCGGGAGTGGAAGAAGGCCGCAACGGACGCGATCGAGGCGGTGTGTCAGGCGCGCGCGGGCCGACTGCTCGCAGGCAAGGGCCAGCCGGTCGAGCTGCTCATGCTGGCGGTGTTCGAGCTGCCCCGGTCGCGCTGGCGCGTGAAGATTCCCGTGGAGCCCAGCTGGCAGACGGGGCACAATGCCGGCGACTTCGACAACCTCGCGAAGCCGTTCGCCGACCTCGCAACCGGCCGGCTCTGGGAGGATGACGCGCAGGTGGCGCGTCACCTCTTCGAGAAGGTGGTCGCGCCGCAGGGAACGGCCGGCAGGCTCGAGGTGCTCGCGCGCCGGCTCGCGCCGGTGCCGAGCCCGTGGTTCCACCAGATTCGCGCCCGCTGGGCGCAGGAGGCGTAACAAGTGGCGTATCGAGGCAATGGTCACGGCGGCGGCGGGCTCATGAGCAAGGACATGACGCTCGCCGAGCGGCGCGCGGCGCTCTCGCCCGCGCAGAAAAAGATGGCGAAGGCGGTCCTCGAGGCGGTCGAGGCCGAGTTCCTGATGGCGCTCGAGGAGCTGAACGCGGGCGTCGCGACGAGCGCGCGCACGGCGAGCTTCTCGGCCACAGTGCAGGTGAAGGGCGCCAAGCGCGGCCGCTTCCGCGCGACGATCGCGTGCCGCGTCCGCACGCCGCGCGACCCGGTCGAGCTGGACATGCACGTCGGCGAGGACGGTCAGCTCTCGCTCGGGCTGCCGAAGGGCTACACCGAGGACGCCGGCGATGCCGGCGACGAAGGCGAGGACGAGGCGCCGATCGACGAGTGACCCGGGGGCGCGCCCTCGCGCGCCATAACCACCCGGGCTGCGCGCCGGCGGCGGCTCGTGTTCGAGGGGCCGACCACAGAGGCGTCCAACCTCTCGCCCCCCCATCGAATCGGTCGGCGGACGGCTCCGCGGAGAGGTTCCGCGGGGCCGTCACCTTTTCGGGCCCACGGGCCACGACTCGGAAAGGAGGCGCCCATGCGCGTCGCTCTCGTGTTCTCGGCCGCGGCGGTCGCGGCTCTCTACTGGTGGCTCTCGGCGCTGCTCGAGCGCTTAGGAGGCTGAATGCCGATCGACGAATCCCTCGCAACCGTGATCGACGTCCCGAACGATCAGTTTGTGGGCATGGCGGGCGATCACGTCATCGTGATGCGCCCCAAGCAGCGGATGACCAAGCGCGAGGCGCTGGTGCACGCGGCGTGGCTCGTCGCGCTCGCGGAGGACGAGCCCGGCGAGTTCGCGCGCATCCTCGAGGCGGTGCGGAACACCTGATGATCCGCACGGCGCAGTTCACGCCCGACGGCTGCCACCGAATCTCGCTCTGGCGGAGCTGGGCGGCGGACGAGGAGGGCGCCGGCACCGTGCTCGCGCTCGGGCTGAACCCGTCGAAGGCCGACGCCGATCGGGACGATGCCACGATTCGGCGGCTCGTCGGCTTCGCCAAGCGCGAAGGCTTCACGTCGCTCTGCGTCGTGAACCTCTTCACGCGCGTCGCGACGGACCCGGCCGAGCTGCGCGCGCTCCCGCTCGCCGAGCGCAATCACACGACCTCGCTGCGCGAGTTCGCCGCGCTGCTCGCGCGCGCCCAGGAGGCGTGGCCGATCTTCGGGGCGCTCGCGGCCGACGAGATCGAGCACGCGCGCACCTACGTCACGCTGCTGCTCGGGCACCGAGTTCCGATGCGATGCTTCGGCACGACGCGGCGCGGCTGGCCCCGGCACCCGGTGCGGCTCGCGAATGCGACCGTGCTCGAGCCGTGGAAGTGGCCCGGTGCGCAGCCGTTTCGTCGCCTCACGGCGTTCCGCGATGCCGGCTTCCGCGCGCGCTCACGTCTCGGCGCCAACTGGCGGCCGGGGGCGCCGCCGAAGGTCCGGCAGTGATGGTACGCTGCGCCGCACCTCGCTGGAGGACGGGCATGCGCTTCCACATCGGCTTCACCGTGGTCGGAAGGCTCTGGCTCATGAGCATCGGTCGGCTCGAGATCTGCGGGATCGGCCTGCGCCGTGTCGGCGTGGCGCTCGCGGCGGTAGCGCTCTTCGGCTGCGCCGGCGGCCTTGCGATCATCGAGCAGCCCGAGACCGGCTTGAAGATCACCGTGGGCCACGTCTCGGGCTTCCGGCGCGGCTGCTACCTGATGACGGCCGAGAAGGCGGGCGCGGCGATCGCCTATGCCGCGGAGGACCGCTCGGCCTCGGGCGACTTCCTCGCAGCCGGCGTCGCCGGCGCCGGCGCGGCCGCGGGCCAGACGGGCGCGATCGCGTCCGCGGGCGGCTCGGTCATCAGCGACATCGCGAAGGCGATCGCGGGCGACACGGTCGACGACGCGTGCTTCCGCCACGACGTCTCGCCGCCGACCTCGGGCGCGAAGGTGCCCGAGGAGAGCGAGGACACGCCCGACCCCACTCCGGCCGCGGACCCCGTCGAGTGAACGTCACGCGTCGCGGGTTCCTGCTCGGCGCCGGCGCTGCGGCCGCGCTCTCGGCGAGCGGCTTCACGCTCGGCGCGGATGCCGAGTGGGCGGAGATCCAGGCGCCCGATGCGCGTCTCCGGTGGGTCGCGACGCACATCCACTTCGCGGGCACGGGACCGTTCTTCATCACGCTGCGCGGCGAGCGGCTCTTCGCGTGCAACGCGTTCCCGTTCCACGTCGGCGACATCTTCCTCGTCGATTCGCCCCTGGTGCTGGACGATCTCGAGCAGCTCGCGATCGAGCCCGTGCGCGCCGAAAACTGGTGCGCGGCAACGCTGCTGCTCACGGGCGTCGACCACGGCTTCTCGTCGCTCGCGGCCGTGGTCGAAGGACTCTCGCGCCGCTCGCGCCTGCTCGCGCTCTCATGGCCCGGCGCCACGTCCTGAACTTCGCGGCCGACTTCGCGCCGCTCGTCGCGGCCGGGGAAAAGCGCCAGACGATCCGGCGCTGGCGCGTCCGCCCGATCTTCGTGGGCGACGAGCTGCGGCTCTACACGGGGATGCGGACGACGTCCTGCCGGCTGCTCGGGGTCGCGCGCTGCGAGGGCGTCGACGGGATCACGCTCGCGCGCGCGGGCACGTCCTACTCGCCGGCGCAATGGAAGGCGCAGGACGACTTCGCGCGCGCCGACGGCTTCGCCTCCTACGAGGGGATGCTCCGGTGGTTCGAGCGCACGCACGGGCTCCCGTTCTCGGGGCAGCTCATCCGCTGGGGCGACTTGCTCGAGCCGGGGACCGCGAGCTAACCGACCGGGGCTCGCGCGAAGCCCGGCGCGCGGGGCTTTCCAGCCTCCGGGCGCGAATGGGTGGAACATGAAGATCTCTGCGGAGTTCGTGCGTTTCGAGTACTCCAATGCCGAGGACGAGCGCTGGATCGCGCTGGTGCGCGGCGAGTCGGCGCTCGGCGTGACCGAGTTTCGGGTCTACGCCGACACGGCGAACCTCGAGGTCGAGCCCTCGGGCACGGCGAAGCGGGCGCGCTTCGCCTGGGACGACTGGGCCTTCGAGAACACCGGCGGCTCGGTCGAGAGCGCTTCGGTGCTCGCGGTGCTCTGCGTGCTCGCGCAGGACGTCGTCGAGGGCCTCTCGAATGCCGAGGCGGCCGAGCCCGATCGCGATCGCGTCGCGACCGAGCACGCCTGCCCGAAGTGCCGCGAGGCGCGGGTCGACCATCTCGTGATGCTCGACGAGCGGGTGCCCGGGCAGGAGCAGCGCGTGCGCTGCTCGAGCTGCGGCCACGTCTACGCCCCGCGCTGATCGGTGCACGCCCGATGGGTGCCGGTGGAGGCGCGCACGCCGCGCAGCCCGTGGTCCGGGCTCGCCCGGATCTCGGGGGGCGTGTGCCGCTACTGCCGGCACCCGATCTGGGTGCCCGCGCGCAAGGGCGTGAGCAAGAAGGACGCGCTCGCGCCGCCGCGCAAGCCGGCGCCCGCGTGGCCGAAGGGCGGCATCGCGGCCGCGGTCGAGCAGCTCGTCGCGCCCGAGGGCCATCGGCTCTACCACGCGGCCGAGTGGCACCTACCGTGCTGGGAAGCCTTCGCCCCGCTCGCGACGCCAGCGGCCGCGCGCGCGAAACTGCTCGCGCAGGATCCGTGCTGCCGCGACTGCCGCGTCGACCTGGTGGCGCTCGCGGCGCGCGCCGACCGCATGATCGAGGCGATGGTCACAGTCGCCTGGGGCCGAGCGGAGGCGCGCGGCCGAATCCCGTTCGCGCTCTCGACGTGGGCGCATCGCGGCTCGCGTCACCACCCGGTGCGCCTCGCGCTCGAGGCGATGGGCTTCCGCAAGGCGGATGCCGCGCTCGCCGAGGTCGACCACGTCCGCCCGCTCTGGGCCGGCGGTCAACACGAGTGGCGCAATCTCACGCTGCTCTGCCAGCCCTGCCACCGCACGAAAACGAAGCGCGAGGCCGCGCTCCGGGCTCGGGCGAAGAAGGCACACGCGCGCCGGAGACTCCGCTGATGGTCGTGCGCCGCGCGAAGCCGAAGCCCGCGGTCTACTACGTCCGCGCGCGCTGCCCCGGCTGGGAGAAGTCCTACGTGTTCCGCATCGATGGCGAGGTCGCCTTCCCGATCGGCGAGCGCGGCAGCAACTGGGGTTACCCGCCCTACGACCTCGAGACGCTCAAGGCGAACGCGACGAAGCAGTGGGACGTGATCGAGAAGCCGCCGGACGCCGACTGGTGGTAGCCTCGCGCGCGTGCGGATCTCGCTCGCGCAAGCCGTCGCTCTCATGCTCGCGATGGGCGCGCTCGCCTGCTGGGCGGATGCCCGCGCGCGCAAGATCGAGCAGCTCGAGGAGCCCGCGCCCGAGGCGCCGTTCCTGCTCGAGCCCGAACGCCACGAGTTCGGCGAGCCCGAATGGAACGACTCGGCGCTCCCGATCGGCGACGAGGTGAGCGTGTAACGCGGCCGGTGATACCGTGCGCGCCCATGTCGCCCGTGCTGCTCAAGCTGGCGGCCGAGTACCGCCCCGTCGCCATCCTCGTCGGCCTGGTGCTGCTCGTGAAGCGCTCGCCCGCCGACGCCGAGAGCTTCGCGGCCGCCTTCGTCGGGTGGCTCTCGCAGCTCGGGACGTTCCTCACCGACCCGGAGAACGCGATCGGCCTCGCGCTCATCGCCCTCGCGCTCCGCCCGCGCCGCGGCGCCATCGTCTCGCGCCCCGAAGCGCCCTGAGACGCCCGCCCGCCCACCCGACCGCTTTTTGCTGCGCTCGCGCCGGGGCTAATTGCGACCGCATCAAAAACGCGCAACCCCTCGAAATCGCTCGCGAACGTGCCGCTTATGAAATAAGCGAGTGGGGCCGAGGGAGCCGGCCCGCGGTCCCCGGGCGCGCGGCGCGCTGAGAAAAAGGCGCGATCGCTCTCAAGTTCCCGTCACCTCCGGCCGATACGGGCCACATGGGAAACGGGAAGGAGACGGCGATGGCGGACAAGGTCACGGTGCACCGCTTCGAGGCGGCCGGGCTCGGGAAGGCGCCTTTCCAGATCCTCGGGGTCGAGATGCGCGTCGGCCCGATCACGATGCGGTCGAAGGACGGCGTCGAGGTCACGATCGGCGCGCCCGGGCAGCCGATGGGCTCTTGCAAGTTCTGCGGCCAGGGGATCAAGGAGTGCTGGGTGATCCGCTCGGCCGATGGGAACGTGTTCGACGTCGGCTGCGACTGCGTTCGCAAGACCGGCGACCGCGGGCTCGTCGCGCAGCTCGCGCCGCACGAGAAGAAGAAGCGCGCGGCCGCGAAGGAGCGCAAGGTCGCGCGCGGCGAGGCGGTGATCGCCGAGGCGATGACGCTGCTCGAGCTGCCCGAGGTCCGGGCGCGCCTCGCCGCGGTGCCGCACCGGCTCGGGTTTAAGGACCGCGAGACGGGCCGCGCGCTGACCGAGCTGGACGATCTCGAGTGGCTGCTCGAGCGCGCCGGGCACTCGGGTCGGCTGCGCGCCGCCAAGCGCATCATCGAGGTGTCGCGATGACCGCAAAGGCCGAACGCCTGCGCCAGATCGCGGAGATCCAAATCGCACAGCAGGCTCGCATCGGGGTTCGACGGCTGGAGGTGCAGCTCGCCGGCGAGCGCCGGACGCTCGACAAGCTCTCGCTCCCGGTCGGCGCAATCACGGGCGAGACGCATGGCCACGGCGAGCCCTTCAAGACGCCAGGCTGCGGATGGTGCGCGAACGTGCGCCACTGGCGCGCCGCGGTATCGCGCACGGAGGCTGCGATCGAGATCGCCCGGGCGCTCGAGCGCCGCCTCGACCAACTCGCCCCCACTGTTCGAAGCGGCGCCGCCTTCGAGGAGGTCGTGCTCGAGACCATCGGCGCCGTGCCCCGGTACGTCGTGCGCGAATCCTGGAAGCGCGCGAAGGAGGGCCGCGCTCATGGCGGATGACGGACGTCTCGCGCGCGCGCTTGCGCTCGAGGCGGTGCCCCACGTTCTGCAGTGCTACGTCGACTACGGCGGCTGGCGGTCAAAGACGGCCGCGGCGCGCTGCACCTGCGGCTGGACCTCGCGTCCGCACACGAACCGGCGCGTGCTCGCGGCGCGCGCGGCGGCCCACGTCGGCCGTGCTCGGGTCGCGCTGCGCCGCGCATGGCAGGCGGCCGGAGGTCGCCCGCGCCCGCTCACGTCGGCCGAGCCGGAAATCCGGCGGATGCTGGACGGCACGGTGTGCGTCCGGTCGCCCGATGGGGTCGGGTGGGTGCCCCGCAAATAGCCCTCAAGTTCTCGCCGGGCTCTGCCGAAACGTCCGGGCACAAGGAGCGAAGCGATGCTGCGAATCACCGGCTTCCGAGACCTCCGCGACTGGGATCCCGACCTCCGCGCCTACGTCCCGCTCGAGCCCGGCGCCGGCAATCTCTGCGGCCGCTGCGGGCGCGAGCATGCGCGCGTGTACGAGGTGACCGACACCGAGTCGGGCCAGGCGCGCGCGGTCGGTTCGACGTGCGTGAAGCGCCTCATCGCGGCCGGCGAGTTCGGCGCCGACGACGTCGCCCTCGCGCAGCGCTCGGCGCGCAAGGCATGGCGCGACGCCAAGGCGGCCGCGCTCGAGCAGGCGACCCAGACCCTCGCGCGCGAGATCACCGTCGACGTGCTCGGGCTGTTCGTGCGCCACTCGGTTCAGAACCAGGTGATCGACCGCAAGAACAAGTACACCGGCAACGCCGAGCGCGTGCTCAAGCTCTCGCTCGGCGCCTTCTCGGCCGAGGTGTGGGTCAACGTCTCGCAGCGCGAGCCGGAGGCGCCCTCGAGCGCGTTCACCACCGAGCGCGCGCTCTGCGGGATCCAGACGCTCGCGCGCCACATGGCGGCTTCCGCCCTGCAGCACGGCGGCCGCCCGGTGCCGAAGGGCGTGCGCGCCTACGACGTGGTCGAGGCGGTCAGCTGGGCGGTGCGCCAGGCGTTCGAGCCGCCGCGGGCGCTCTCGGAGGTGCTCGCGGCCTAGTTGCCGGTCCCCTGCTGCCCCGCTGGGGCCCGCTCAAGTTCTCGCGTCACCTTCCCGAAGAGAGGGCCACTACCGCGGACGGAACCGCGAAAAGGAGAACGGCGATGGCGAACGGGACGATCGTGGCGATGGCTCGGGTGAATGCGAAGCGCCAGGCGGAGCGCGAGGCGCGCGACGCGGGCTACGAGCTGGCGTGCGTGAAGGGCGCGGCCGAGGGCGTGCGCTCCGCGTGGTGCGAGCTGGGCTCGCTCGGCCTCAAGAACCAGCGCATGGCGACCCAGGTGTCGCTGGCGAACCAGGCGCTCGCGCTGATCAACGAGGCGCTCGAGATCAACGCCGCGCACGGCGGCCGCTGGGATGACGCGGTGTCGGAGCTGCGCGAGTTCAAGGCCGAGCTGGTGGCGTGGCTCGCGAAGTCGGCGCCGGCGGGCCCGTTCCGCAAGTCGGAGGTGCGGTAACCCATGCCCGCGACCACCGCGCAGCTCCGCAATGCGGCCTACGACGTGGCGCACCGCGGCCACCTGCTCGCCGCGGCGCGACTCTACGACCTCGCGGCCGCGCGGTATCCCCGGCCGAAGTACGGCCCGCTCGTCGGCCTCGCGCTCCGGGACGCCGACGGGCTCCGCGAGCGCGCGGCCTCTTGCCGCCGCTCTCAGGCGCGGCTCGAGCAGGCCGAGCGCGACGAGGGCCCGCGCATGGCGCGCCTGATCGCGCAGCTCAAGGAGGGCCGGTGATGCCGGCGCCGAGCCCGGAAATCGAAGCCCGAGCCCGCGCCGTCGCCGAGGCTGCTGTGCGGCTCGCGTTCCGCGATCGCAAGGGCCACGGCGGTGGCGAGTGCTCGCGGCGCGTGCTCTCGCGTGGCGACCTTCAGGTGATCGTGGAGTCGGCCGTCCGGCTCGCGCTCGAGCAGGAGGCGCGCTCATGAAGCGCGCCGAGACCTACACGCTGCGCGATCGCCGCGTGGTTGACGTGCTCTCGCTGGTGCGGCAGGACCGGCGCGAAGTCGGGGATCGCCCCTGCTATCTCTGCGGCGCGGCGACGAACGGCGCGCTCGGGATCCATGTGGTCGATGGCGGCGCCGGCGCGTGCCTCGAGATCGATTCGGAGTACTTCGAGGCCGAGGCGCCCGAGGCCGACCTCGGCCTGCAGGCGATCGGGCCCGAGTGCGCGAAGAAGCTCCCGCCGGGCTTCGTGCGGGTGCTCTCGTGAACGCGCGCCGCCCGCTCTGCCGCCACTGCCGCCGCCCGCTCCGCGTGGCGAAGTTCTCGACGAACCGCGTGGCCTACGGGGTCGGCTACACGCGCGGCGCGCAGTCGCGTGAGGAGGCGGTCGCCGCGCTGCCGGAAGGCGCCGTGATCTCGCGCGAGCGCAAGCCCGGTCACGCGGACGGCGTCGGCGTGCTCTGGTGGCACGAGAAGGCGCTCAAGTTCGGGGACTACGGCGACGGGTTCTTCTGCGGGCTCCGCTGCGGCTATCGCTGGGCGGTCGCGCGAATGCGCGCCCCGGATCCGCTCGGCGAGGCACTCAATTCGGGCAACGGCACCTATCGGCCGTGAAGGAGTCGCGATGAAGATCGAGGAGCTGCAGGTCGGCGCGGAGTACGCGTGGTGCACCGACGAGTCGTGTTCGTGGGGCGTCGAGCACCTGCGCGTGCTCCACGTCGACGACCAGGGCATCCACGTCGAGGTGGTCGAGCCGGCGCCGAACGGTCGGCCGCAGGTCAAGGTGCTCCGGCGCCGGCCGCAGGGCGGCCGCGCGTTCCGCATGACGTGGGCGGCCTACGTGGAGATGAAGGCGGCGCGCGATCGGGTGCGCGCCGAGCACCAGGCGAGTCGGCTCGAGGAGCGAACCCGCCGGCTCGCGTGCGCGCGGCGCCTCGAGGCGCTCGGGCTCCCGGTCGACGCCGGCGAGTTCTACTTCACGCACCGCCAGTTCACGGACGAGGCACGCGCGCAGCTCGATCATGTCCGGCAGGGCTCGGGCGTGAAGCTCGAGCTGGACGCCTTCGAGCGGCTGCTCGCGCTCGCCGAGGCGGGGGCCAACGCGGCGCGCGCCGAGGAGGAGCGTGGCGTGGTCGCTCTCGCGCGCTACGTCCCCGAACGCTGCTCGACGTGGGTGCACCCCGGGACGGATCCCCGCGGCGGTCAGTGCGTGCTGGCTCAGGGCCACACGGGCATTCACCAAGCGGCTCCCGATCCGATCCCGGCGTGGATCAAGTCATGACGCACGATCCCGTGAAGGCCGAGGCCGCGCGCCGCGCGCTCATGGTCACCGTGGCGGACATGGTGCTCGCCGTCCCGGCGACCGAGCGCGCCGTGCTCTTCGCCTACCTCGCGTGGGCGTCGATTCTGGACGACCCCTTCGCCCCGGAGACCGACCGCATGCGGGCGAACGGTCTCGCGCGCCGGCTCGCGATCCGGCAGGCGAATCGCCACGAGCTGGACGGCGAGCCGGTGCCCGAATGGCTCCGGCAGATGCTCGAGCACATGACCCCGGCCGCCGGCTCGGCCTGAAAGAAAGCACGTCACCTCGGGGCTCCCGTCGCCACTACAGGCTCAAGTTCCGGCCGCCCGCGGCCGAAACGTCTCGGAAAGGAGACGCGAACATGGGCCGATCGGTGACCACGACCTACCGCCTCGAGATGACCCTCGCCGTGGGCTACGCGACGCCGCAGTGCTGGCGCTCGCGCGAGTACGGCCGCCCCTCGGAGCGCAACCTGCGCCGGGAGCTGGAGGGCTACAACGCCTCGCTCGAGCCGGGCGGCGCGAACCAGCACATCGGCCCGCAGGGCCGCGCGATCGCCGGCCGGATCGTGCACAACGTCTCGGGCGCCGTGGTCGCCGAGGTGCTGCTCGGCGCGCCGCCGGTGGTGATCACGGGCCGCATCGCGCGCGCTCGCGCGGGCGCCGCGTGACCGCTCTCGAGCGCGTGCTTGAGGCTCTGCGTCGTTCGCAACCTCGGGGCGGATGGTCCGCCTACGAGGCGAGCCTCGAGCACGCGCGCTTGCAGCCCGTCGCCGCGCGCCCGGGCGATCTCGTGATCGAATGGATCTCTTCGCCCAAGGCGCCCAAGCTCCGCGTGCTGGTGCTGGTGCGGCGCCCGTGGCAGGCGCAGCTCTTCTCGGCCGGCGCGCCCGACGTCGCCGGGCTCGTCGCGCACGTCGCGCTCCGCGCCAAGCACGAGGGGCGCCACACGCACTCGGTTGCTCACCTGAACGACTCGCGCCGCATGCGCGGTCGCCCTCGAAAGGAGGCCCCGTGATCCGATTCGGATTCGACTGGTGCGAGACGCCCGAGGATCTCCACCGCGTGCTGAACGCCTGGACGACCGAGGCCGCGAAGGCGGCCGCCAACTTCGCCGCGAAGGTCCGCGGCGAGGACGTCGAGGCGGGGCTCTCGCACCTGGTGCTGACCGGCGAGGGGATGGTCGGCGTGCTCGCGCGCGCCGCGGTCGCGCGCATCGTGATGAAGCAGCTCGCGCAGCCGCTCAGCTACCGCGACATCCGGGAAATCGCGATGCGCCAGATCTTCGAGCGCCTGGATCCGCGCTGGGGTCGCGGCTCGCACCTGCTGATGGCGCTCGAGCAGGACATGCGGCGCAAAGCCTGGGGCGACGTGCTCGAGGCGATCGCGGTGCTCGTCGAGAAGGAGGAGGCCGATGCGGTTGCCCGTTGATCCCGCTCTCGCGGACCAGCTCGTCGCGCTGTGCCGCGATCTCCACCGGGAGCTGGTGGCGCTGAACGCGCCGACCGGATCGGTCGCGCGCACCTCGCAGCTGCTCGCGCTCGGGCGTTCGATCGACTCGCTCGAGCGGCGCGTGCGCGCGTTGCCCGAGGAGGACGTGGCGAACGCGCCGGCGCTCCCGTGGGCGCCGGAGACCGTGTTCTACCCGACCGCGCACGACGGCTGGGCGGTCGGCGACGTCGCGTGGATCGAGACGAAGAACGGCGCGCGCCCGGCGCGCCTGGTGCGCAAGCACAACGGCGGCCGCTGGACGGTCGCGTGGGTCGCGGGCCGGCTGCGCGGCGAGATCGCCACGCCGCACTCCACCGCGCCGGCGTTCGTGGCATCATGCGCTCCGCCTCCCGCGCTCGCCGAGTGCGCCGAGGCGCGGCCGCACCGGAGGTGAGATGGACACGATCGAGGGCCTGGTGCTCCGCGTGCTCCGCAACTGCTCGGCCGCAGGGACCGCGCACGAGGCGCTGCTCGAGCAGGTGATCGGCGTGCTCGGCTGCTCGCGCTCGGCGGTCGAGGTCGAGATGGCGCGCCTCGAGGGCGAGGGCCAGATTCGGCGCGCGGCGATCGGCGAGCCGTGGAAGCTCGCGGCCCGGATCGACGAGGTCGCGGAGGAGTGAGGCGTGGTCGCAGGACTTCTCTGGGCGCTCGGGGC
>FRDC01005144.1_pt1 | contig 24910 bp, 21 predicted proteins | sample 1106171 | NCBI WGS metagenome assembly FRDC01 (sample SAMEA3930566, study PRJEB13176) | freshwater metagenome | biome: Drinking water system; feature: drinking water; material: water | place: Singapore | collected 2014-12-20 | reverse complement strand
GTATTCATCGTAAAAAGGGGCTGAGTGGTTACATTTTAGAAAGCCCCCAGAGGGGGGCTGAATAGTAACAAGTATTTTAATGGTAAGACTAAAGAGGATTGGGATAAATCTTGGAATTATCTTGTTGCCGCAATTAAATCTAATACACCACTGCCAAAAAAACATAAATCAACCATTGATGGTGCTGGACGAGGCTTTTGAGTTTGAAGAAAAATTATTCAATTTTTATTAAATCCAGTACTGCTTTGGCACCTTCGGTACTACCATCTTGAAGTAGGGTATAGTGGAGTTTATAAAATTCATCAATCATTGTTTTGCGTTTTTGCTGATTAGTAAATAATTCAATTATATATTCACTCATAGAGTTAGGATTGGCATCTTCCTGAAGAAACTCTTTAACTATCTCCTTGCCAGCAATAATATTTGGCTGACCAACATAATCTATCGTTACCATTCGCCTAAGCATCCATTCAGTAAATTTATTGATTTTATAGCAAATGAGCATTGGCTTTTTGCATAGTGCAGTTTCGAGGCTAACCGTACCACTTTTGGCAATTACCATATCACTAGCTTTGATTGTATCTCGGGTCTGATTTAATACCAGTTTATATTCAAATTCAGGTTTATTTTCATTTAGATATTTATCCATAATTGTCATGGTATGTTGATTGGCAAAAGGGTAGATAAAAAGACTATTGGGCATTTTTTCTGCTATTTTATGGCAGGTTAGGCTTAAAATTTCAGCAAGGCTATTAACTTCACGAATCCGGCTACCACTAAGAATGGTAATAATCGTTTTGTCTTCTGGTAAATTCAGTAACTTACGATATTTTAAAGTATCTATATTTAATTCAATATCATTAGCCATTGGATGCCCAATGAATTTGGCTGCCATCCCTACTTTATGATAAATTTCTTCTTCAAAGGGGAATATGCATAGCATTAAATCAGTCGATTTTTTTATTTTGAAAATACGCTTATAACGCCAAGCCCAGATGGTTGGGCTAATATAGTGTACGGTCTTAATACCAGCCTGTTTAAGCTTATTTTCTATAAAAAAATTAAAGTCAGGTGCATCTACACCAATAAAAACATCTGGCTTATATTCTCGAAGCTGTTTTAAAACAGAATAGCGGACTTTTAGTATTTCAGGTAAAGATTTTATGACTTCAACATAGCCCATTACTGACAGGGTTTCCATTTTATGCCAAGATTTAAAACCATTATCTTGCATCATTTTGCCGCCAATGCCGACAAACTCCACTTCGCCTGAATATTGATTCTGAATGGCTCTAATTAAAGAAGAGGCTAGCATATCACCTGAAGCCTCTCCTGCAATCATAGCAATTTTAAGCATTAGCGAACAATACCACGATTTGATTGATTAAAAAAGCTAATAAAGGGTTGTAGCTCAGGATGTTCAGCTGCCATTTCTTCAATAATTACTTTTGCTTCATTATAAGAAAGTCCATTGCGATAAAGAATTTTGTAAACTTGTTTTACATTTTCAATCTGTTCTATGCTAAAACCTCGACGCTTCATACCCTCAATATTTACACCTTTGGGTTCAGAGCGATAACCTGAAGCCATTACATAAGGAGGGATATCCTGATTTACTGCCGATTGTCCAGCAAGCATTGCATGTTCACCAATTAGGCAGAATTGATGTATCGGTGATAGACCACCTAAAATTGCCCAGTCTTGTATCGTAACGTGACCAGCAAGTGTTACTCCATTCGCAAGAATAGTATTATTCTGAACAATACAGTCATGCGCAATATGTACATAGGCCATGATCCAGTTATTATTACCAATTACTGTTTGACCATTACCCTGAATTGTTCCAGTATTAAAAGTACAATATTCGCGGATGGTATTGTTATCACCTATGATTAGTTTAGTATCTTCACCTTTATATTTTTTATCCTGGGGTGCTTCCCCAATTGATGCAAAGTGATAAATTTTGGTATTTTTACCGATACTTGTATTACCTGTAAGATTTACATGGTTACCAATAAAACAGCCATCACCAAGAACAACTTTAGGACCTACGATTGAATATGCCCCTATTTCAACATCTTCACCTAATACCGCATTGCTATCAATAATTGCTGTTGGATGTATTTTTTTTGCCATTTTAAACCTCTCTTCTGGCGATCATGATTTCAGCTTCAGCTGCTACCTGTCCTTCTACTGTAGCTACTGCCTGAAACTTGGCAATGCCACGGGTTACTTTTAAAAGTTCAATATCAAAAATTAACTGATCTCCTGGGATGACTTGTCTTTTAAAGCGTGCTTTATCAATTGAGGCAAAAAATGATTGTTCATTTTCTTTTTGCATACCATAGATTAATCCATAAAGTATACCGGATACCTGTGCCATCGCTTCAATCATTAACACCCCCGGCATTACAGGAAACCCCGGGAAGTGTCCAGTAAAAAACTCTTCATTCATGGTAACATTTTTTAATGCTTTAATGTGCTTTGTGCCATCATGACTGATTACTTTATCAACCAATAGTAATGGATACCTATGTGGTAACCACTTCATAATTTCCAATATATTTAACTCGGTCGAAGTATTCTCACTCATCCAGTTTGCTCCCTATTTTGTCAAAATTTGCTTGTAAATCACGAACTTTGGTATTTAATTTATCCAAATTACGAATATGAACAAATATTTTTGCCCAATCGCGGTATTCCATTGCTGTCATGCCATTTGAATATAATGCAGGTTTAGTTATGTCTTTTCCAACATTGCTGCTGGCTCCAATTACAGTGAAGTCACAAATTGAAACATGATCGGCGATTCCTACATTACCAGCAAGCATACAATGCCTACCAATTTTGCTATTTCCGGCAATTCCAACCTGAGATGCAATACCTGTATGTGCACCAATTTTTACATTATGTGCGATCTGCACCAGATTATCAATCCTGACACCATCTTCGATAATTGTTGGCTCAAATGTACCACAGTCTATAGTAGTATTTGAACCAATTTCGACCCGATTACCAATTTTTACCCCACCAATTTGTGGAATACGGTGATAATGATGTTTTTCATCTTTGGCATTACCAAAGCCATCCGAGCCAATTGCACAGCCACTATGGAAAACACAATCATTCCCAATCGATACTTTATCATAGATAGTTACATTTGGGTAAATTGTTACATTGTCACCAATAACCACATTGTCACCAACTACTACATTGGCAAATATCTGACAATTATCACCAATTGTTACATTCTCGCCAATAACGACATTATGCGCAATTGCCGGATTTGCTCCAAGCCTAACAGAGTCAGCAATAAAAGCTGACTTTGCAATCCCTGATGCTATTTTTCTTCGCGGATGAAATAAATTGCTAACCTGACTAAAATAATAGTATGGATTGCCAGTAATGATTTTAGGAATGCTTACATCACTCGCATCAGCTTCACTAATAATTATTGCTGCCGCTTTACATTCTGTCAGGTGTTTTTTATATTTACTATCAGATAGAAATGTAATTTGATTCTGACTTGCTAAGTTGGTTGGGGCAATATCAGATATTTCAATGTCGTGACCTTCCAGTCTGCCTCCAAATTTTTCAACTAGCTGCGAAAGTTTATATGCCATCTATTTCACCCAATATAGTTTAGTTTGAAGCTGCGGCAGGTGCGGCAACTGGTGCTGCGCCTGGTCTGGTTGGTGCAGGAATGGTTTGTGGATTATTCAGCTGCTTGATGATGTCAGTAGCATCAATAGTATTTAACTGATCCATTACCTGATCTGTAAGATCATATTTTGCTTTGGCATATACCAATTGGTTTGAAGTAAGAACCAGATCATAACCTTTTTTATCACTGATATCTTTAAGAATAGCATTAGTTTTGGTCATTAGTGAACCTAAAGCATATTCCTGTGATTTTTGCAGGTTTTGTTGGAAAGCCATATACTGTTGCTGGAATTGTCCTTGGTCTTTACGGTATTTATCTTCAATAGTTTTTAATTGAGATTGATCAGATTTGCTTAATTTATCAAAGCTAGGGGCTTTATTGGCGATTTGCTGCATCTGTTTTTGTTCATTAACGATATTATTATTCATTGTTTCAAGCTGTTTTTGTTGCGGCCCGTATTTATCTTTTAGTGCTTGCTGAATTGCTTTTGCAGGTTTAGCTTCAGTGAAAACACGATCCACATTTATATAACCAAGTTTGAAATCATCTGCAAATGCTGCAGAACTTAAACACGCCATGCTAAGTAGTGCTAGTTTTATTTTCTTCATCGGGATTTTTCCTCATAAAATTAAATTGACTAAATAAAAATCAGAGAGTTACTTTACAATAGTTTCAGTTATTTATGTTAAATAATTATACCTAGAACATTGAACCAAGCGTAAACTGGAAGTTCTGAATGTTGTCGTTTGGTTGGTTAAACATTGGTATTGCATAACTGAGCTGAATTGGTCCCATTGGTGATATCCAGACTAGTCCTACACCATAACTGGCACGTACCGCCTGTAACGGATTGATTCCAAATGGATCCCCACCATAAAGTGTACCAACATCATAGAATGCGCTCATTCGCACTGTTTTATCGTCTTTTACTCCTGGCATTGGGAAAAGGAGATTATTACTCAAGAATACCCAACGAGTTCCGCCAAGTGAGGAGCCATCGGTATCTTTCGGACCGATACTACCAATATAATAACCACGAATAGAATTAGGACCCCCTTCAATAAAGTTTTGATAGAATGGTACAATTTGTCCATCGCCATATGCATTAATAAATCCAAGCTCACCATTAGTTTTCCACGTCAAGTTTTGTGAAATTGGGAAGTACCAAGCATCTTTCGAGTCAAATTTATAGTATTGTGCACCAACTCCAGGCGCTGTTACTGTGAAACTAGTATTATAGGTAGCTCCTGAGGTTGGCCAGAGGGTACTATCAGATGTATTTCTTGCCCAACTAACGGTAACTGGTATCGCATTTACCGAGCTACCATATTGGTTAGTAAATTGGATAAATCTGAGCGGTGCTGTATTATTATTAATACTAATTTGATTGTTTTCAAAGCCAAGGCTTAGATTAATACGATCAAACTCTGATACTGGCACTGAAGTACGAACGCGTGCACCAATAGTTTGCGTTGAGTATGGGCTAATACCTACCAGATTTGGTGTAAAGGTAGTATCGTAAATATCATAACCAAGGCTGGTACCATTTGCAAGATAATAGGGGTCAGTAAATGATAAAGAGATACTACTATTTAATTGGCTATATGAAGCATTAATAGAAGCAGATTTACCGGAGCCAAAGAGGTTACTTTGCGAAATCCCACCATTTAATATAATACCTTGACCTTGGGCAAAACCGACCCCAAAGTTAATACTACCAGTATTGGTTTCTGTAACCTTAACATTAAGATCTACCTGATCATTAACACCAGGAACTGGTGTTGTGCTGATGTCTGTTGTTTTAAAATAGCCAAGTACATCTAGGCGGTCTTTTGAACGTTTAATGGCGTCAGCATTGTAGATTCCAGCCTCTTCTTGGCGGAATTCTCGGCGAATTACTACATCACGAGTCTTTTCATTGCCACTGATATTAATGTTTCTGACATAGATTTTTTTACCTGGATCAATGAAGAGGGTATACGCAACAGTGTTATTTTTAGTATCAATATCTGGCACCGGATTAATGGCAGCAAATGCATAACCATATTTACCCATGGCCGTTTTTATCGATTGGATGTCTTTATCCAATTTTTCCTGATTAATTATCTGTCCAGGTTTAACCGTAATTAATTTTTGTAACTCTAGTGGGGGGATATCTTTGTAGTCTCCGGCAATTTTGATATCACGAAAGCGGTATTGATTACCTTCCTGAATGTTTACTGTAATGTATACCTGCTTTTTATTTGGTGTTAATTGCACTTGCACTGAATTCATGCGATACGTTATGTAGCCCTGATTCTGATAAAATGCTTTAATAGTTTCAAGGTCTCCATTTAGTTTGTCACTTGAGTATTGGTTATCTTTGTACCAGAAACTAAGCCAGTTTCCTGTTGTCAGAAACATTTGCTTTTGAAGCTTACTTGAACTAAACGCTTGGTTACCAGTAAATCCAATGCCACCAATTTTAGCAGTAACACCTTCCGAGATGGTTATTTGAATGTTGACTCGATTTCGTTCGAGTTGAGTGACCGTTGGTGTGATCATTACTGAATATAAGCCACGGTTATAGTACTCGGTTTTTAGACTCATGACAGCATTATCAAGAATACTTTGGTCAAAAATTAATCCGTCAGACAAGCCATTTTCTTTTAACGATTTCACGAGTTTATCATGGTCAAATTCATGATCGCCACTAACAGATATCCGAGCAATAACCGGACGTTCTTCAACGTCAACAATCAGGGTGTTTCCTTGTTGTTCAACGCGAACATCTTGAAAAAAACCAGTGCTATATAACTTATGGATGATATCGTCTGCTTTGCTAGTTGTTAGAGTATCACCGACTTTAACCGGGAGATAGCTATACACGGTTCCCATTTCTATCCGTTGCAGACCATCAATGCGAATTTGCTGGATAATAAAACCAGAATTATCCGCATAGCTATTATTTATTATAAATAATAGGGATATTATGCTAAGTAGTTTAAGTCGCAATTTCATTACAGGTTGAATAGTTTCAGAAAATCATTATATAACGCCAAGAATGTTACCCCAAGCACAAAAATCATTCCAAATTTAAATAGTAATTGCTGAATCCCGATAGCCATTGGTTTTCCGGTTAGCCATTCAATCCCATAAATTAATATATGTCCACCATCTAAAACTGGGATTGGCAGTAAATTCATAATTGCAAGGCTCAGGCTAATCAAGGCAAGAAAGTCAACAAATGATTTTACACCCTGATACATTGCTATTTTTGAAGCCTTGGCTATTGAAACTGGCCCACCTAGATTATGCCAAGAGACATTGCCACTTAACATTAAGCCTAGCATGGCAATATTGTTATATGCTAAATTTAAGCAGGCAGTATAAGCATAACTTAAACTACTTAAAAGATGGTAGTGTTTTATATAGCTGTTTTTTTCAATTAGGCTATTATCCAAGGTAGGCATTATACCAATTTTACCAATTATTTGTCCATCTTCATCAGTGACAGAGTCGGGTATAACACTCAAGGTTAATTCCTGATTATCGCGTTTAATTACCAAGTGCAGTTTTTCGCTTGGTGATGATTTTATCAATTTACTAACTTGAAACCAGTTACTAATAGCTTGTCCGTTTATCTTTAAAATTTCATCACCTTCTTTTATACCTGCTTTGACAGACGGAGATTGTGGTTCGGTATATGCAATTATCGGTAAGTATTTAAATGGGTATAAGCCTATGTCGGTAAGTGAATAGTCGCTAGTATTATTTTTATATTTGTTGAAATCTAATTGTAGCTGATAGCTTTTTGACTCATTACTTAGAATGAAATTAATTTTATCAGAAGTTGAAAGATCTTTACGAAATACATTTTCAGCCTGATTCCAGCTATCTATTGGCTGATTATCTATTTTTATAATGGTGCTATTTGGTGTTATCTCTTCAAGATTTTGTACTAATGGAGTTGGATTGATTGTGTTAATAACTGGTTTTAGATTGTAAACGCCGTAGAGTCCAATAAAATAGTAAGCAATAAAGGCAAAAAGAATATTAAATAATGGACCAGCAAGAGCAATAAGGAGTTTTTGCAACGGGGGCTTATTGTTAAATGCTAAATGCTTAAACTCTGGGGCAACTGGAGCTTCTCTTTCATCAAGCATCTGTACATAACCACCAAGTGGAATTGCACCTATTTTCCATTGGTTATTTTTGCCTTGCCATGAAATTATTTTAGGTCCAAAACCGATTGAAAAAGTTAAAACTTTTACTTTAAATAATCTTGCAAAGAGGTAATGTCCAAACTCATGGATAACTACCAAAATTCCTATTGTTAATAAAAAACCCAGTAATGCCAAAGTTATTTTCCAGAAATTTCAAATTTATAAAATTAAAATGGTAGTACCAAACTAGTACTACCATTTTATCCGGTCATATATTATACACTATCTAGGCATTAACCCGCAGCCCAGATTTTTTGGCTTTGGTTGGTTTTTTCTTTAAGGGCTCTTTTAGCTGAGATGTCTCTAGTATGGTTTGCTGATCCCACGGGACAGGCTTATATTCTAAGGCAATCTCAAGCACTTGGTCAACAGTTTTAACCGGGATAACTTCAAGTTGTCCTTTAATGTCATCTGGAATTTCATCCAAATCTTTAACATTTTTTTCAGGAATTAATACTGTTTTTATGCCAGCACGGAGTGCTGCTAGCATTTTTTCTTTAAGCCCACCAATCGGTAAAACTTCACCATAGAGGGTTACTTCACCTGTCATTGCAACACTTGATCTGATTGGTACATGGTTAAGGCTTGAAGCTATAGCTGTAACCATAGCAATACCTGCTGAAGGACCGTCTTTCGGGGTTGCACCTTCTGGTACATGTACATGGATATCGCGATTCTCATAGAATTTTTCATCTATACCAAGAAGATTACTGCGACTACGAACCAGACTTATTGCTGCCTGAATCGATTCTTTCATTACATCACCAAGCTGTCCGGTGCGGATAATGTTTCCTTTACCAGGAATTGCAATTACTTCAATTGTAAGAATATCTCCTCCAATTTCTGTCCAAGCTAGCCCCGTAACACGTCCAACTCGGTTTTCTTTAGCGCTTATGCCAAAATCATTGATTGGAATACCTAAAAAGTCTTTTAATGTCTCACGGGTAATTTTTATCTTTTTACTTGAAACTTTTTTGGTATCCAGCATTGTTACCACTTTTCGGCAAAGCTTACCAATCTGGCGGTCTAAACTACGAACGCCAGCTTCAGCAGTGTAATAACGAATTACGTCTAAAATAGTTTCACTATCAGCTGAAATTTCCGTTGGTTTTAAGCCATTATTTTTAATTTGGCGTGGTAACAGATATTGTTCAGCAATTTTTAATTTTTCCTGTTCGGTATAGCCGGATAAACGGATTATTTCCATTCGATCACGCAGTGGACCAGGAATATTCATTGAATTAGATGTACAAACAAACATTACCTGTGATAAATCAAACGCTACTTCAGTATAGTTATCTACAAATGCACGGTTTTGTTCTGGATCTAACACTTCAAGTAAGGCCGCTGCAGGATCACCGCGGTGATCAGCGCCAATTTTATCGACTTCATCAAATAGTAATAATGGATTTTTAACACCGATTTTACTTATATTTTGTAAGACCTTACCCGACATCGCACCAATATAGGTTTTACGATGCCCACGGATTTCTGCTTCATCATGTAAGCCACCAAGTGCAATCCTCACATATTTACGGTTTGTAGCTTTGGCGATTGATTCACCTAGAGAGGTTTTACCAACTCCTGGAGGCCCAACGAAACATAAGATAGGCGATTTATTGTTTTCAGTACGGCGTTGAACTGCTAGATATTCAATAATCCGTTCTTTAATCTTATCTAGCCCATAATGATCTTTATCAAGAATTTTTTGTGCTTTATCAAGATCAGAGCTTACCTTAGTGGTTTTATTCCATGGTAAATCTGCTAAATGCTCAATATAGTTTCTTACTAGTGCGCTTTCAGAAGACATTTGCGGCATCATTTTTAATTTTTTTAATTCTGCAAGGGCTTTTTTTTCAGCTTCTTCCGACATTTTTGCCTTGTGAATTTTATTTTCTAATTCTTGAATTTCATTTAATTCTTCAATTTCGCCTAATTCTTGCTGAATTGCACGCTGTTGTTCATGCAAATAGTATTCTTTCTGATTTTTCTCAATTTGCTGCTTAACGCGTCCTTGAATCTTCTTCTCAACGGTTAAAATCTCAATTTCGCGGTTTAGCTCTTTAAGAAGCATGGTTAAACGTTTTTTTAGCGATGATGTTTCAAGTAATTCTTGACGAATTGTCAGATCCATGATTACATGGGTAATAATCACATCGGTAAGCTGTTCAATATTAGCTATTTTAGCAATAATTGATACAACTTCGTCTGGCACTTTTTGGTTTAATTTGGCAAATTCGTCGAATAGCTGAATTATCTCGCGCCGCTCTGCTTCCTGCTCAATTTTACTAATATCTTGCTTAGTCTGGATTTCCTGGATTTCAGTTGCTAAGAAACCATCCTTTTCAATTATTTTTGTGGCTTTAGCTCTAATTTTTCCTTCGATTAGAACTTTTTTAGTTCCATCTGGTAATTGTAAAATTTGAAGTATTTTAGCCAGCGTTCCGGTAGTGTGAAGATTTTCTTCTGTTACTTCATTGTCGGTCGGATTCTTTTGGCTAAGTAATATAACCTGTTTATCTTTTTTATCGGCAATTTCAAGAGCATTGATAGATTTTTGTCTACCAACAAATAATGGAACCACCATATTCGGGAAGATTACCACATCTTTTAGCGGGATTATTGGGACTAGATTATCTGACAGTTCTATTTCTGTGGTTTTGTCATTGGAATTATTATTGGTGATCATTGTTTTTTCCTTAATCTATGGTGCTTGTACTAAATAATGAACCGTATCTGAATTCATGTTGGCATATCTATCTTTTGAAGTCTATTATCTTTATTTCACAGTTTAATTCCTCTGCTAAGTTTTGGATATTCTTCAATTGACTGCCTATACAATATTGTAACCTAACTACGCGTTGCTTTTATGACAAAATCGTTCTCTGCTATACTTGATAGTAAATCATCGACTTCTTTTGCGGTAGAAACACTGATAGTAAGCTTGACTACAACCACGCTATGGTTGTCACTGCGCTCCTGAAATATCTCTTCCATATTGATCTGACGTTCAGCTATGATCGCTGATAACTTATTGAATACTCCGGGTAAATTATCAATTGTTATAGTTAATTTTGACAGGAATTGTGCTTCAGTATCATTAATAAGAATGGCCGGAACCAGCTTATCAAGTCCGATTGTTTTATTTTTGCGACAGTCATAACTATGTAGCTCAAGTTCACCCTTACGAGTCAGCTTTGCGTAGATTTTTTCATCTGGTAGTGGGCAGCAAATATCATCTTGAATTATTGGTAAATTACAATTACTCAGACTTAATTTTAAGGGAACTCCTGCATTTATATCCAGTAGCTCACCTACTATTCTAAGGGCTGGAATTTCATTAACACCGATTTTTTGTTCAAAATCAGTAAGATTAAAGCGTTCTGCATACTGTGTGCTAATAAGCTTTTCTAATATTTCATCATTTACAATAGTATCGCTACCTGTAATATGAAGACCAATATTAAGTAAATTTACGCCATTACTCACATCTTCATCATATTTCTGCTCTTTTAGATACTGCTTAATTTTGCTGATTGCTCGTCCGGTAATTACCGAATTTAACCAGTTTTCATCGGGTTCACTAAATTGAGAAGTGCTTACTTCAATTACATCGCCATTTTGCAGTCGGTGATCATGTTCAACCGAGCGTTGATTAACTCGTGCTCGATTAAAATGATCACCAATGTCTGTATGAATAGCATAGGCAAAATCAACTGGAGTGGCACCTCTAGGCAAGTGAATGATTTTACCTTTAGGGGTGAAAACATAAATATTTTTTGGTGAAAGATCTTTTTTAATGTTTTCAAGAAAATCGCTGGCTGAAAATGTACTACTTTGAATTTCAAGAATATTATTAATCCAGCTAGCTGTATGCTGTTTAGCGCTACCACCGTAATCAATTCCACGCTGTTGTTTCAGTAAGTGGCTGATAATTCCATGTTCAGCAATATCTTCCATCTCAGTTGTTCGAATGTGTATTTGTAGTGGAGCTCCAGTAGGGCTCATCATCGTTGAATGTAATGATTGATAGCCATTACTTTTAGGTATTGCAATATAGTCTTTGAATTTACCTGGAATTGGCTGATAAAGGTTATGAATTACACCAAGAGTAAGGTAACAATCACCAATTGTTTCAACAATTATTTTGATTTCAAAGATATCATAAATGCGGTCAAAAGATTGTTGTCTTTTTAACATTCGGTTGTATAGATTGGCAATTGTTCGTTGGCGATATTTAAATTCAGCTTTTATACCATTTGATTTTAGCGCATTACTGATATTGGTAAGGATTTCTTGAGTAAGTGGTAAGCGGTTTTTTTGGGCAACTTCTACCGCAGAATTTATTACTTTGTAACGCATTGGGTAAAGGTGTTTAAAGCTTTCCTCAGCAAGTTCGAGGTGTACTTTATGGAGTCCAATGCGGTTGGCAATTGGGACGTAAATTTCCATCGTTTCCATGGCAATTTTACGGCGCTTTTCTGGCCGCATTGAACCGAGTGTTAGCATATTATGCATTCGGTCGGCTAACTTGATCAGGATTACACGAATGTCTTTAGCCATTGCCAGAACAACTTTTCTAAAATATTCGGCATGGGCTACTTCTTCAGATTCAAAGTGTAATTTATCTAGTTTAGTTACACTATCTACCAGTTCTGCAATACTAGTACCAAATATTCTAGTTAATTCTTCCTTACTAACAGGTGTATCTTCAATTACATCGTGCATTAATGCACCAGCAATCGTTTGTTCGTCAAGTTCCCAGTCAGCGATTAAGGTTGCTACCTCTATTGGATGTGTAATGTATGGTTCACCACTTTTACGGAATTGCCCGTAATGTGCGTGGTTTGCTACCTGAAAGGCAAGGTCAATAGTTTCTATTTTTTTGCCATGCAGGTGTCTTCGGGCGGTTGAAAGCAAGGTTCTTCTTAGGTCATCTACAAGTTTTTGATATTCGCCGTGATTGATTTCCATTAAAGTACCTCGCTGTTTATTCTGTATATTATTTATTCAACACGACCTAAAATTTGCTGGTCAACCTTGCGGTCGGCTATTTCACGTAATGCAATTACGGTTGGTTTATCGCCTTCTTCATGTTCAATCATAATGTCACTACCTTTTTCGATCTGGCGCGCGCGTAACGCAGCGGCAATTGTCATGTCAAAGCGATTGTTGATAGTTTCCATACAGTCTGCAACTGTAAATCGTGCCATTTTTAACTCCTGAGAATATGAAATTTTACTTTGTTTATACTTGTATCAGCGCGTTGCTGACTCCTATGTTAAATTGAATTTTTGCTTTATGATTTCAAGCTTTCGACCTGCCTTATTTCGAGCAGCTCTTATTATACTACAGAGATCCTGCAATGCAGTATTGAAATCATCGTTAATTATAATATAGTCAAATTCTGCTACGTGACTAATGTCTTCCATTGCCATGCCTAATCTTTTTTCTATAACTTCAAGGCTATCCGTTTTACGGTCGCGAAGGCGTTGTTCCAGCACATCTAACGATGGTGGAGCAATAAATATAAGTACCGCGTCATTGAATAGCTTCTTGATTTGTCTTGCTCCTTGCCAGTCAATTTCAAGAATGATATCTTTACCTGTTGCAAGAAATTCTTTAATGGTATTAATGTTGGTACCATAATAATTGCCATAAACTTCAGCATACTCAAGAAAATCATTGTTTTCAATCATTTTCTGAAATTCTACGTTGTTGACAAAGAAGTAATTTACGCCATTTTTTTCACCGGGGCGAATACCTCTTGTTGTGTGCGATACTGACAGTTGAACCCCACTATCTAACTTACACAGTGCATTTACTAAAGTTGATTTGCCAGCTCCAGAAGGGGCAGCAATAACATAAATTTTTCCGCGACTCATGCCTTGTAGGCTTCCTTTTCCGTAATTTAAGATGAATTGTTGTTGTAGGTCATAGAAATCGTAATTTTCTTTAGCGTAGCACTATGGTAAAATCAGGAGCTTCTTGCTAAAGGGTAATATTTTAACAAAAGAAGGCAGTTTTATGTTGATTGATTCTCATTGCCATATTAATTTTACAGAGCTATCTACAAATCTTGATGACTATTTGCAACAGATGGTTGATAATGATGTTCGTTATGCTTTATGTGTAGCAACAAGACCAGATAATATAGATGAAGTAATTAGGATTGCTGAGGAGAGAAATAATATTTTTGCAACTGTAGGTATACATCCTGACGAAAAATTACCAGAGTTTGGACTTACAGAAGAATTTCTTTTAAAGCATTCCGAGCATCCAAAAGTGATCGCTATTGGTGAAACTGGGCTTGACTATTACTGGAATAAGGATGTGGACATGAGTTGGCAGCATAAGCGATTTCAAACGCATATTAATGTAGCCAAACGCTCAGGATTACCATTAGTTATTCATACTCGTGAATCAGCAGAAGATGCGTGGAAAATGCTTGCTAAAAGTGGAATTGATGAATGTGGGGCTGTAATCCATTGCTTTACTGAAAATTTGGATTGGGCACGCAAATTTCTGGATATTGGTTGTTATATTTCATTTTCTGGAATTGTGACATTTAAGAGTGCCAAGGATATTCAGGAAGCAGCAAAGTTTGTTCCTCTGGATCGTCTTCTTGTCGAAACCGATGCTCCATATCTTGCGCCTGTACCGCACCGTGGTAAATTAAATCATCCAGCACTTGTGCGGCATACAGCGGAGTTTATTGCAGATTTGCGTCAGGTAGGTATCGATGAGATTACTGAAGCGACTAGTAATAATTTTTTTAATTTGTTTAAAAAAGCCAAAGCCTATATAAACGGAGGTAGTTAATTTTATGGTTCCAGTGATTACAATAGATGGTCCTGCTTCATCAGGAAAAGGTACGGTAGCTAAATTGTTGGCTAAAGAGCTTGGTTTTCACTACTTGGAGTCTGGTGCAATTTATCGTGCGCTTGGATTATGGGTTTATCGTAACTATGGTGATACTTTAGTTGATGAAAAGGAAGTGGTTGATTTGATTGCAACCATGAGGCTCGAATTTACTGAGGCAGGCATAGTTCTTAATGGTGAAAATGTTACCGATATTCTTCGTGAAGAATTTGTTGGTATGCTGGCATCAAGATATAGTTCAATTCCAGAAGTTCGTGCTAGACTTCTACAGTTTCAACGTGATTTTGCTAGAGCTCCTGGCTTAGTGACTGATGGGCGCGATATGGGGAGTATAGTCTTTCCCAATGCAAAACTGAAGGTGTTTTTAACTGCTTCAGCCGAAAAGCGTGCTGAGCGTCGTTATAAGCAGTTGCAATTATTTAATAAATCTGCTACAATTGGGGCTATTTTGCAAGATATCAAGACGCGAGATGAGCAAGATTCCAATAGAAGCGTTGCTCCTTTGTCATATGATTCTTCATTTAATGTTCTGGATAATTCTGATCTAACTATAGAAGAAACTATTGCTGTTATTTCTAACTGGTATCAGAAATCCTGATTGTGGAGTTATGGGCATACTGTCTATAACAAAGTTTAACTTTTTATTTTTTATGGTCCTAAACATAGTGGAAAATTTTGCAAGCCTATTTGAACAACACCTGGCACAACTTGAAATGCGTGAAGGTGAAGTTATCGACGCAACAGTTGTAGCTGTTGATAATAAATATGTAACAGTAACTGCTGGTCTAAAATCTGAATCATCAATCGCACTTGGCGAATTTAAAGATGAATTGGGCAATCTTGAAGTTAAAGTTGGAGATGTAGTAAAAGTTGCGATTGAAGCAATTGAAGATGGTTATGGCGAAACGCGTTTGTCGCGTGACAAAGCTCGCCGTATTGCAGCTTGGGAAGAATTGGAAGGCGCATTGGAGCGTGGTGATGTTCTAACTGGTGGTGTATATGGTCGCGTAAAAGGTGGTCTTGGTGTTATGTACAAAAATGTACGTCTATTCTTGCCAGGTTCACTAATTGATGTGCGTACTGTACGTGATTTTACTCCATACGAAACTAAGCCAGTAGAGTTTAAAGTTATTAAAGTTGATCGTCGTCGCAATAATATCGTTATTTCACGTAAAGCTGTTCTTGTTGAGCGTAATGGTGAAGATAGCAAAGCGATTGCAGAAAAAATGCAAGAAGGTAATGTTGTACAGGGTATTGTTAAAAATATTACTGACTACGGTGCATTCGTTGATCTTGGTGGAATTGATGGGTTGTTATATATTACTGACCTTTCTTGGAAACGTGTTAAACATCCGTCAGAAGTATTAACTGTTGGTCAAGAAATTGAAGCTAAAGTGTTGAAATTTGATCAAGAGAAACATCGTGTTTCACTTGGTTTGAAACAGCTTTCTAATGATCCTTGGTTTGGTGTTGCTGAGCGTTTCCCAGTTGGTACTCGCTTACACGGAAAAATCTCAAATCTTACAGATTATGGCGCATTTGTTGAGCTTGAGCCGGGTATTGAAGGTTTGGTTCACGTATCTGAAATGGATTGGACTAATAAAAACGTTAATCCTTCTAAACTGGTTAAACTTGGTGATGAAGTTCAAGTACAAATTCTTGAAATCGATCCAGAAAAACGCCGTATTAGCTTAGGTATGAAACAATGTCAAGCTAATCCTTGGGTTGAATTTGCAGAGAAAAATCAGAAGGGTGATCGTGTAGCTGGACAAATCCGCTCTATAACTGACTTTGGTCTGTTTATTGGTTTAGCTGGTGGTATTGATGGTCTAGTTCACGTATCTGATATTTCATGGACATTATCTGGTGATGCAGCTATCCGTAACTATAAAAAAGGTCAGGATATTGAAGCAGTTATCTTGTCAGTTGATATTGAAAAAGAGCGTATTGCTCTAGGTATCAAACAGCTTGATAACGATCCATATGCTAATTTCCTAAATCTTAATGATAAAGGTTCAATTGTTAAAGGTACAGTTAAAGAAGTTACGGCTGAACAAGCTATTCTTGAATTAGCTTCTGAAATTGATGCTATTCTTCCTGCTCGTGAATTTTCATCTGAGCGTGTTGATGATTTAACTAAAGTAGTTAATGCTGGTGATGAGCTTGAAGTTATGATTACAAACATTGATCGTAAGTCTAGAGTTGTTACTGTATCAGTTCGTGCTAAAGATTCAAAAGATGAAGCTGAAGCAATTAAGAAAGTTAAACAAGCAGACAAAACTGCTGGTACAACTAACTTGGGTTCTTTACTACAGGATAAATTGTCACAAGGATAATTATGAATCGCTCAGATATTATTAAGAGAATCTCTGAGCTTTATCCCAAGCTAAGTCGTAAAGAAATTGAAGCTATTGTTAAAGAATTATTTGCTACAATGGCTTCAAGCATAGCAACGGGTAAGCGTATAGAGATTCGTGGATTCGGGTGCTTTTCACTAAAACATCGTGCTGCTGGTAAAGTTCGTAACCCACGTCATGGGGTTGCAATTGATTCTGGTGAACGTCATGTAGTTTATTTCCGTGCAGGGAAAGAACTTCGTGAACGTGTTGATGTATTTAGTCGCTAGTTTATATAAGAGTCTCGCGATAAGCGAGACTTTTTCTTTATGAGTAATAACTACCCACAGAAAATTGAACCAGTTAGTGTTAGGCAGCTATCTATAAGCTTGCTTCTACTAATTATTTGTCTAATCTTGATTGGTTTTTTTGTATATAAGCACCAGCAAAATAAAAAAACTGTCCATTCAAAAATTATAATTCCAAAAATAATCAAGCATAAAATAACTTCATCACCTGATGACATGGAATCAACTACTTTTGTCATTCCTTTAGTTAAATAACCAATATAATAGAAATTCTGTTAAAATCCAGTTTAGAGTTTGTATTGAAAGAGCCTCTATGATTGGATTCCTGAAGCCAGCCAAATTTATTAATCAACTACCTGCAAATCAGATTGATGTAAATTATAAACGGTATCGCTTGCAATTATTTCTAACTGCCTATATTGGATATATGGCATACTATTTTGTTCGTAGTACACTTGCATTAGCCAAACCATATTTACTCAAAGATGGGTTTTCTATTCAACAAGTTGGTTATTTAGGCTCAGCTTTGGCGGTTACCTATGGTTTAAGTAAATTTATTATGGGTAATGTTTCTGATCGTAGTAACCCGCGTTACTTTCTAGCATTGGGACTTATACTATCCGCGCTGACCAATATTTTAGCCCCATCATTTCTTACCTTTGGTGCATTATTTGGCTTGATGCTGTTAAATGGCTGGGTACAGGGGATGGGATGGCCGCCATGTGGCAGAATAATGACGCACTGGTTTTCTGATTCTGAACGTGGTACCAAAATGTCTATTTGGAATACAGCACATAATGTTGGTGCTGGATTATTACCATTTATTGTTGCAATCGGAGTAGGATTATTCAGTAATTGGGATGGGCTATTTTATTTACCTGCTATGGTTGCAATTATAATTGCTTGTGGCGTTTTGTTGTTTGGGAGAGATGTTCCTCAGTCGGTCGGTTTGCCACCGATTGAAGTCTATCGGAATGATTTTCCACTAGCCGAAGTGGAACATGATCTTAAAGATCGTGAACGGGAAATGACGACCAAGCAGATTTTATTTGACTACGTATTAGTCAATAAAAATGTCTGGTATATGGCATTAGCCAATGTCTTTGTCTATTGTGTGCGTTATGGAGTTCTTAACTGGGCACCTACTTATCTGAATAAAGTAAAACACTTTAGCAATGTTTATAGTAGCATGGGATTTGCTTTTTTTGAATTGGCGGCAATTCCTGGTACTATTCTTGTTGGCTGGCTATCAGATAAATATTTTGCTGGACGGCGTTCGCCACTTGGAGTTATAACCATGTTGCTGATTTTCTTTGGTCTGATTGTTTATTGGCAGTCAACAAATCAGTGGGTTACAATAGCCTCTTTAGGCGTAATTGGCTTTTTAATTTATGGTCCAGTGATGCTAATTGGTGTTGCTGCACTTGATCTTGTACCCAAAAAAGCTGGTGGAACAGCGGCTGGGTTTACCGGGTTATTTGGCTATTTTTTTGGTACAATGGGTGCTGAAGCTCTAATGGGATATTTAGTACAGAATCATGGCTGGGATAGTGGTTTCATTATGCTTTTAATTTCAAGTGTATTGGCAATATTTTTCTTTGCGATTACTTGGAATATTCACAAACGTAATTAAATGGTAAGATGATTATGCGCTGGTTTTTAGGGTTCTTATTCGGTATAGTAGTAATTTGTTGTCAAGCTAGTGATTTTTTGCCAGCTTGGCAGGCATTTCAGGTTTCAGCTAGAGCTGAGAGTTCAATCGCTATCTGGCTTAACTTCAATATTGCTGACGAATATCATATTTATCAGAATAAAATTAAGATTATTCCAGAACAAACTAGTAATGTCAAATTGGGTGCCCCAATTTTTCCTGATCCGATTATTATTAAAGATAAAGATCTTGGTGAATTTAAAGTTTATGAACATAAAACCTCGATTCGAATTCCTGTTACTGATGCAGGAAATGGTATTTTAAAATTAAAAGTTAATTATCAAGGCTGCAAAGGACTTGATTTATGTTATCCAGAACAATCAGTCACGCTTGATGTAAATTTAGCAAATGCATCAAAAATAATTACCAGTCATAGATCAGCTGAATTAAAACAAGAAGTCAAAACAACAAATATTTTCAGTATCAATAATAATTCAGAGCAAATAAGTAGTTATTTTAATAATAGTCCGATTATAGTGATTAGTGGTTTTTTTGTATTGGGATTATTAATTGCCTTTACCCCCTGTGTATTTCCTTTATTGCCTGTATTGGCTGGGGTTATTGCAGGTAATAATATTTCAACGAAGAGAAGCTTTTTCCTTGCGCTTTTCTATATCGTTGGGGGAGCTGTTTCTTACTCTATTGGTGGAGTGATTGCTGCTACCTTTGGATATAATCTTTCGGTTTTTTTGCAAAATACTTGGGTTATTTCGGTGATTGCAATATTGTTTATGACTTTTGCTTTGTCGCTTTTTGGTGCGTTTGAATTACAATTACCTGCTGGATTACAAAATAAAATTAATAGTCGTCTAAATAAATATAATAGTCATTCACTTTTTAATGCTTTTTTGATTGGTGCGATTTCAACACTAATTTTATCACCGTGTGTTACTGCTCCATTAGCAGGTGCTCTGGTATATATTAGTAGTACTGGCAATATTTGGCTCGGTGGTAGTAGCCTTTTTGCGATGGGAATGGGAAGTGGCTTACCATTGATGTTGATTGCAGTATTTGGCAAGAAATTAATGCCGAAAGCTGGACTATGGATGCTATTAGTTAAGAAACTGCTTGGGATGATTATGCTTCTAATGGCAATTTATATGCTTGGGCGGATTATTCCAGAAATGTATAGCCATATTCTGTATTTAGTTTGGGGAGTAGCATTAATTTATATCATTGCTCATGGAATACATAAAAGAGAATTATTGAAATATTCACTAGCGAGTGTTGCGAGCATTCTGGTTTTAGCGATTGCTGTTAACTTAGGATTTTTTCATCATGTTGAGCAAGATTCAAGATTTACTGTTATAGATAATCAGACTGATTTAACTCGTGTGTTGCAATCTGCTGAATATGCTCATCAGCCAGTACTGCTAGATTTTTATGCTAACTGGTGTGTGGCATGTAAAGAAATGGATTTAAAAACTTTTAGTGATGTAAAAGTTAATCAATTAATGAGTAAATTTAAGTTAGTACGAATTGATGTTAGTAAGAATGATCAAAATAGTCAGTTTTTATTAGAAAAATATAAAGTCCTTGCTCCACCGTCAATAGTATTTCTTGATAAAAATGGAGATGATATAAAGGAATATCAAATAACTGGTTTTATTTCTAATGATAAGTTGTCGTTAAGCCTTGAAAAACTGCATAATGAAATGCAATTAGAAAATTGTTCTGGGTTAAGGTGTTAATTCTTAATAAAAAAAGGTGACCTGCATGGCAGAATTGCAGGTCAATTTAAATACAAGGTTATGCTTAGCTTAATCAAAACCTTGAAGTCGTTATTATAGATTCGGAAATTATTTAATCTATTTCCATTTTTGCATAGTTTATTCCCATTTTTGCTAACTTATTATTTTGATTCAATTTTTTAAATTTATTAATAGTTAATGTAAATTATTCAGAGGTCTAGTTTATGTCAGTAAAATCAATTCCTGCAGAAGGTGAGTTGGTCATCCAGACAATTGCCATGCCGGGTGATACCAATGCCAACGGCGATATTTTTGGTGGCTGGGTCTTATCCCAAATGGATTTAGGTGGGGCAATTGTTGCCAAATCACTATCATCTTCAGGGCGAGCTGCTACGGTTGCTATTGAAGGAATGTCCTTTATTAATCCGGTAAAAGTAGGTGATTTAGTTGCCTGTTACGCTAGTATTATCAAACGGGGACGTACCTCTATTCAAGTCAGTTTACAAACCTGGACATATAATTATACTACTAGAGAATCTAGGCTGGTTACTAAAGGAATCTTTACCTACGTAGCTATAGATAATAGTGGTAAGCCAATTCCATTAAAGGAGGAGGGGAACTAATGCAAATTACCGAAATTTCTATTGCTAAATTACAAATTCCACTGATTCGCCCGTTTATCACTGCCTTACGTAGAACTGAACATGTTGAAGATATCGTGGTTATTCTTAAGACTGACAGCGGGCTTATTGGCTATGGTTCGGCAGCTTCAACTCCAGTAATCACTGGTGATAGTCAGGAATCAATAATTGGTGGGCTACAGTTATTAGCAAATAAATTTTTGGGTGCTAGTCTCGATAACTATGAAAATATCCTGCGCGAGATAAATATTTCTCTTGTAAATAATAATTCTGCAAAAGCAGCATTTGATATTGCGATTCATGATTTAGTTGCTAAAGGAATGGGGATGCCTCTTTATAAACTTCTTGGAGGTGGCAAACCTGAAGTAAAAATTCTGACGACCATCAGTGTCAAAGATGTATCTGAAATGGTAGCTGATGCTAAACTTTTTGTTAGTCAGGGCTTTGAAACACTCAAGATTAAAGTTGGTTTGAATCCTAATGAAGACATCATCCGGATTAAATCAATTCGTGATGCAGTTGGTGATAGTATTAATATTGTTACCGATGCTAATCAGGGTTGGGATGCTAAATCTGCACTTAATATCATTGAACAACTGGTGTCAGGTAAAGTAAATATTGCCATGGTCGAACAGCCAGTAAAGGCATGGAATTATAATAATTTAAAATATGTCCGTGATAATTCTAAATTACCAATTTATGCTGATGAATCAGTATTTGGTATTCGTGATGCACTAAAAATTATCAGTGAAAATATAGCTGATGGTATCAATATCAAGCTAATGAAATCAGGTGGAATTTATGCTGCACGCGGGATTTACGATCTTGCCACTAGTCATAATATTCCGTGTATGGCAGGTTGCATGCTTGAGTCACCAATTGGTCTGGCTGCGATGGCAAGTTTTATTGTTAGCCGTGCAAATATCCGCTTTGTTGACCTTGACCCCATTACAATGATTAAAACTAATCCAGTTACTGGAGGCGTCACACTTAATGGAGCAACCCTGAGTCTTTCAGAATGTCCTGGTCTTGGAATAGAACATATTGATGGGCTTCAAATTGTAGCGACAAGAGAGCTATAGATTATATAAACATACTATTTGGGGGTAGAAATGGATTGGCACTTTTATTTACAATTAGCTAGTCTTTCTGTGATTGTTATCTATGCAGTTTTAGTATTCAAGAACGTTGAACCATTAGTAGCAACCGCAATTTGTGTTGGTATTGGATTTATATTTAACTGGTCATCACCGCTTGAAATTGGTAAGGTGATGGAAAGTGCACTGGGTTCATTTCTGGCACTAGTTGGTTTTATAATTATGCTTGGACGCGGTCTTGGTGAGGTGCTTAATGAAACTAAAGTTAGCCATACTATGGTACATAAGATTGTTTATGGGATTGGGGTAAACACCCAGACTCGGGTAAAAATAGGTGTGGTTTTATCTTCGGTAGTTATTGTTGCAGTTTTGGGAACTCTCGCTGGTGGCTTGGCAATACTCGCACCAATTTTACGTCCCATAGCTGCAAGTGTTGGATTATCTCGCCCAAGTCTGGCAGTGTTGATGCAGGCGGCTGGTGAGGAAGCCTTAATCCTTGGTCCATTTGCACCACCAGTAGTTGCCTTACTTGGTGTTACTAGTATAAGTTATGGTGTAATGCTTACTCATGCGGCGATTCCGATTGCCTTAGTCACGCTTATTACAACTTGGGTTATGGCAGGAAAATTACAAAGCCAGTATAGTCACGAAATTTTTTATCATGATCCTAATGAAGAGCGTTTTATTCCAACTAAACGCCAAAATTTGGCAACAATAATTTTTATTTTGGCTTTTATTGCTTGTGTGGTTTATGGATTGACTTTTAAGGCAAAAACCTCTTTTGTAATATTTGTTATGTTATTTTTAGCCTTGATTACTGGTCTATCTGGTGGACTAAAATTAAGTAGGATATTTGAATTACTGGTTGAAGGAATGAAAAAGAACTTTCATTTATTTTTCATCTTTGTTTTATTAGGCCCAATGCTGGATCTGGTACAAAGTGCTGGCGGGTTTAAAGCATTAACTGAATTATTTATTCCTCTTGAGAAATTTGGTGGTAAATCAATGCTTTCAATATTGATTGGTTTAACCGGGGCTTTTGGGATGCCCGCTGCTTCAGCTGCAGTTATCAAGATGTTACATGAAATGTTCTCACCTGCTGCAATTGAAATGCAGTTAACCGCGACTACTTTTGCATTTAGTATGCTTTTGGCAACCAGAATTACTAATTTTGCTTATCCGGGTGCAAATATGTTTGCGGCAATGGGCTTTGCAGAGAGTGAAAATATTAAAGCTATGATTAAAAATGGTTTGACAGTTACAGTAGTGCAAGTGGTTTTTTTAATTGTCTATAGTATTATTTTATAAGTTATAAATTATGGCAGAAAATAATTATACTCCACTATCGTTATTTAAAAGTTTATTTTTTTTACCCAAGCAGGGACTTTTTAAAAAGCTTAAAAAGACTCTAATTTTTATGATTCTTTATTCGGCATTGATAGGTATTCTTGATTATAAGCATAATATTATTAAAGATAATACTGAGCTTGGGCAGTTTCATCTTTTATTCAGTTTCTGTTTATCAATTATAATTAGTTTTAGGATAAATGCCGCCTATAACCGTTGGTGGGAGGCGCGCACATTATGGGGAAGTCTTGTCAATAATATGCGAAATATTACAATTAAGCTAAATGCTTATATTGACTTACAAAATGATTCGAAACTTAAATCATATTTGAAAAGTTTTCCATTGGTTCTAAAGTATCATTTACGTCGTGATGTTGATGCAAATCGGCAGCTTTTATTAGAGCTTGGTTTGGATGGAGATAGTCAATTCCCACCAACCCTACTAATGACAATGATAATTAATAAGATAAATTATTATCACCACGAAGGTAAAATTAAATTTGAACAGTTTATGGCACTTGATAATCACTTATCTATGATGACAGATATTATTGGTGGCTGTGAGCGGATTTTGAATACTCCGCCGCCATCTGGGTTTAGCCTATTTACAAGGTTTGCATTGCTATTTTATATGTTGATTTTTCCATTTGGTTGGATTAATAGCTTTGGTCTTTTAATTACACCGATTATTATGGTGCTTATCTATGTTTTACTTGGCCTTGAAATTTTGGCCGAAGAAATTGAAGAGCCATTTGGGTGCGATGCTAATGATCTGCCAATTGATACTATTGCCGAGCGTTTGGTGTTCCAGATTGACGAGATTATAAATACATAACCTAGTCGTCTTTAAGTAATTACTGGCAATCCTATTTCAAAATATCAATCAACCAGCGGCTAAATTCATGAAATATACCAAGAGCTATGATTGAGGCTAGATAAATGCCAACAAACCATAACAACTGTTTCTTTACACTTATTTTAGTAACTGATTTTTTCATTGGTTTTACCTCCAAAGATTTTGTAGGCAT